>ERZ650303.372-NODE-372-length-13623-cov-6.615419_pt1 | contig 13623 bp, 9 predicted proteins | sample MGYA00376239_ERZ650303 | MGnify/ENA primary metagenome ERZ650303 (study PRJEB26733, sample SAMN07839262) | wastewater metagenome | biome: small river; feature: stream; material: water | place: USA: North Carolina | collected 2016-04-05 ... | reverse complement strand
AAGATCGCCCGATTCTTTTTTGCAGGAAGATATCTGTTCATCTCCCACTTACTTGTATCTTTGATGTCGCTATCTAATCGCTTAAACAATTCTTTACTGCAATCATCCGGAAGACGGTCAATTCCAAGTTCTTTGTGAGTCCAAAAAGCCGTACCTGTTTCAACAGATGGATCACTCAAGAACAGAACAAAAGCTCTCCTAGCGCCGTAGTTGTCCGCGTGAATATAGTGCGTTAACGGGGTATCTTTTGTGCCTTTTCGGATGTGTCCAAGCTGAATGGAAATCTTGTACCCAAGATACTCTTCCATAAGCAGCTTCACCGGCAAGAGTGCGTTGCAAAAACCAGTGTACTTTTTCCCGTTTAGAAAGTAGTCGCCAAACTCAGTATTCTTCAGGACGTTTTGTACTGTCTCAAAATCAGGTAAAAAATTATCAACGACGTGAATAAACTTATCCGCCATAAATCCTCTGAAATCCAACGTTGAAATAATTGTTAGCAGACCCCGGTCCGCTACCAAGCCAGTATTCCATCATCCCTGAGTTGATGTATTCGTCAAACTCTTGTGGGTTTTGAAGGTTCTGTTCAAAGATGCCCTGATACGCCATCTGTCTCATTTGATTCTGAGATTCCCATTGACGTGCTGCCATGTCATAATTGAATCGTTGGTTAGCTCCCATTGATTCAATCTGGTAGCCTCTCCAATCAGATTGTTCGTTGATTCCAGCTTGACGCCAGTCACGTTCTTGACCAAACTGATTTTCAAGCCCCATTGTTTGGAACCCGTAACGACGTTGAAGTTCCGCTTGTTCACCCTCGTAGGCCAGATTCTCACGTTGACGCTGAAGTGCTGCTTCGTTAGCGAGAATCTGACCTTGAGTGCTAGCCCACTGACCTTCTCGCTGCGTCATGTCCTGCATGTTCGCAATGTCACGCTGGTTAAGGTACTGAAGGTTCTGTCCAGCAGCTTCCTGATACGCACGAGCATCTTGAAGAGCCAGCGGCATTGCACTTTCAATCACGGCGTTCTGAGCAGCTTCGCCAGCCATCGAACTGTTAATCATGCCACGAGAGTTAGCCATCCTCGTACCACGCATCTGCGCGTTACGCATGAGCGGACTGTTCTGGCTCGTAATCTGGTTAATCTGGTTCTGAGCCAGTTCATTACCTTGCACGTCACGGGTGTAGGCGCGATTAGCAGTACCTTGGATTCCAGCAGGAAGCGCGCTGTTACCGATACGCGGATCGTAGTTGAACGTAGTTCCACCACCGCTGCCGGTAGTCGTTGTAGTCGTAGAGCCTCCACCAGAGCCGTAAGTCGTACCGCTGGTCCCGACTTGGACTCCGCCAAGGCTGTTGTTTTGTCCGTATCGGACCATTGGCTGATTAGGCATCTTCGGTTCCTTCTTCAGAGAATTGAACAAGCATGGCTTGCAAGTAATGGCTTGGGGTTGGGACAGTTGTTCTGGTGCTTGTCAGACTGTCCGTTCCGGTCGTAGTAAAGTATGGGTTATTAGTCAAGGCTTCCCCAACAACAAGGATACTCAGCACGCGCCCCGTTGACCCAACATTAGCCAGTGTACTTTCTGGCTTGAATGACAGTTTAAGTTCGTCTAGTGGTACAATGGGAAGACTGATGTCTGTTCCTTTGGTGCCTTTAACTTCTGCGGCAGATGTCTTGTATCCGTCAGCAGTGTACACAACCAACGGAGCACAACCGCGAGTCTGTCCTTCCAATCTGATCTTTCTCAACGTCTTACTGGTAAACGGATTCTTGAGGTACTGGTAGTTGATGAGAGAGTAGTGAGGAATGGCTTGACGCGCTCTGTTCATCGTTTGAACAGCAGCAAGATCAGTTGTCAATGTATATCCACCGTCAAACGAGTCACCAACGTCCAAAGAATAGATTCCCGGTAGCAGGTATTGAACGTCATCAAGAATCTCTCCGAGTCCGCCGTTAGCTTTTACAAGTGCCAACACAAACTCGCGGTCGGGGCACATCAATGTGATATTGCTTTCCGTTTGAGAGAACTGCGATGAAACATAGTTCGGGATAACCGGAAGCGCGTAGAGTCCAAGATCGTCGTTTGGTGCAGCAAAATACTGGGCGAACGTAAACTTAGGTTGATCATCACCGACAAGCGTCATCCACAGTTGCAACCCGTCCTTGAACCAGATTCGATACTGGTTCTTGTGCGGTACAGCGTAAGCGCACACAAAACCGTTACCGGCCTCGAAAACAGGGTTGAAGTCAACAATACTCGTGAACAAACCAGCACCACCAGTGATACGCGGGATCAACCAAGGATTTACGTCAAAGCTGAACTTACGTCCAAGGAAGTTACCGTACTTTTCAGATTGGTCGAGTGTCGTGATTCCGGTCTTGCTGGTAAAGATCACACGACTACCGAACGAAGCAACGCTGTACTCTAAGGCACCTTCGTTTGGAACAAGGATTTGCTTGGTGAAGTTGCTTACGTCAGTACCAGTAATAGCGTGAACTGATTCCTCGCAGAACACACCAAAGGCGTTACCTTGCAATCGATTGAATCCGTGAACCTTGTCGCCAATACCAATCTCACCAGCGCCGTCAAATGCGCTGAAATTACTCGGATCGCCCGGAGCACTGAACAACACAGAGCCAGACTTGTATCCGAGGAACAAATGGAAGTTGTGCTCCCCCACGTGACGTGGCTTGTCAAGTGTGTCGCTGTTCTCTTGCTTCGGATTAATCGCAAAGATGCGTGACCAATACTTGCCATCCCAGATACCAGCACGGCCAGCGCCAGAGCAGATATAGAATGCGTCGTACTCGTCGTTGGCAAAGAAGTTGGCTCTGTGGCTCGTATACCGAGATTCGTTCTGTTTGATTGTCCTGTACGAATCAAACCCGTTAAACTCCATGTTCCCATTGACAACCCCGACCTTTACAGTCAGTCCGTTATCTTGGTAGATGTCCATGTTGTCTACAACCGTGTAGTACGGAGTCGATGAATTGCCTGTTGTCAGTGCAGATGCGGCCTTGATAGTTCTGAGATTGACAACGGTCAAAACACCTTCCGCATCACCCGCTTCAAACGAACCAGAGCTAACGACGTAGTCAACAAGATCGCCGTGAAGCACAATGTTCTTTGCAGCGTCAGCGAAGTAATAACGGACACTCGGAAGTTCGTAATACACGTCAATGTAAACGTGGTCAATCCGAACTTCAAACTGCGTGGCGGTGCTGAAAATATCAGACTGCAAGTAAAGACCAATGCTGAAGTCAGGATCAAGCAAATCTTCAATCGGAATACTTCCGGCACCGAAGATACTGGATGATGAACCGCAGGTAAATGTGGTACTTGTCATACCACTCACAATCTCCGCTTGTAAGCTGTTATTACCAGATGTCAGGAATTCTTGAGCGGAGCCAAAAGACTTCTCAACGTAGCCACCAAACTCGGATTGCCGTACAACCCCAAGTACACCGTAAAGTCCAAGACTGGCAGGGATGGAAGCGGTGTCACCACCGTCATCTACAATAGCCGTAATCTTGATGCCTTTGATTGAACTTCCTTCCGGAATGGCACTAAGTCCCGGAAAGCTGTTCAAGGTAACGATTGCCGTTCTGCCCTGACTGGGGTTTGACGCAGCACTGACTTTCTGATAGATGTACTCGCTGTCAGCAGTGTCAACATTACCAAGCATTGTGGACTCGTCGCTAACGCCTACTTGGTTGCGCCAAAGTCCAAAGTTTTCCCATCGATGTGTACCCGTACCGGAGTGCTGGAACCAGCCAGTTACGCCCGGCGCTGTTGCGGAAATACGCCCGAGAAGTTTGTTGGCTTCAAGACTCGTGACACTTGACGACGTGGAGTAACTGTTCCCGTCGATATCCCGATAGCGGTCAATCTTGTTCAAATAGCCGTAGCTTCTATTGCCAGCATCAAACGTAACCTTCCAACCAGTATGTACAAACTGCCAGTTGGTTCTGTTAATCGTGTTAGTCAAAGACGCCACTGGACTGCTAGCTGCCGTACCTGAAGAGGCGTCAATAGTGAACGTCGGGGCAGATGCGTAAGATGTGCCACGCTTGGTTGGAACAACGGCTTTGACAGCACCGCTACTAATAAGCGGCATTGCTTCTGCGTCGCCCGAGCTTACGGTCACAGCATCGTTAGTCAGGTCGTACTGAGTACCTTCTGTTCCGGGCTCCGTAATGGAAAACACAGCGTCATTAGTAAGCGCGCCAAGTTCGCTGTCAACACGGTACATGCAAGCTACGTCAGGTTGAAACTCAATGTTCGATTGTGCAGAATCCTTAGTAAATACAACATCCGTCATTGCTTCCGCTGTACCGCCAGATGTATCTCTGTAAAGAGATAGAGTAGAAGACGTAAAATCGTGATTAAAAAGAGCATCCCCATTGCGAGTATATCCTTCGGCTACTGATGTGGTTCCCAACGGAGCCAGATGAAGTGCAGCAGTCCCGGCTGTCCAAGAACCACTATTTAGTTCAGCTTTGAGAACTAAATAAGGAAAATTAGTAACTGATTTGTGATAAACGTAGTCTCCCGGATAAATCTGCTTTACAGATGATCCGCTACAAACAAATGCGTCACCAACAACAAAAGTTGTGTTTTTGAGTTTTTCTGACCAAACTGAATTAACTGGATCAGGAGGAAAAGCAGCGTCCGGCACTGCCGAGACAAACATACCTGAGCTAATGTAGCTGGTTTCTTGAACGTAGGAAAGAAGATTTTCTTCGTTAACTGCATTACCGGACACAGTTCCGTAAACAGCCGCTTTGTTACCAGTAGTCAAAGAGTTGGCAGTCAAAAACGAGTAAGTGCCTTCTGTGATAGTCAGAACCGCACTGTTTAGAATCTTGATATCACCAGAGCTAAATGATGGGTCAGCGTAGCTAGGGCAATCAAAACGGATAATCGGGATGATTGTACCGCCACCATCAGTGTCGTCGTATGGCAGTGTTGCGCTGTTCCAAGCGATGTGTCCAAACGGAATCTTGTTGGGATTATCCGTGCTATCCACGTACAGCCAAGGACGTTCTGCGTAGATCGTGTCATCACTGATAGATGTACCAGCAACAAGGATGTAGAAAATCTTGTCAGTCTTGTTACGCATGTTGCCGTCGTAGAGGCGCATGCCGTCGATGCGCTTCAGTCCAGCACCATCTACAAATTCGTAGTTCAAGCAGTCACGAAGCGAGCCCGGTTTAGCCAGACTCGTCGCCGTGTTAAAGTCAAGACCCTCAGTAAGAGGGATTACGTCAAAGGTGTACTCACTCATCGGAACCTGCTTCGGGCATATGTCACGGGTGGCATTTCTTTCCTAATCAGTTGATTCACGTAGTAGTCGTATCGTTTCTTGGCGCGTGACCAGACTTCAGGCTTACGGTCGTAATCAGCGTAGTGCATCACAGCACGCCAAACAATGATGTCCTCATACTGTTCTTTCATCGCAGGATTCAAAACTTCCGTCTCGGTAGAAAGAACTTGAGGCTCACCTTCGTAGTGAAACTGAACGATGTAAGGACCGTTCGGTTTCGGATAGAATTCAGTAATACCTCTTGGGTTCGTGCTAAAGTAAGCTGGCTGGCCTTGGCTCTGTTCCATGCCAACAATGTGACGCCAGTCTTCCCAACGACAATAGTCCATCAGAGTACGACTGTATTCTGTCTGGTTGAAGTCAGTATCTGCGTCACCAGCCATCAAGTGAACGTAGAACGTGTCAAGACGCGGTTCAAGAAGATCGGTGACTTCTACACTCAGGTCATGCGCTCCTTGACCCTTATACCTAGCAAAAGCAGCCTCAGTAAGCGTAGTGCCGTCACTAGCATAAAGACCGATCTGTTCGTTCATCAGAAACGGAGTGCCGTAGTCACTAGACGCGCTAAAACCTTCCGTGGTAATACCGATGTAAGCCTTTGCAGTACCGGAGGCCCATGCGCCGGATCGAAGATCAATGTCTGCCGTGCTGTTGTCAATCTTTCGACCTACAGCAAACTTCACTCCGCTCGTGGCACCAATGAGAACAGCGCCAGCAGCAGGTGTATCATTGCTCGTACTGTTCTGTTCCAGATAAATTCTAGGCTGTACCTTGATGGCTGCTTGCTTGATGGTGAATTCCATTTCACCCTTTTCCATCTGGATTTCTTTCCAACTGTCAGCGACCCATGTCTTGAATCGCTTGTGCATTGTGTCGTCAGGCGTAGTAAAAGAGGAGCCAGTGCCAATGTCGTTAAGCGTGACACCCGCCTCTTGGATCGCTTTGTTAATCAGTTGACGGTATGTTTGCTGTGCCACTGGTCTTAGCTCCTCTTCTGTTTAGTTAAGCCGCTTCAGTCTCGGGGGTGTCGATGTCAAGAGAACTGAACCCGTCAAGCTTGCCGTTCATCACAACACGGTTAAGCTCTCGCGGCGTAGGCCAGCGACCGAACTTTTCAAAATAAGCGCGATACGGAGCCAGTTTACGTTCCTTCAAGACTTCGTGACCTTCTCGCGGATCGGGGCCTTCCTTGACTTCGTGAACCGTCATTGGGTATGCATCAGCTTCGATCCAACGAAAACGATTACGACTGTTTTCTGCTTCTTCCAAATCTTCAAACAAGACCGTCTTCTTGCAGTCCTTCAAAGACTTCATTACCTTAATCGGTACGTCAACACGCACGTCCTTTGGAATCTTACACATATACCCGTTCACGCTTGCCATCAACGGATGACGCGATTCGCCGTGAACGTAGTGAAGCGTAATAGAAGCCCATCCGGGTTCCAAACTACCATCTTCACTAGCCTTACTAAGTTTCGCCACGTCTGACTTGTTCAACACGTTGCGAATTGCACGGATGATGTCAACCTTCAACATGTCCGTAGTTACCTTGACGCCATACAGTTTCGCGGCACGCTTGCGGAGTTCACCCATCGGGAGGGTTTCAAGCTCTGCAATCTCTGCGGCGTTGCTATTGTCCTTTGCCATTTTGTTGTTTACCTTCTAGTTATATCAAAGACACACCCTTTCTAAAGCACAAAAAGGAGCGGAGAGGGCGGTGTGATTCTCCCTCTCCAACTCCCTGTTCTGTGTTACTCTAGATTAAAGAGGATACGGACTGGAATAGGTGACTCGCGAAGCACCATAAACCGGCGCGGTTGCAGAAACACCCTTAACCAGAACGCTCACGTTAACCGAACGCTCGCCGGCACTGACCGCAGTACCAAGCGTACCAAGCGTCAGGAACAGAGCGGCACCATCCGTGGTGCGGTGGTCAACCGAGATGAAACCACCAACAGTCGCGCCAGCACCGCCAAAATCAGCGATGTTGCCGGAGATGTTGTCATCACCCGGACTGCCGTCAGCGTCCGACGTAACCGACAACGTAGAGTTGCCCGTGGTCGCAGCGATGGAAGCGTCCGTACCAACCTGATACGAAATAATCTGGTGATTGTCACCCATCAGGGCCAAGTTGATGCGATCAGCCGAAGCGAACGCAGTACCAGCGGGAAGCTTAAACGTAAAGTTAAACCACTCCGACTGATCCGCCGTCACCCTGACCTTTGCACCCGTCAAATACTGCTCAGTGCTATAAGTAGCCATATTTCTTTTACTCCTGTTTCAATTAGAGGTCGGTGCAAGCAGCTTCGATACGCACAATCCAGTTCTGATTCAAGATCAGAGCCGCGTACCAGAACTTGAACGAGATAGCACCGCGTTGGGCCATCGGGTCTTCATACGTCGCCTTCGGATTGATGACTATGATGTTGGCGGAATCCTTGCCCTTCAGCGAAGTACAACCAAAGGCATCCTGCCCAAACACAACACCAAGGTACACGTCAACCGCTCCGCTAGTTGCCAACATACCATTGGTAGTAGCCGAGCCTGCACTGTAAGCAGGGACAGCGTGGTTAGTCAGAACCACTCGGCACTCTTCAACCTTACCAATCTCGTATTCCGAGATGGGGGCAAACGAGCCATACTTTTCAACCGAGACAAACGAATCCATTTCACGGAAGTCGCGTTCCTGAGCGACGTTACCGAAGTAGATGAACGAGGCGTTCACCGGCTCCGTAGCCACGTCAGACGACGCAGGCACGCGCTTGGTGATCTTCTTACCGCGATTCAGCTTGATCTGACGAACCGCAGCGCGGATGTCATCCAGAGTAATCGGGGTGTTCACATCAGCACGGGCAATACCATTGGCAAAAATAACGTTAGTACCGGCTGAAATAGCATTCCAAAGAATCTGTTCCTTCATCGCACCAGCGGCCTGACCAAGCACTTCCGTCATCTTGTTCAGAACCGGGTCTTCGTGCGTGTCAAGAACAACGTCCGTAATACCCATCCACTCGCCGTACTGCGAGAGACTAACCTGAACCGGCTCGTCCTCGTACATCTTCGGGGACTTGGTGACACCTTCAGTCAAGGCAACTGCCGAGACATCCAGCGGGATAGCGCGCTTGAACTTGACGGTCTGCGACTTGTTCTGCGGCACCTTCTCGTGCATCGCATACGATTCAAGGAACAGTTCGTTCTGCGCGTGAGCAAGGAACTTTCCAACTGCGTAACTACCAATTCGGGCGGTGATGTCGCCGTACTGATTACCTGCGAAAGCCATAGTTTGTTTCTCCTAAAATTTGAGTTATCGTTTTACAAGGTTGTTCTTGAAAGCGAGCTTGAACATATCGTCCTCACTCATTTCAGTCGGGGTTGGAGTTACCTTGCCCGTTACACCTTGCACTTGTACTTTTCTCTGGCGCTCTTGTGTGAGCTTGTCCACGTTTGGGGCGGGTGTCGGGGGTTGCTTTACCGTCTCTTGAGTAGTCTTTTGCGAGTCCTGCGGCGGGGCAAAAAGGTCCGGCCTGTCCTTCGCAAACAACCCAATAACGTAAGCAATTTCGTCCGCACTTCCGTCCGCCATCTGCTGGATTGCCGGAGGCTGATACTGAAACCAGTTGAAGTAGTTATCATCTTCAACGATTTTCGGAAGGTCTGGCACCAACTGGGCGAGACGAACACGCTTCTGTTCTTGGACAGAAACTTCCCGTTCTCTGTAAAGCGGCTCTGTGGCGGCTCTTGTACGGGCTTCGGCTCGTTCTTCAGCTTGCCGTGTGGTTTCCTCTGCGAATTGCTTGAACAGCTTAGCTAGGGCTGGATCAGATTCTTGGAGGACTTTCCACTCCTCTGTTTCCTCAACCTTCAGCTTAGATTCAGTCTGCTGCTGAGGTTGTGTACGTTCACGCAACGCGCGTTCGTATTCTTGCTTCTGGCGTTGAAGGGCAGCAATACGTCCTTCATCGGACTTGTACTTCTGCTTCCACTCAAGTTCAGCCTTACGGGCTGCTTCCAGTTCTTTCTCTTTTTGAAGGATGATGTTACGGACGTTCTCCGGAAGGTCTGCAAGGGGGTCTTTGCCCGCTTCAGTTTCGGTTTCCGTGTTGTCATTTCCTTCGTCGGTGGTCGTTGCGGCAGTTTCTTTGTTCTCTTCTGCGGCAGTACCTTCGGATTCAACGGTTTCTTCTTTGGTTTCCTTGATTTCAACGGGCTTTCGATTAAGCGTGGATTGAAAAGCAAGTTCAAACAAGTCTTCGTTATCGTCGGTTAGACCATTTTGGTTTTGTTCAGTTCCATTCATGTTACAGATTAACTCCTATTTTGAGGCTCGGTGTAATTACTGAGCGTCGGGTGCTTCCCACGAGAGGATTGTTTTGCACACTTTGATCTTTTCTTGGGCGCGTGTGCAGGCTTCCCAGTCCTTAGCGGAAACAAGGGCGTCCATGCCCTGCTTTTCCATTTCCAACACTTTCTCCTTGATTGCTTGCCACTCTTTTGAAAACTTCGGGAATTGGGGCAGCATGTCCGTTACCAACCCTTACCCGTCTTGATGGCTTGCTGTGCTTCCACTTCCTTGAGAGCTTGACCACGCGCTTTAATCGTGTAGTCCTGTCCTGCCAAGAACTTCTTGGTTTCGTTGTCCATGTTCTTTGCTTCAAGATCAGCAAGAATCTTGGCGCGATCCGTTTCCGACTTGGCTGCCAGTTCTGCCATTGCCTTGTCGTACTCAAGCTGCGCAGCCAGAACACGAGCTTCAGCTTCCTTGCTGCGAATCTGCGCGTTCGCCATCTTCTCCTGATAGTCCATCTCATAACGCTTCTGAGCTTCTTCTCGTTCAAACTGCAAACGCTCGCTTTCAAGCTGAAGTTTCTGTTGCTTAATCTGAAGATCGAGAATTGCCGGATCGGGCTGTTGGTTCTGTGCTGCTTGCTGTTGTTCCTGCGCGATCTGTTCGTCACTCTTGACGATGTTGCGATGCGGAAGGTTCATGGTTGCGATCCACGCCTTGACGCTGTTCTGGCGGTTAATCACCTGTCCCATTGTCGGGTCTTGTGCCGACATGACGTTCAGCTTTTCAAGGTTCTTGGTCTGAAGGTCACTACGTCGCAAATCGGTGCTGGACTTGACATCCACTTCAAAGTCACCCTTGATAGACGGATCGGGGTTGTACTGCATGTTCCAAGCAACCATCCAATCCACAACCTTCTGAGTCATGTTGTCGTCCCACTGTTCAGACATGAAATCGAGAATAGTGGTGGAGTTGGTGTTGAAAATCGCAGTGCCCGTAGCGCTAGGATCACCTGTTTGTGGAGACTGAAGTCCCTGAGCGAGAAGCGGCACACCAGACTCTTGTTCAGCGAAAGCCTGTGCGGTTTGCAACACTTCCATCAGCGGGCCAGATTGGTTCTGCGGACTGATGTACTGGAACGCTGCACGAGCATCAGCACCGTACTGTGTCAAGTGCCAAATCTTGTGCGCTTCCACTTCCCAGATACCGTTCTGCGGTGCAATCAAGGTTCGGTCAATAACAAGCTGAGGACCAGACGAGATGCTGGCGTTGTCAAGAACCATCTGCCAAGCGACGTTGACAACTTCTTGGTTGTCTTTCATCAGAACCGGGACGCCGATACCAAAGATGCTACCGGGGTCTTCCTGCCATACGCTTACCGCGTAGGGAACTGAGTAAGAACCTTCCACGTTGGAAAGCTCAATACGCAGAATCTTCCCTTGGCAAGCCCAAATCTCACCGTAGTAGTAATCAAGGGGCGTGTCGTAAGCAACTTCTATGCCAAGTTTACCAAGTGTGTCTTTGGTCACAGGGCCGTGGTATTCCATAACCCGATACTTGTTCTTGTACAACTCGTCGTTGTTGGAGAAGTTCTGAAGCAGGCTGTTGCCAAGGTCGTCTTCGGTCTTGATGCCTTCCTTGAGGAGTTCAGCGATAGTGGTGCTGTCGAAGTCTTGGCGACCCATGAGTTTCATCAGGTCGTTCTTGCCCATCGGGTGAAGCTCAATAACGTCTTCTGCTTCGTCAATGTTCTGAACCGTGTCGTCCGGATAGAACATCCACGGATCAACACGAATCACACTAGGCTCTTCATCGGCAGTCAGGATGGGAATTGCTGTGCCTGTCTGCGGGTCAACCTGATAACGCTTACGGACTTTCAATCGGTTCATCGGGCCTTTGAGAATACCCGTGCCGAGAATCACTCTGTCCTTGTAAGCAAGTCTTGCTTGGTGTCCGTACTTACAGTTAGTCAACTGCTTGTAGATTTCTTCCTCTAGGCGTTCAGCACGAATACTGGCATCTTCGGGGCTAATGTCCTGTGTCTGTACACGCAGCGGTTCAATATCCCAGTTCTTGTCGCCACCTGCGAATTGACGCATGTGCCCCTGAGCAATCGCAATGTCACACTTACGAGCAACAATGTTGACTTGCTTTCCGGTTTCTTTCTTCGGTTTGTCAAAAGGCTTGTCAGCGGACACTCGTCCGGCATAGTCACTCAAACTACCAAGATAGAGGTTAAGACACTCAATCCACTGGTCTTCCTTGTCAATACGGTTTGCACTACGCTCTCGATACTTCTTGTCAATATCCCAAGCAAGATCAGACTTAGCACTCTCCATCTCTTGACGAGCACGTTCAATCATCTCGGGAGTGATTTCCATTTCAATCACAGCAACCGCGTCAATCGGTTCGTTAGAAATACTTCTTGGCTCCACTGCCGCCTCCAAATTGGTTGGTTACTGGTTTACAGATTGCCTTCTTAATGTCCATCGCCAAATAGCGAATGGTATCCGCGAGATGATCCTTTTCTTTGATAATCTTACCGTTGTCATCTCGTCTATACATGCGCAATTCGTCAACTAAGTTCTTGCATTTTTGCCTGACAATTTTCATACGGCCTGTTGCGAGTCTGGTATAAACCTCCATAATGCCCGCTTCAACCGCATTGTTGGCAGGCTGGACCTGAAGACCAGACTGGATGTACAAAGTAATCATCTTGTTACCGTCAATCTGACTACGCCCTCGTGATGCCGGGTCGATAACATTCGGAATCCAGTTACCTTTTGACTTAATCGCTACAGCATGTACCTCGGGACGTTGTTCACCCTGATAATACTCGTCATAAATATACAAAACGTCATCATCAGGATTGATCGCACCAAAACAAACTGCTGTTTTGTTCCAGCCTACGTCGATTGCGTTCATGTACTTGAAGTGCGGACCTTTGATCTTCTGGAAATCCGCGTCGTCAATCAAGACTTCTTCAAGGTTAACCGGATAAATCAAACCAGAACCCATGCTTGGTTTACCCGTCATACGGGCTTCGCGCAAGTTAGGCGGAGTATCTTCAAGCATTTGCCGCTTATCCTGTTCTGACAACCAAGGCGCATCTTTCCAACCAGCGCCGATAATTGCTTTGAATCGCGGGTGCTCGTTAAACGTCTTCAATTCGTCATCAGTAAGTGCCGCACAACGCTCAGAATCACCGAGCATGTCTGCGCTCTTTTCAAATGCAAGCAAGTATGGGGTCAAACCGTGAAGCGGCGTGACTGTGTTAATCAAAACACCTTGCGTCGTAGCAAGGCGAATAAATGCTTCGTTGTGGATCAAGAACGGCGGTTCTTCATCGTTCCAGTGCCAGTGGTTAGCTGTGCCCTTGAATGCGTCGAGCCCCATAATGTACGACTTAAAGCCAATCAGACTGGGATCGCCCCAGTCGTTAAACACCTGCACAGTATCAATAGCACCTGAGATTCCGGGGCGCATGATGATTTTACCGATTCTTTCTTTCGGTATCATCCCGGTACCCCAAGCACCAAGAGGACCCATGAGTTCTTTTTGAACTAGGTCGCGTGTTGATTCTTTTGTATCTGAACACGCCCATCCACGAGTAGGCCCGTCAAAAACTCGGCCTTCCCACCACGACGGGTATACTCCTGTAGACCAACAAGACACTGCATAAGAACCACTAATCGTCTTCGAAGTTCTGTTCGAGGCACGGAACATGACTTGCCGATAACTTCTAGTTGCCTCGAAAAATGCCTTCTGTTTAGGAAGAGATGTGATTGGAAACCCAGATTCTTCTGTAAACCACTTCTCAGTTCCGGAGAATTTCTTACGTTCGTTATATGCCTTTGCAACTTCAATGACTCGCAGCATTGTGCTGTAGTCCATTGTCTTTTCAGGTTTGAAATTCTCATCTAGCACTTCAAGCATTTCGCGATCAATGCGTGCTTGCTCTTGAACAAGGCTGTTATTAAAATCCAACAACTCGTCCGGTGTGATTATG
>ERZ650303.371-NODE-371-length-13641-cov-5.766083_pt1 | contig 13641 bp, 10 predicted proteins | sample MGYA00376239_ERZ650303 | MGnify/ENA primary metagenome ERZ650303 (study PRJEB26733, sample SAMN07839262) | wastewater metagenome | biome: small river; feature: stream; material: water | place: USA: North Carolina | collected 2016-04-05 ... | reverse complement strand
TGTAGCCGCTGGTGATCTGGCTGGCGGCCACGTCGCCCGCGTAGATGACGCCCGCCGCGATGGTGCCAGCGCCGATGCGGTTGGCCGCCAGGTTGTTGGTGACGTAGGCGCCGTCGAGCGCCACGCTGCCCAGCAAGGCCAGCGCGCCCAGGCCGCTGACGTTGCTGTTGGCCAGCTGCCCGGTGATCTGGCTGGCCAGGTTGACGGTGGCCTGCGAGGCCAGCACGCCGAAGCCCGTCAGGTAGCCGCCGCCGTAGGCCAGGCTGGATTGCGAGGCCACGGCGCCGAAGCCGGTGAGGTAGGCGCCCCCGAAGGCCAGGCTGTTCTGGCTGCTGACGCTGCCAAACCCCGTGAGGTAGCCACCGCCATTGGCCAGCGTGCTCTGGGTGGCCAGCGCGGTGAGGCCCGTCACCCGGCTGTAGCTGGGCAGGTTGTTCAGCGCCTGGCTGGTGTTGCTCAGGTCCACCGTGACGTTGGTGGGCAGCGGCACGGCCACGATGCGCGGGCTGGTGGCCTGCAGCGCCAGGATGCGGGTGCTGACTATTGAAGCCATTACGCGAGCACTCCAATCGTCACGCGGCCGGCCAGCCAGTCGCGGGCAATGTGCGTCACCAGCCCGGTCACGCCACCGGACAGCCCGAAGCGGGCATGGGTAATGGTGATGGCGTCACCCAGCTCGGTGAGCAGCAGGTGCGCGCGGTAGCGGGCGGTGTACACCTGCCGGGGCGTTTTCCACAGGTCGCGGCGGCGCGCAGCCTCGGTGGTGGCGTCGCTCTCCACCACCAGCAAGGTGTCCACCTGCTCGGGCTGGGTGCCCAGCTTGTAGACGCTGGTGGCGGTGGCGTCGCTGCTGGTCACGCTCAGCACGCCCTGCCCCAACGCGGCGGCGCTGCTGGCGGGCAGGCCGGTGGCCAGGCCGCTGGTCTGCACGCTCCAGTTGCGGCCCCAGCCCAGCTTGGCGGTGGCTTGCACGGGCGGGCGCTCGGTGACGGACAGGCTGTGCTCGTCGAAATCCTGCGCGGTGACGGCGGTAGGCGTGCCCCCGGCCGGCAGCGCCAGTTGAATGAGGCGCAGCTTGCCCAGCGTGGTCACGACCACCTGCGCGCCCACGCTGGCCGCCAGGTCCTGGCAGACCTGCAGCACGTTGGCGCGGTCGGTCAGGCACAGGCCCACCGGCTGGGGGTTGGCGCTGGCGAAGGCGCTCAGGCTGGCGCTGTCCAGGTCGCCCGCGCTGTAGCGGGTGGTGGCCGGGCCGTAGTTCTGCACGATGTGCTGCACCAGCGTGGCGATGTTGGCGCTCCAGGTGCCGCCGGGTTTGGCGCCCTGCACGTCGGCGGTGATCTGGCCCACGGGCGCAGCCGTCAAGGTGAAGGTGCCAGCGGCCAGATTGCTGGTGAAGGTGGTGATGGGCGCGCCGTTGTCGCGCACCTCGATCAGGCGCTCGGCGGCGCCGTTGTGGTACTGGAAGGTCAGGGTGCTGGGCGCCGTGAGCAGCGGGCTCACGTTGTGGCACTCGCCAAAGGCCAGGGGCAGCAGGCGGTCTTTGTTGTCGGTGGCGCCGCCCAGGGTGGCCTCGCTCAAGGGTTGGTTCAGGCGCTGCAGCTTGTCTAGCAGGCTCAGGTTCAGCACCTCGGCATCGCGCGCCAGCAGGTCGCCCACCACGCCGTCGAAGATCAGGCGGAAGTCGGCGCGCACCCAGCGCGGGTCGCCCATGTAGACGCGCACCTGCCGGTTGGCCCACACGTAGCCCAGCCAGGCGTCGCGCACGCCTCCTGTGTTGTCGATCTCGATGTCGCCGTAGCTGATGCTGGGGGCACCGTCCAGGCTCAGGGTCTCGGCAAAACTCACGCCCCCGGTGATGCAGGCGGTGTAGGCGGTGCTGGCCGGCGTGTCAGAGCTGGCGGTGATGTAGTTGCGGTTGCTCAGGTACAGCGTGGTCTCAGAGCCGCCGATGCGCGCCACCACCTCCACCAGCGCGCAGCGGATGCAGTCGGCGCTTTGCAGCCAGGCGAGGAAGGCGGCGTCGGTCATGCGACGACGGCCCGCTGTTGCAGGCGCTGGGCGTGCACCGCCTTGGATGCGCTCTCGGCCGTGGCCTGCGTGATCTGCCGGGTGTTCTCATGGGTGGCTTGCGCGCCCAGGATGTGGCCGGCGTTGTTCTGCTCGCGCAGGATGCGCACCTCTTCGCGCAGCGCCTTGATCTCGGCCACCAGCTCGGCGTTGCCGCCGTTGGCCGGGTTGTAGCGCGCCGGCACGATGGCCTCGCCCTGGTGGATTTGCGCCAGCATGTCATGCGGCACGTAGTTGGTGCCCTGCGCAAAGGCGGGCAGGCCGTGCGCGACGGCCCAGGCCAGCGAGGAGCCTGGGGCAAAGCCCATGGCGGCGTCCAGCTCGGCGCTGCCCACGCCGTTGGCAACGGCGGCGTCGTACAGCATGCGAGCGCCGCCGTCGTCCTGCGGCAGGGTGGCGGCGTAGTCGCGGATGATCTGGGCGCGCTGGGCGGTGGTGGCGGCGGCGGCCGCGGCGGTACTGGCCGGGTTGGCGTTGATCAGCGGGGCCAGCGCGGCGGCGATGCCGGCGGGCAGACCGAGCAGGATGTCGGGCACCGGGTCGGCCACGGCCACATCCGCCAGCGTGGCCATGTAGGCGGTGGCGGCCTGCTGCGCGCTCAGCACGGCCTGCTGGGCGGCCACCTGCGCGGCGCCCAGGGTCTGCAGCTGGGCCTGCGCGCTGCTGAGCTGCGCGTTGGCGATGGCGCTTTGCGCGCCGGCCTGCGCCTGCAGGTCTTGCACCACGGTCTGCAGCGTGGTGAGCCGGGCGATCTGGTCGGCGCTGAGGCTGTCGGCGCTGGCGCTGGCGGCGCGGGTGGCGTCCAGCTGCGACTGCAGCAGGTCCACCTGCGGCTGGTTCTGGCTGACCAGGCCGGCGCCCAGGCTGTCCAGCGCGTCGGTCACGCTGGTGAATACGCTGGCGGTGTAGCTGGCGGGGTCGAACTCGCGCGCCAGGCGCAGGTAGGTGTCGGCCACGCCCTGCAGGTTGCCCAGGGCCTTTTGATCGCCGCCGCGCGCGGCGGCCAGGGTGGTCTGGTACTGCGCCAGCGCCTCGGCCACTTTCTCGGCCGGGGTCAGTGTGCTGAGGTCGCCGGTTTTCAGGCCCTGCACGTAGTCGCGCAGGCGCTGGCCGTACTCGAGCAGGGCCTTGGCGTTGGACAGGGCGTTGTCCTGCGCGGCGGCCTCGGTGCGCGCGGTCTGGGTGATCAGGCCGTACAGCTCTTGCGCGGCGCTCAGGCGCGCGTCGATGTCGCCCGCGCCGTTGACGGTGGCCCACAGCGAGGCTTCGCGGTTGCCGCCCGCGCCGCCCAGCGCGCCGCTGATCTGGTCGAGCAGGTTGCTGGCGGTGCCCAGGGTGCCGATCCAGCGCTGCGCGGCGGATTGCAGGCCGTTGAGGGCCGATTCTTGCGCGGCGTAGGCGCTGTTGGCGTCCTGCACGGCCTGCTGCGCGTCCTGGATGGCGTAGATGTGCTGCTGCAGGCCCCGGTTGCTGGCGTCCAGCGCGGCCAGCTCACGGGCGCGGATTTCGGCGGTGTTGCCGGTGAGGTTGAGCAGGGTGGACTCCAGCCCCGCGCGCTGCTGCATCACGGCGGCGGCGTTGCTGGCGGTGGCGGCCACGGTCTGGAAGCCGCTGCTGACCTCGGACAAGGCGCCGACCACGGACAGGATGGCGCGGGCCGCGTCCAGGTTGCCGGCGGCCATCATCTCGCTCAGGCCGGCCAGCACCTGCTCGCGGGTGGCGTTCATCACATCGGCGGCCGTGACGTTGATGCCCACCGAGCCCAGCGTGGCCTGGATCTGCGCCACCTGGTAGGCGGTGTACTGCACATCATTGAGCAGGGTGCGCGCGGCGTTGCCGAACAGGCCCTGCACATCGGCCAGCGTAGTGACAACTTGCTGCACGGCGACAGCGGCGCTGGCGCTGGTCTCGGTGACGCCCTGGAAGCCGGCGGAGACCTCGGTCAGCGCGTCGAGCACGTTGAGGATGGCGCTGGCGGCTTCGATGTTGCCCGCGGCCAGCGCCTGCTGGTAGCCGGCCAGCACCTGCTCGCGCGTGGCGTGCGTGATCTGCTGAGCGCTCAGGTCCATGCCGGCGGCGCTCAGCGTCTGCTGGATTTGTTGAATCCGGTAGGCGGTGTACTCGGTGCTGTTCAGAATGGTCTTGGCGGCGCTGTCGAACTGCTTTTGCAGATCGGCCAGGGTGAGCGCAGCGGTGCCGAGGGTCTGCACGGCTTCGGCGGCAGCTTCGGTGACGGGAGTCAGCTCAGCCACGACGCCAGACAGGCTCAGCAGCGCGGCGTAGGTGGCTTGTCCGCTGGCGGTAGTGAGGTCCTGCGCCTCGATCAGCGCGCGGAAGTTGGCGCGCGTGGGCTCGGTGATGGCCTTGAAAAATTGCTCGGACGAGTCGGCAAAGGCGCCCCCGGCAGCCAGGTCCTGCAGGCGGGTGTTGAGCGCCTGCAGCTTGGCATCGAACTTCTCTTGCTCGGAATAGAAGTTCTCGTAATACGCACCCAGGCTGGTGCTGAAGGCCTGCAGGCCCCCGCTGGCGCTGATGATGTTGAGCACGGCCTCGCCGCTCAATCCGGCGAAGACCTTGACGCTGGCGCCCAAGGACTGCAACACGACCTGCGTGGCGTTGATTTCGGATACGACGTTGGCAAGCTGGTCGAGACTGGGAGCGTCGCCGAGCTTGCCCAGCATCTTGTCGGCCCAGTCGGGCAGGTCGATGCCTTCGATAGCGGCGCGAACGTCGGCGCTGATGGCGGCCAGGTATTCGGCTGATCCTGCGCTGCCGTCGCTGAAGGTGCGGAACGACGTGCCGCCGGCCTGCCAGTCGGTGATGACGCCCTGCAGGTTGCGGATGAACAGGCTGCCCCAGGCGCCGTCTTTGGACGAGTCGTCGGCAAAGCTGGCGGCAGCCTGATAGCCCGCCGTCTTGCCGAAGGTGGTGGCGGTGGTGTCCAGGATCTGCACCACGCTCTTGACGATGCCGGTGGTGAACTCCTCGGTGCTGGCGCTGTAGTCGATGCCGGTGAAGCCGCTGTTGAAGAGGGCTCCGCTGCTGGCCTGCTGCAGGCCTCCGGCCGCGCTGTAACTGGTGCCCGCGCCGGTGTGGGGCGTGCCGCTGTGGTCCAGCTTTTTGGCCAGCATGTACACCGCCCCGATGCCCACCGCAATCGGCCCCAGCACCCCGGCAATCGTCCCCAGCCCGCCGGCCAGATTGCCCGCCTGCATCGCCACCATGCCGGCGTCCAGCCCGCCCATGATCCCCGCCTCACCCATCAGCGAGCTGAACCCCGCGCCCAGCCCGGCGCCGAACGATCCGCCCAGGCCGCCCAGCATGCCCACATTGCCCAGCAGGTTTCCGGCACCCCCCGCCGCATTTCCGGCACCCCCCGCCGCATTGGCCGCGGTGACACCGCCCAGGCCCGTGACGCTGGCCCCGATGTTGATGATCCAGCGCTTGAGCGTGAGCTGGTACAACACGTCGATCAGGCCCGCCTTGAGCGACTGGCCCAGCTTCTTGAAGGCGTTGGAGCCGTCGTTGAAGATGTTGACAAACACGTCGTGGGCGGTGTTGTCGAAGGCGTCGAACAGGCTTTGCAGCGCGGCCATGTCGGCCTTGGCCACGGCGGAGGCCTTGGCGATGGCGGCGGCGGCCGTGGCGCGGGCGATTTCCTCGTCGCGCTGCGACTGGTCGAAGCCGGCATTGGCGTTGATGGCGGCGATCTGTTTTTTCAGATCCAGCTCGATCTGGTACTGCTCCAGCGCAATGGCGCGGTTGCGCGTGCTCTGGCCGAACAGCGATTGCTCCAGCGCCACCTGCTCGGCCGACGCGGCAATGCCCTGCACGTAGGCGTCCACCGCCAGGCGGCCCTGCTCGCGGGCCTTGCTGGCGGCCACGTAGGCGGCGTCGAGCTCGGCCATCACGTCCAGCTCGGACTGGTAGGCGGCCACCAGGCGCCGGGTGGCGCGGGCCTGCTCTTCACCGGCGGCGATGGCCTTGAGCAGCCCGTCCACCTTGGCCAGCTGCGCCGCCGACAGGTTTTTGTACTTGGTGCCCAGCTCTTCGGCAAACTGGATGCGCAGTTTTTCGGAGTCGGTGAGCTTGCGTCCGGCGTCCAGCTCCTGCGCCTGCGCGGCCAGCTTCTCGTTGAGCTTTCTGACGAAATCGCCAAAGGCGTCGGCATGCGTGGCGGTAGCCTTGGCGGCGGTGTAGTTCTTCTTGGCCAGCTCGCCCACCAGGCCGACATACTCTTTCTGGGTAAGGTTGCCGGCGCGGTAGGCGTCGTTGAGCTTTTTGAGCGTGGGCAGGTAGTCCTTGTCCACGCCCATGAGCTTGGCCTTGATGTCGGCCAGCTCTTTGGCGTCTTTGGCCTGTTGCTCGGCCAGCGCCTTCATGGAGTTGTCTTCCATGGTGCGGCGACTGGGGCCGCTGGCGGCGAACTTGTCTTTCTCGCTGTTGGCAGCCTGCAGCCAGGCCACGGTTTCCTTGAGCTGGGCAATGCCGCGGATCAGGAACACATTGTTGGGCTCTTTGCCCAACAGGGCCTCGAACTCGCGCAACTGCTCCTGCGCGATCTTCAGCTCGGTGGCCTGGTCCTGCACGTTGTAGGTGATGGCGTTGAACGGGTTGGCAAAGCGCAGCAGCGCGCCGCCGGCAGCCGCCATCTGGCCCAGAAAGCCATCGCCCCCCTTGCGCGCCGCCTCCATTGACTTGGCCACGTCGCCCGTGGCGTCGGCCAGGATGGCCATCTGGCCCGCCATAAAGCTGCTGACGCCGGCCTCGCCCACGTTTTGCTTGAGCTGCAACCAGGCGTTGTCGAGCCGGTTGACGTTGGCCGCCAGCCGGGTGGTGGCCTCGTCGAGGTTGCCGGCCAGCTCGCCCTTGAGGGTGGCGGCAAACTGCGCCAGGCGCTCGGGGCCGACTTGCCCCATTTCCAGCAGCTTGGACAGCTCGCCCGTGGTCACGCCCATGCTGTCGGCGAAGATCTGGAACGCCCGCGGCAGGCGCTCGCCCAGCTGGCCGCGCAGTTCTTCGGCCTGGATCTGGCCTTTGCTGACCATCTGCACCAGGGCGCGCATGGCGCCCTCGGTTTCTTCCACGCCCAGACCCATGACCACGGATGCCTGCGCGATGCTCTCGAAGATTTCTCGGGTGGCGCGTCCTTCGAGGTTGGTGCCCTTGGTGGCCGCGGCCAGCCGCCCGTACATGGGCGCCACGGCGGCAAAGCTGACGCCGAGCTTGTCGGTCACCTGGCGCAGGTAGTCGATCTCCTGCGCGGCCTGCGGCCCGCCCATGGCAAAGGTGAGGCTGTTCTTCACCTTGTCGGCCTGCATCTGGGCGTCGATCATGGCCATGGTGACGCCGCCGATGGCGTTCTTGATGGTGATGATGGCCGCGGCCACGCCGCCGCCGATGAAGGCGGTCTTGAGGCCGCCGGCCAGCTTCTCGATGCCGGTGGCGCTTGCGCGCGAGGAATCCTCCAGCTCGCGCAGCGCACCGGCGCCCTTGCGGGCAAACTGGTCCAGGCTGACGCCGGATTCGCGCAGGGCTTGCAGCAGGGCGCGGTCGTCGGCGCTGAGGGTGACGCTGATGTCGTTCATGCGGCGGCTCCGTGGGGGTCAGTCGCGCGGCTGGCCGCGCGCTGCGGGCTGGGGGTCGCGCGCCAGGGCGCCGAAGACGGCGCGCACCTTGTTGCGCACGGCGCTGCGTTGCTCGTCACACAGCGCCTCCGACCAAGGAGCCGGCGCGTCGGGGTTGGCCGCGCGCAGGTGCTCGCCCTGCCATGCGGCACTGGCCTGGCGCAGCGCGCGCAGCTGCCAGGGCGGCAGGCGCTGGCCGGTGCCGAGCTGCCAGGCGCGCAGATCCACCCACGACAGGGGCACGCGGCCCATGCCGCCGTGGCCGGTGAGGCCGGCGTCTTGCAGCTGCTGCCAGAGGTGGCGGGCGCCGGACCCAAGATCGGGCATGGGCAACGGCGCGCCGTCGTCCAGCAGCTGCTCGGCGCGGCTGCGCGTGGCGGCCTCGTCTGCCGGCTCCGCGGGCCGGCTGCTGACCGACTTGTGGGCGCGGCGGCTGGGGGCATCGGGCGGGTCCAGCGGGGTGTTGAGCCAGGCGTGCTGTTTGGCGTACTGCGTCAGCTCCGCGCAGACACCGGCTTGAAATTTGCCCAGTCGGCCAGGAAGGATTCGACCTGGCTGGTGATGTAACCGAGCTTGCGGTTGCTGTACAACGCCAGCGCGCCGCCGGGCACAGGAAAATTCTCGATGGCGGCGGTGACGGCGGCGAGCTTTTCGGCGCGCTGCTGGTGTTGTTCTTCGGTGTCGTTTTTGCCCGCCTTGCCGCGCAGGGCGGCCAGGGCGCGGGCTTGCGACGCGGCGGCCACACGGGCTTCGGCGCGCACGAAGACCACGCTGCCGGGGCCGTGCAGCACGATGCGAACCGGCTGCCCACGCCGCAGCATGGGCTGGTTGTTGACGTCGAGCACATCGAGCGTGGCGGTTTCGGAAATCTCGAACTCGGAAAGATCGAAGTCGTCGGGGGTGTCGGTCTGGTTGGTCATGGTGTCCTCGCGGGGAATGTGGGTTGCACAGGGTTTGCCCGCGCCCACCCCGGCCGCCCCCGCGAAGAGGCGAACCGGGGCAGGCCGGTGCGCGGGTCGCGGTCGGCGGCGCTTACACGCCGACGATCACGATGTCGTAGGTCACGCCGGTGCCGGCGCCGCTGTTGGCCACCTTGGCATGGTGGGGACTCCGGTTCAGCGGGTTTTGATCAGGGGGCCAGCACTTCGACCACGCCCACGCCGGTGGAGCTGGTGGTGATTTCCATGTCGATGCTGGCGGACTTCATGTTGTCCACGCTGCCGAACATGGTTTTGAAGGCCGTGACCTGCACTTGCATGTAGTACTTGTCGCCACCCTGGGCCGTGATCAGCACGGCGTAGTTGGCATCGCTGGCGGCGGCGGTCTTGCACAGGATCTGGCCGGCGTCGTCGGTGTCGAGCGCGAGCTTGAGATTGAGCGCGCCTTCGTCGTAGCTGCCTTTGCGCTTGGCGGTGCCGCGCGTGCCGATGGGGTTGTGCTTGATGACGTTGTACACGCGGCCAAACTCGCCCAGGTCGGTGATTTCACCCACGGTGGTGTAGGTGAGCGCGGCATAGCCCGTGCTGTCAAAGGTGGCGGGCACGCCCGCGCTGATCTTGAGGGTGGTGCCGGCGACGGATTCGATGCTCATGATGATGTCCTCTCGGGTTTTCGGTGGGGCGGGTGAATGGGTTACGCGATGCTGGTGCGCGCGCAGCGGTGGGTGATGTCAAACAGGAGCTGGCCGGCGGCCAGGGCGGTGTCGGCTTCGTCGAACGTGTTGGCAATGCCGACAGGTTCGGTGGCGGTGGCCAGGCCGCCCAGCAGCGGGGTGGCCATGACGCGCTCGTAGCTGGCCTGCACCAGGGCGTCGGCGGCGTCGTCGGCGGTGATGCCGGCCACGTCACGGGCCACGCATTCGATGCGCACGCGGGTGCGCCAAAGGATGCTCTCGTTGGTTTTCATGCCCGTGGGCTGGCTTTCGTCGTAGAACACGAACACCTGGCTGGCCACGGCCTGCGGCATGGGCCGGCGGCGCGCCACGCGCACCGCGCCCGCCCCCAGCGCCGGCAGATCGGCCAGCAGCGCGGCCACGGCCTGGCACAGGGCGAACTGCGCGCTGTTGGCGCTCATGGCGCGCGCTCCAGAAACAGGGTGGTGAGGCCAAAGCCATCGGGCCGGGCGTCGGCCACGATCCAGCTGGCGCCGCCGGCCGCGCACGGCTTGCCCACGGGGGCGGCGGGCACGTCGGCATCGGTCACCACCACCTGCGGCCGGGCGGCGATGGCGCTGACGCCATCGAGAAACACCTGGTCGGCCGGGGCATGGAAGTCGCCCTGCACCACGTCGCCATCGAGCACGATGGCGGCGCCGAACGCCGCCAGGGCGGCGACGTTGGTGCGGGTTTGCAGGGCCTGGAAGTCCATGATGGGCGTGGGTGGCGGCGCGTTCAGGCGGATCAGGTCACGGTGCCGGGCACGCCGGTGAGCTTGACAGCCAGCGTGGTGGCGCCGTTGCCGGCGGCCTCGAACGCGACGGCCGGCGGTCCGCTGACATCACCCGTGGCGGGCGTGGCGGTGCCGACATCAAACTTGGTGGCGCTGACGTCCCAGATCAGGTGCGAGCCCTGCGGGATGACGGCGGTGGTGACCTTGGGCAGGGTGAAGACGCCCTCGACCGCCACGCTGCCGGTGGCGCCGTTGGCAATGGCCACCAGGGCGACGCCCAGGATCTTGCCGATGACAACCACATCGCCCGCGGCGATGGCGGAGCCGGCGTTGGTGTATTGCAGCACCTTGCCGGGCTGGACGTATTTGCTGGTCATGATTCAGGTTCCTCTCAGTCGGGTGGATGACGGGGTGCCGGGGTCAGGCGCCAGCGTTGGTGACGGCGCCGCGGTAATCGACGGCGGCGATGCCGAAGTCGAGCCGCACTTTCCAGCGGGTGCCGTCCACGGTGAAGCCGGTTTCGGACTCCAGATACGGGGCGTCGTTGCCGTCGAGGAAGGCCACCTCCAGCACCGGGGCCTCGCTGGTGGCCGCAAACAGGTAGCGGCGCGTGCCGGACAGGCGCGGGGTGTCCACGATGTCACCGAACAGGCCGCGCACGGTGTTGGGCTTTTGCAGCTTGTTGGCGGTGTCGGGGTCGTACTCGGCCATGTTGATGGCCTTGGCCGTGCCACCCAGCGCCACCGGCACCAGCAGCACCTGCGGGCGCAGGTCGAGGTAGTCGTTGGAGCTGACATCCTTCTGGCTGGCCATGGCAACGCGGTCCAGGTCAATGGCGGCGGCGCTCAGCGCGGCGCCGGTGGTGATGTTGTTGTGGTTGGCGTGGAACAGGGCATAGCCGTCGCCCATGGTGGGGCCGGCGCCGCTGTTGAGGGCCAGCGTGGCGTAGACATCGGACTCCACCGTGCGCTTGGCGGCGCGGCCCAGCATGGCGGCCAGGCCGACGAATGCGTTGAGGTCATCGTTGATGATGGCCTCGCGGCTGAGGTTGATGATGTTGCCCTTGGTAGCCGCGGTGATGCTGGCCTTTTCGCCGTCGGGGATGGCCTTGTTCTTGAACTCGCCCAGCTCGGTCTTGGCGTCCAGGTTGCCCAGGGAGCCGACGCGGTAGCGGTTGTGCGCGCGGAAGTCGCTGACGCTGCCGCGGGCGCAGAAGCGCGTCCAGGTGTCGGCGGCCAGCGCATAGGCTTGTTGCAGCGTCTTGTGCATGGTGTTCTCCAGCAGCACCGGGAAGTCGCTGGTGCTCTGGGTGAAGGCGCTGCCGACGATCTGCATTTTGTCCATGCCGTCGGTGCGGATGCCTGCGGCCTGCAGCGAGGCGCGGGCCAGATCCAGCAGGGTGTGGCCGCGGAACGGGTTGTAGGCCTGCACCGTTTGGCGCTGCTCGGCGCTGGCGACGTTGGCGCGCACCATGAGGGCGTCCATCACGGCCACGCGGCGCTTGTCGGACTCGTCCATCACGGTGATGACGGTGCCGGCAACGGGCGTGATGTCTTTTCCGATGTGGGCGAGCAGCCTGTCGGCGGCGGCCTGCACGGTGCAGGCGGCGTCGTTCTCGCACGCGGTGGCCAGCTCGGGCACGCCGGCCTTGGCCATGAACGCGCCGAACTTGGAGCGGATGCCGGCGCGGCGCGCCTGGTCGTCGGCCAGGGCCTGGGCGCGGATGGCTTCAGCGTCCAGGGCGGCGCCAGGTGCGGGAGCCGCCGGGGTTTGGTGTTGGGACATGCAATTCTCCGAAGTGGAAGTGGCGGCTGCCACGGGGGTTGCCGGCGCGGCAGGTGCCGCCACCGGGGTGCTGGGGGCCACCGCGCCAGCGGCCAGGGCGGCCGGCACGTTGCGGTAGCGGGAAAGGTCAAAACGCTGCGCGCTGGCCGCAATGGGCAGCGCGGTGGTGACGGCATCACAGAAGCCGGCGGCCAGGGCCTCGGCGGCGGTGTACCAGTGGTCTTTTCCGTCGGTGAGCAGGGCCATGACGGCCTCATTGCTCTGGCCGCTCTTGGCGGCGTAGCTGGTGGCCATGGCGCTGGCCCAGGTGTCGAGCAGGTCGGCGGTGGCGCGCAGATCGACGGCGTTGCCGCCGACCACCGTCCACGGCGCGTGGATCATCATGGTGGCGTTCTCAGCCATCTCCACGGTGTCGCCGGCCAGCGCGATGAGGCTGGCGATGCTGAGCGCCATGCCGTCCACCACGGTGGTGGTGGCGGCCTTGTGGCGCTTGATGGCGTTGTGGATGGCGATGCCATCGGGCACGCTGCCGCCCATGGAGTTGATGCGGATGGTGATGCGCTCGGCATCGAGCGCGGCCAGGTCTTTGACGAACTGCGCGGCGCTGACCGTCTCGGCCCACCAGCTTTCGCCGATGTCGCCGTAGATGAAGATTTCGGCGGCGGACACAAAGCCCTGCGCCATGACCGTCTCCGGGCTCGGCTTGCGGATGCTGTACCAGGGAGCGGGCGCGGCGGGCTGGGTCATGGCGGTTGGGTGGCTGCTGCTGTTGAATGAAGAATCAATGGGGTGCAGTCTCTGCGCTTGCGCGTCCACTTTTTAGGGGGGAAACTGGACTATTTGCAGGCTGTTGCATGCTGATGCGTGCGGGCGTGAAAAAGCCCGCGCGGGGCGGGCTTTGGGTGTGGGTGGATCAGGGCTTGAAGATCAGCAGCAGGTCTGAGTGCTCGCGCTGGCGACGGGTTCGGTGGCGGCGCAGCGGCGGCGCCGGGCTGATGATCCTGCGCCGCCCCCGGCCATCGCCCAGGTAGACAGACGCAGGCTGGGCCGGCTGCACAGGCGCGGCGCCCGACGCCCCCCAGGCGGCGCCAAAGGCGGCGCCCCATGCCTTGCCCCAGGCGCTGGCGGCGGCCATGGGTCACGGCCCCCAGGGGTCGGCCTCGGTACCGGCGCCCGCGATGGTCTGGCCTTTGATTTGCACCGTGTTGACGGGAATGGCGGTGGCGTTGAGCGCGGCCAGCACCTGGGCGGTGATGTCTTCGGCGGTGGGCGCTTCGGCGCTGGTGAGGGTGCGCGAGACGCTGGCCCAGACGGCGGCGCCCAGCGCGGCGTAGTCCACCCCGCCGCTGGCGGCGCTGTTGAGCTTGGCGCCCATGGTGCCAGCCTCTGCAAACTGCGCGGCGACGGATGACCAGACGGCCCCGGCGATGCCGTCGCTGGTGAGGATGCTGCTGTCTACGGTGCTGCCGCTCAGTGCCCCGATGGCGTAGGGCGTGAGCGCGCCGGTGACGGCGAAGCTGGCGGCGGCGGTGCGCGCGGGCGGTGCGTCGTTGGCCGGCAGGATGCTGGCGGCCATGGCAATCAGGAATGAAGCGGAGCCCTCTGCGCTGGCTTCGGCACCCAAATCAGCGCTGGCCGTCAGGGTGAACGAAGCAGCCCCGATGGCGCCCAGCGAAGCGGTCAGCAGTGGCGTGTTGGTGGAGAAGGTGAATGAGGCCGCGCCTTCGCCACTCGAAATCAGTTGTCCTGCCGCGTCTGCCACGACGAAGACC
>ERZ650303.370-NODE-370-length-13641-cov-6.117253_pt1 | contig 13641 bp, 15 predicted proteins | sample MGYA00376239_ERZ650303 | MGnify/ENA primary metagenome ERZ650303 (study PRJEB26733, sample SAMN07839262) | wastewater metagenome | biome: small river; feature: stream; material: water | place: USA: North Carolina | collected 2016-04-05 ... | reverse complement strand
TGGCAGGCTCATTTCAAAGTCGAAGCCATTGGTAAGTGGATTCGCAAGGCTACCGGTACCGCAGATCTGGACAAAGCCAAGGCCCTGGCTGAAGAGCAGTGGTTCGAAGCCAAGGTGCTGGCCAAGGCTGGACATCCAGTTGTGTCCAAGAAATTCAAAGCCGTTGCTGAAGTTGTTCAGCGCGACTTGGAAATCAAGGTCTCCGCCGATAAGACCAAGCGTGGAAGTAACAACGATTACATCAGTGCAATTAACGGCTACCTGATCCCATTCTTTGGTGGGTACAACGTTGACCGTATCAACCAAGCCGTGTTCACAGAGTTCTGTGAATGGCGACGTCAAAAGGTAGGGCGTGAGCTTAGCCATAGCGCCCAAGCGAATCACAACGCCGCACTAAACCTGGTCTTTGACTACGCCATAGAGCGTGGGTACATGACTAGCCTTCAAAAGCCAGTTCTAAAGAACACAGGAGAGCAGGGAGGGCGTCGACCTGACTTCTCAGCTAAAGAGATCGAACACATTCTTGAAAAGCTACCTGCTTGGGTACAGGAAGGGCGTATTGGCCGAACCCGTAACCTGCGTGAGCTCTTGTCTGTCTATGTGCCATTTGCGGCGGCAACCGGAATGCGCCCGGGTACGGAGATGGAATACCTAGAGTGGCGTCACATAGAGGTCCATGATTTGGGCGGAGAGCCAGTTTTGTACGCCCACATACAAAAGGGTAAGACGGTTAAGAAAAACAAGCCTATGGGGGCTGTATTGCATCGTAGCTGCTGGCTTTACTTGGAGAAGCTGCGTCAAATGGCTCCTGAGTTCCAGGACAAGACTATTTACGAAGTTTTGGCAGGCAAGCACGAATTGCGAATCTTTAGAGCTCGTGACGGTCTTCAGCCCCCACATTTGATTCACCAGTTCAATCAGTTGTTGGAGGACTTGAACATGGTGAACTGTCCAACCACTGGCGAAGAACGTACGCTGTACAGCTTGCGTCACTTTGCAATTACGCAGATGGTGGCAAAGGGGCTGACAGCTGAACAAATTCAAAGCCAAGTGCGAACTAGTGCAACCATGATTGCCAAGTTCTATAACCACATGAAGCCTTTGATGAATGCAGCGGCTTTTACGGGTCAAAACGAAGCTGGTACGGGTGAGGATGCAGTTGCTCAGCTGCTCAACAACACCCCGAATGACAACCTCATGCACTTTGCTGAACTCAGCACAGGCTTGAACCTAGCTCTTGTGATGCAGAACAAACCTGCATTCGAAGAACTCAAAGAAGCCTTAGAGCAGGCTTCGACTGCTGCGGCACCCAACTAATCAAGGAATTTGGAAATGACTACACCTATAGCCACGACTGAATTTTCAAAGCATCAGTTGGTCATTGATTTTGAACGCATGGCTCAGCGTTCATTTGAACTATCAATGCACGCGCTTGCCAAAGTTGACTTCTATAAGCGATTGATCAGAAGGCTAGAAGAAGGGCAATCAATTGCGGAGGAGTTGCCAGTTGTGGCAACAATGACTCCCGATTTAGTTAACTTGACTGTTCAGCGATTGAAAAAGCAAGCTGAGACTGAAGTATCTGAAGCTTGGGAGTTGCCTACAGAGTTAAAGGGCAGCTTCGTCACGACCGTGCGATCTGTGTTGCCTGAAGGTGAGCTTATTCCACAATACGACGTTGAATATGAGGCTGAGACCAAGGTGGGGCAAGTTCGTGTGCATGCAAAGAACTGGCGGCGAAAAGTGACTGTCGAAGTTCTGGCTAGTGCTGAAGCAATGAGTGCTGTTTATGGCCAGATGGTCTTTGCAGGACTTAAAGATCATTAGCGTGAAGCTAGCGTCAACCCATTGATCTTCATTAACAAATAGATGTATTGAAGTTCGGCCTTTTCGCAATCTGGCGCTCCAACCCAACGAGCTAACGAATGTGCTGGGATATGAAGGCGCTTTCCATCTATTTCAACTTCGACTCTGAAATAGCAGGGGTTATGTTCAGTAAAAGAAATCACAGTACCCCAGCGCCCAATTGGCCAAGGCTTTCGGATTACAACAACTTGCTCACCAGGGCGTGCAAGGCAATTTAAGTTGTCTTCATATGCTTTTTGGATTTCACTGCTAGAGGTTTTTGCACTAGCTTTAGCAAAATCGTTAGCAAATTCTATGAATTGTTCGGCGTTCATACCCACAGATTCGGCTCGAAACAGTTGTTCCTTTAACGGATCAAATATTCACTTCCCAGAATACGAGCTTTTGTGAATGAGCATCTATGTGAATTAAATCTTTAGCGAATGAAAAAAAAGATTCAACCTGCTCTAACTGTGGATTCCATATCAGAGATGCATAGGCTATTCGCTGTGATTTTGACTACTTCCAAGTTTCTGCTTCTCAACTTAAGAAGGCTGTGCTACAGGCGGAATCTGAAAATTGACGTCATAAAGATGTTTCGTATCTGATGCAGCTAGTTTAAAGAGTTTGAGGCTGAAACTAAGTTTCAGGTTGATGTCGATTTTTTATCTATATAAATTCTGAAAAGTTCACTTTTAAAGTTAATGTTTAGTCTGGCAAAAGCTCGATTGCGATAGGTTTTTACAGTGGATAGACTTAGATTTAAGTCGGCTGCAATACCGTCATAGCTCATACCGTTCAGCAATCTTGCGCAAACATCTAGTTCCCTTTCGCTGAAATCAGAGTGTTTTTTGGCAAGTTCGTATCGAAAGTGATCAATAGACTGCTGTGATGAGGATGCAGATCTTGAATCGCTTTTTGACTTAAATTCAACATGTTTTTTTACTACTGCGAACAATGGTTCAGCTAGTAGCTCAATCATGGCAAGATCGCTCTCTGAAAAGGATGTTTGATCTGCATATCGGTACATGTTTAAAGCTAAAACACCGCCAGATTGCATTGGCTCAATGACAGACACTCTTTCCGTCATACCAAACTGCTCGTAGACTTTTTCTTTGTGTCCAGGTGCAGTTTATTTGTATAGTGATTTTGGGAAATGCCTTTTAATTTAGTTGTCAGAAAATAATTGGACGATTAATTGTCGAAGCCACATGTTTGCTGGTTCACGGTTGTACTTCGCATGCCAGAAAAGATTAATGGCGATTTCAGGTAGCTTGACAGGCAGCGGTGAGGTGACGAGATCGAACGGGCTCTCGCACTTAAACGAAAAACGCTCCGGAACTGTTGCGATCAGATCTGAGCTCTGAAGAATGTGTCCAACCGCTACAAAATGAGGAACGTGTAAGCGAATATCTCGTTTGATTCCTTTTCGCTCCATTAGTTCATCGACTTCTCCGTGGCCTGTGTTGGCAGATGTAACGCCAACGTGACCGAGAGCCTTGAAGCGCTCCATAGAAATCGGATTTTTAGCAGTAGGGTGGCCTTTGCGAAACATACAAACATAGCGCTGCTTGAAAAGACGGCGTTGAAAGAAGCCAGTCGTTAAGCTTGGGATTAGTCCAATAGCAAGGTCAACGCTACCGGCCTCCATCTCTTCGCGAAGGTTGCCAGAGTTATTTCTTAATGTACTGATTTTGATGTTTGGCGCTAGTCGCGAGAGCTCATCCATGAGCGTTGGCATAAAGTAAATTTCGCCTATGTCAGTAATCGCTAAAGTGAATGTGCGCTGACTGGTTGCTGGATCAAATGAGTCACGGTGATTAAGTGCATTCTGTAACGCGCCTAAGGCGTAACCCACTGGCTCTGCTAGATGCATTGCGTATGGGGTTGGTTCCATACCTTTCGCAGTTCTAACGAACAATTCATCATTTAATAAAGACCTAAGCCTTTTCAGTGCATTGCTGACTGCAGGCTGGGTTAACCCTAGCTTATCTGCGGAAGTTGATACCCGCCTATCTAAGAGTAACTGGTTGAAAACAACCAAAAGGTTGAGGTCGATTTGCCTTAGATCCATAAAGCCTCCACATTATTCACATTGGTGATTCTACATATCAGACTTAGTGCATTTACTTATAAAGGTGACCTATCCAGAATTGCGCCAATTCGTAAATGAGATGGACGTAATTGATGGAACTCTTAGTGCAACCCAATGACATTCGCTTGAGCATTCAAAGCGGTCAGAACTTGCTTGACGTTCTCAAAGATAACGCCATTCCAATTTCTTATAGCTGTATGTCAGGTCGTTGCGGCACATGTCGTTGCAAGGTCACTAAGGGGCAAGTGCAGCACAGCGGACCAGAGGCCGGGCGCCCGCAGCTTGAGAGTGATCCCTATGTTTTGGCGTGTCAATCTGTCCTAACTGAAAGTTGCACGATAGAGATTCCAGACATGGATGAAGTCGTGATTCATCCAGCCAAGATCATCAAGGGAACTGTTGTTTCGATTGAAGAGTTGACACATGACATACGTCGGGTATGCATTAAGCCAGCCAAACCGCTTGAGTTCACTCCAGGTCAATATGCAACCTTGCAATTTACGCCTGACCACATCCGTCCCTATTCATGGACAGGCCTGCCTAATGATGAAGCGATGGAATTTCAAATTCGGAAAGTTCCTGGGGGTCGTGTAACCGAGTACGTGTTCACGAAGCTTGCAGTGGGGGATGCCATTCGAGTGAGTGGTCCACTTGGAACAGCTTATCTGCGCAAGAAGCATGAAGGCCCGATTCTTTGCGTTGGTGGTGGTACTGGTATCGCCCCAGTTATTTCTATTGTCAGAGGGGCCATTGAAGCGGGCATGACGAATCCGATTCACTTGTATTTTGGAGTGAGGAGTCAGGAAGATCTTTATGACGCAGAGCGCTTGACAAAGCTTGCCAATGAGCATGGTGCAATGAAAGTCAACATCGTTGTGGCCACAGGTCCAGTCAACAACGGGCAGCGTGTTGGGCTAGTCACAGAAGCGATCAAAGCAGATCATCCAAACCTTATAGATTTTTGCGCCTATTTCTGTGGCGCTCCTGCCATGGTCGAGGCATTGAACTCATTAGCCAAGGAGCTTGGCATGGAGTCTTCAAAGATTCACGCAGACGCTTTTTATCCATCCGGTATCTAAATACTGAACTTACGAACAAACATCAAAGAGGAGATAGCAATGACAGAAGCAACAGTGTTTCCGAAAGACCCTACGTGGGAAGGCGAGGGTACTAGCCGCGTTCCATTCTGGGCATACACACGTGAAGATTTGTACAAAAAAGAATTGGACAAGTTTTTTTACTCAAATCATTGGTGTTACGTTGGCTTAGAAGCTGAAATTCCAAATCCAGGTGATTTCAGACGCACCGTTGTAGGCGAGCGCTCAGTAGTGATGGTTCGAGACCCAGATGGTGGCATCAACGTTGTTGAAAACGTATGCGCACACCGTGGCATGCGCTTCTGCCGAGAGCGTAATGGAAATGCAAAAGATTTTTTCTGCCCTTACCACCAATGGAATTACAGCGTCAAAGGCGATTTACAAGGTGTTCCATTCCGTCGTGGTGTAAAGCAAGATGGAAAGATCAATGGCGGTATGCCCAAGGACTTCAAGTTAGAGGACCATGGCTTGACAAAGTTAAAAGTGGCAACGCGCGGCGGTGTTGTATTTGCCTCATTTGATCACGACATCGAATCTCTCGAAGAGTTCCTTGGTCCAACTATCTTGGAATACTTCGATCGTACTTTCGATGGCCGAAAGTTGAAGGTGCTCGGATATCGTCGACAACGCATTCCAGGCAACTGGAAATTGATGCAAGAGAACATCAAAGATCCATATCACCCAGGTCTTTTGCACACTTGGTTCTCAACATTTGGTCTCTGGCGTGCGGATAACAAATCTGAGTTGAAGATGGATGAAAAATTCCGTCATGCAGCAATGATTTCAACTCGTGGTCAAGGCGGTAAGAACGAAGAAGTTGTGGGCGGAGTTGATAGTTTTAAAGACAAGATGACGGTCAATGATCCGCGTCTGCTAGACATTGTTCCGGAAGCATGGTGGAAAGGCCCGACAGCGGTGATGACAACCATCTTTCCAAGCGTAATTCTTCAGCAACAAGTTAATAGTGTTTCAACGCGGCATATCCAGCCAAATGGTCATGGTTCATTTGACTTTGTTTGGACGCACTTTGGGTTCGAGGATGACACGCCAGAAATGGAAGAGCGTCGTTTGATTCAAGCTAATTTGTTTGGCCCTGCAGGCTTTGTTTCAGCGGATGACGGTGAAGTTATCGAGTGGTCGCAAGAAGGTTTTGAGCAAAAGCCTGCACACCGAACCGTTATCGAAATGGGCGGTTACGAAATTGAAAACACAGACCATATGGTCACCGAGACATTGATTCGCGGTATGTACAACTACTGGCGCAAAGTGATGGGGGAATAAGCATGATTGATTTCAAAACATATTTCGAACTCTTAAATCTGTATAGCGACTATGCAATGGTTTGTGATTCCGCCGAGTGGGAAAAGTGGCCTGATTTTTTTGTAGAAGAGGGTACTTATCGTTTGCAGCCACGTGAAAACTTTGAACAAGGTATGCCATTGTGCTTGCTTGCTTTAGAGAGCAAAGCAATGATCAAAGATCGCGTGTACGGCGTTAAAGAGACCATGTATCACGACCCTTATTACCAGCGTCATATTGTGGGTACACCTCGTGTCGTATCAGTCGAGGGAGATCGAATCATTTCCGAGGCGAACTACACCGTAATCCGCACAAAGTTTGATGGCGACTCAACAATTCTCAGTGTTGGTTACTACCACGATGAAATTGTTAAAACCGCTGAAGGATTAAAGCTGAAATCACGCTTGTGCGTATATGACAGCGAAATGATTGCTAACTCCATCATCTATCCAATCTAAAGGTAAGCATATGTCAGAAAACTGGATTGATGTAGTTTCAATTGACGCAGTTCCTGAAGGTGATGTGACTGCTGTGAATGTTGGTGGAAAAGAAGTCGCTCTTTACGAAGTAGAGGGTGAAATTTTTGCAACCGACAACTTATGCACGCACGGTGCAGCACGCATGAGTGATGGTTTCTTGGAGGGAAAAGAAATCGAATGTCCATTACACCAAGGTAAGTTTGATGTTTGCACTGGAAAAGCACTATGTGCTCCTCTGACTGAAAACATTCGTGTTTATCCAGTTCGCATTGAGAACAAGCGTGTTTTCATAAACATGTCTTGAGTTTGTGAATTCAAGAGTAGATCGTCAACCAAACCGTATTTAAAACGGATTCAACCTAGAAAGAGACAAATGAAAAATTCAAAATTCATCAAATTGTTGGCTGTATGCGCTGCCGTAGTTGCTGTAACCAATGCAAGTGCTGATGTGAAGGTCGGCTTCTCAGCTCCGCTGTCAGGCCCTGTTGCGTCTGTCGGACAAGATCAATATGACGGTTTCATGTTGGGCGTTGAATTGTTACAAGGCAAGTTTGGCGGACAGCCTGTGACCGTGCTGAAAGAAGATGATCAACTCAAGCCGGAGTTGGGTAACCAAATTGCGCGCAAATTTATTGACCGCGACAAAGTAGATGCATTGGTTGGCCTCGGCTTTTCTAATGTCTTAATGGCTAGTTTGCCACGCATTGTTGAATCTGGCACCGTTGCCATTGCAACTAACGCCGGTCCATCACCAATCGCTGGAGCTGGTTGTATTTCTAATGTATTTTCAATGGCTTGGCAAAACGATGGTGCAGCTGAAGCGATGGGCAAGTTTGCACAAGACGCTGGGTACAAAAAAGTTTTCTTGATGGCCCCAAATTATCAAGCGGGCAAAGACTACGTCGCTGGTTTCAAGCGCTTATACAAAGGTCAAGTTGCAGACGAAATTTACACACAAGTTAATCAACCGGATTATTCGGCTGAAATTGCACAAGTTCAAGCGTCTGGAGCAGATGCGGTATTCGTGTTCTATCCAGGCGGTATGGGCGTCAATTTTGTGAAGCAATTTAGCCAAGCAGGTTTGATGAAGAAGATTCCACTTCTGTCCGCATTCACAGTGGATGGAACGACATTACCATCCTTGCGTGATGCTGCCGTTGGCTCTGTGTCTGGTGCGATGTGGGATGTTGCATTGAAGACGCCAGGTAATGCTGAGTTCGTGGCTGCATTCCGCAAGAAATATGACCGTACGCCAAGTTTGTATGCCGCAGTTGGTTATGACACGGCTCGCCTGTTGGACATTGCTGTTAAGAAAGTCAATGGCAAGACAGAAAACAAAGCTGCGTTTGCTGCTGCAGTGAAAGCTGCAGGTTCTGAATTGAAATCAGTGCGTGGTCCGTTCTCTTTTAATACCAACAACATGCCTGTGCAGAACTACTACGCGTTCCAAGCAGTCAAAGACGGTAACAACGTGACAGTAAAACAGTTGGGTACTCCATTGACTGACCACCACGACGTATACGCAGCTCAGTGCAAGGCTAAGTAAACATGACAACGTCACTCCTGATTGCTCAGTTGTTGAATGGATTGCAGTACGGCGTACTGCTTTTCCTTCTTGCCGCAGGGCTCACTTTGGTATTTGGCATCATGAGCTTTGTAAACCTTGCTCATGGTTCACTTTACATGTTGGGTGCTTATGCGTTTGCAGTGGTAGGCGTTCAAACAGATTCATTTCTGATAGGGTTGCTGGCTGCAGTCGTGACAGGAGTTGTCGTTGGCTTTGTATTGGAAAAAGTCACAGTTTCGAAGCTATACCAACGTGATCACTTGGATCATGTGCTTGCGACATTTGGTTTAGTCATGTTTTTTAATGAGGTCGTCCGAATGATTTGGGGGCCTCAGGCGTTGTTCGTTTCGTTGCCAGATTCACTGTCTGGAACGATTGAAATATTAGGCTTTTCGTACCCAACATATCGATTCTTGATCATTGCGGTTGGACTATTGGTTGCCGTTGGTAGTCAGTGGTTGATTCACAAAACAAGAGTTGGCATGTTGATCCGAGCTGGTTCAGTGAATCCATCGATGGTGGGGGCATTGGGTGTCAACATCCAATTTCTAAACGCAATGTTATTCGCGCTTGGTGCGGCACTGGCTGCGTTGGCAGGCGCTATGGCGGGCCCCATTTTGTCGGTGCAAAGTGGTATGGGCGAGCCTGTTTTGATCACGACGCTCGTGGTGATCGTGATTGGAGGCATTGGTTCGGTGCATGGTGCTTTGTATGCATCATTGATCGTGGGCGTAGCGGACACACTGGGCAGAAGTTATTTGCCAATGCTGTTACGCCAAATTGCAGATCGTGATGTTGCTAATGCGGCAGGCCCAGCACTGGCATCGATGCTGATCTACATGCTGATGGCGGTCATTTTGGTTGTACGTCCCCAAGGACTTTTTCCTGCGCACAAGGATAAATGATGACGTTCTTTAAACAGCCGAGACAGCTGATCCCGGCAATCTTCTTCTTTGTGTTGGCGTTGGTTCCAACAATTGCCATCGCACTAGATGACAACTTCTTGATCGCCTTCTTGGCTCGCGTCGTGATTTATGCGATTGCGGCAACGGCTCTCAATATTGCTCTTGGTTTTGGCGGATTGGTTAGTCTGGGGCATGCGTTGTTCATTGGCCTCGGCATGTATAGCGTGGCATTGCCAGCGCATTTCGGTATCACTGATGGCTGGATCCAATTAATCGTATGTGTGTTGTCGTGTGCGTTAGTGGGTGCTGCGACAGGAGCTATTAGCCTGAGAACATCAGGCATTGCGTTCATCATGATCACCTTGGCATTCGCACAGATGGGGTACTTCGTCGTTGTGAGTTTGAAGCAATTCGGTGGCGATGACGGAATGGCTGTCACAGCTGCAAGTGACTTTTATGGATTCAAATTATCCACAGCGACATCGGTGTATTACTGTGCCTTGTCTCTCTTGCTTATTCTGACCATCTGGATTGGCAAGTTGCGCCAGTCGCCATTTGGTATGACCTTGCGTGCCGGTCGTCAAAATGGCCGTCGCGTCAGCTCAGTTGGCCTAGGCCTTCGCAGCTATCAACTGGCAGCTTATGTTCTGTCAGCGGTGGTCTGTGGCCTATCAGGTATGTTGCTTGCGAATTTGAGCGCATACGCTTCACCAAGTAGTATGTCTTGGATTATCTCTGGTGATTTGATCGTGATGGTAGTTTTGGGAGGCATGGGTACAGTCTTAGGACCTATCACGGGGGCATTCTTGTTCTTGGGTGTTGAAGAAATCTTGAAAGCATTTACCGACAACTGGATGGCAATTTTCGGATTGCTAATTGTTGCCATTGCGATGCTAGGCAAGGCTGGCGTCGTCGGATGGTGTGAAGGCTTGATCCAAAACAAGACTGTGCAAAACGATCATGACGCACAGGCTCAGGCAGGAGAGTCGGCATGAGTAGCTTGTTAAAAACCACAGCTATCACAAAGCACTACGGCGCATTGTTGGTCACAGATCAAGTCTCACTTGATATCCAGCACGGTGAATTGCACGCAATCATTGGCCCAAACGGCGCCGGCAAGACGACACTGATCAACCAGTTGTCTGGTGAATTGAAGTCAGACAGCGGGCAAGTCTTTTTTGATGGACAAGACGTCACGTCGCTGGGTATACATTCGCGCGCAAGACAGGGTCTACTTCGTTCATATCAAATTACATCAGTTTTTGATGACTTCACAGTTCGCGAAAACGCTACGCTTGCTGCCTTGGGTGCTAAAAAACATGCATTTGTATTTTGGAAAACGTTGTTAGATGACGCTGATGCGACCCTAGCTGCAGATGAGGCGATTCTTGCTGCAGGGCTAAAGAAGAGAGCGCATGTGAAAGCCTCCGAGCTTGGTTACGGTGAACGTCGTCAATTGGAATTGGCAATGGCTTTGGCGGCTAGACCAAAGTTTCTACTGCTCGACGAGCCTATGGCCGGTATGAGTGTTCAAGAGTCGGCAGCTGTTGTGGAATTGCTGCAGTCGCTCAAGCGCAAATACACGATTCTCTTGGTTGAGCATGACATGAATGCTGTTTTTGCGTTAGCTGACCGAATCAGCGTCTTAGTTTACGGACGCATTCTGATGACAGGATCGCCTGAAGAAATTCGTGGCAACGAAGAAGTGCGCTCTGTTTATCTTGGCGATGAGGAGATTGGCGCATGACACATGAGTTGTTAAAAGTTTCGGATTTGCATGCGAGCTATGGTCGTGCGCAGGTTTTATTTGGTGTAGATATGTCGGTCTCTAAAGGGGAGTTCGTCACACTTCTTGGGCGCAACGGCATGGGCCGGTCAACGACGATCAAGTGTTTATTTGGATTACTTCAATCCTCAAGTGGTCTGATCGAATTTCAAAACCAACGCGTGGATAACTTGCCGTCATTCCAGATTGCAAGAAAGGGTTTGGGCTTGGTTCCGGAAGGTCGTCAGGTATTTCCTAATTTGACTGTGCATGAAAACTTGATTGCCACAGCGAGAGACAACAAAGACAGTCAACTCAAGCCTTGGACGCTTGATCGTGTCTATCAATTTTTTCCACGCTTGCGTGAGCGTCAAGAAAATCTTGGATCTCAGTTGTCAGGTGGTGAGCAGCAAATGCTGGCAATTGGACGTGCCTTGATGACCAATCCAAGTCTCATGGTTTTAGATGAGGCTACTGAGGGGTTGGCTCCTTTGATTCGTACTGAAATTTGGAACGCGCTAAGCGAACTCAAAGCAGAAGGACTTTCACTGATCGTGATTGACAAAAACTTAGGCCCATTACTTGACTTAGCAGATCGTCATTTCGTCATGGAAAAAGGAAAAGTCGTGTGGTCTGGTAATTCCAATGAGTTGAAGGCCGATGCGCGAATTGTTCATGAATATTTAGGTGTTTGATCGATTGATCAGAGTCAGAGACTAGAGGAAAAAATGACCAATTCAAAAGATATTGCACTTAACAAAATTCGTGCAGAGCACAGAACGCTGGCTGCAGTGATTAACAACTTGAAAGAGATCGTTTCTGAGGTAAGTGCCGGGAAAATGGTGATCAACTTTCCACTGTGTTGGTTGATGATTCACTACATTGACTCCTTCCCAAATCAGTTCCATCACCCCAAAGAGAATGAATGGCTTTTCAGGCTTGTAAAAGAACGCACGTCGCACGCCGATGACTTGATCAACGAGTTGATAGAGCAGCATGACTTAGAGCCAACCTTGCTTGGCAATATTCGTAAATGCTTGGGTAACTATGAAGCCGGTATCCCAGACAGCCTACAAGCGCTTGTGAAAGAAGTTCATGCCTATGCTGATTTCACTTGGAAACATTTAAAAGCTGAAGAGCACGAGTTCTTTACTTTTGCGGAAACACATCTCACGGATGCTGATTGGGATCAGATTGCTGATGCATTCGGTGAAAACGCAGATCCGTTGTCAGGCCATGCAGACAGTAGTCATTTTCCTGATCTGTTCCGAGAAATTTTGAATAAAACGCCAGCCCCACTAGGTTTAGGCAATTGAGCTTGAAAGGATCACGAATGTCTCATGAACTTGGTCGCATCGAAGACCTACCCAAAGAGTATGTGCAGGAGTTACGCGACTTGAATCTTGTCCCTCTGTGGCCGAGCTTACGCGGTGTATTGCCACCCAAGATCCCAACTCGACAAACCCAACCAACACATTGGCCATATAAAACCATCAAGCCACTCTTGTTGAAAGCGGGCGAACTTACGCCAATTGAAAAAGCCGAGCGTCGTGTGTTGGTCTTGGCCAACCCCGGTCACGGTTTAGAGAAAATGCAAGCAAGTGCAGCCATGTATTTGGGTATGCAACTATTGATGCCGGGTGAATGGGCGCCTAGCCATCGGCACACCCCCAACGCTGTACGCATGATTGTGGAAGGTGAGGGCGCATACACCACAGTTGATGGCGAGAAGTGCCCCATGAGTCGTGGTGATTTGATCCTGACTCCCACTGGCTTGTGGCATGAGCATGGTCACGATGGCACAGAACCTGTCATTTGGCTCGACGTGCTCGACTTGCCCTTGGTCTATTACATGGAAGCTAGTTATCACATTAATGGTGATCGTCAAACTATCGTCCCAGGGCTTGGTGACAAGCAATATGCTCGTGGCGGTGTGGTACCCACGCATGTGTTTGAACGTAGCAAGAAGGCCTACCCAATGCTGCGCTATGCATGGACAGACGCCAAGGCTGCCTTGGAGGCTATGGCTCAAGACAATCCTGCACAAGAATCAATTCAAGTCACTTACGTTAATCCTGAAACCGGAAATGACGCAGAAAACATATTGGGTTTTTACGCATTGATGTTGCGACCTGGCCAAACCTTGCGTTTGCCTGCACGCTCTCCCGCTCAGGTATTTCATGTCATCGAAGGCGCAGTAGAAGCCAAGATCGTTGATTCAATCTTCAGCTTGGCTGAAGCTGACACTTGCTGTGCTCCTGGTTACGAAGCAGTCACGCTTAAAAACCTGGATGTCAAGAAACCTACTTTCATCTTTATCGCCGACGAGTCTCCGCTGCACCGAAAACTTGGTGTGTTTGAGAACCGTGGGTAACCATTTACTTCATCATCTGGAAAAACAATGACTTCATATCTTTTCGCACCTCCTGTCGTTCAATCACTTGCTATTCAAGGCATGACAGAGCGATTCCCAATTAACCGTTTGTTCTTTGTGGGGCGAAACTACCACGCCCATGCTGTGGAGATGGGCAAGCCAGTGGATAAAAGTGTTGAGCGTCCTTTTTACTTCACCAAAGCGCCACAAACCTT
>ERZ650303.367-NODE-367-length-13695-cov-4.445381_pt1 | contig 13695 bp, 7 predicted proteins | sample MGYA00376239_ERZ650303 | MGnify/ENA primary metagenome ERZ650303 (study PRJEB26733, sample SAMN07839262) | wastewater metagenome | biome: small river; feature: stream; material: water | place: USA: North Carolina | collected 2016-04-05 ... | reverse complement strand
ACAAATCGGCTCCAATGAATCGACTTGTTCGAGCATTACAGGGCGAGCCACAGCTAGCCTCAGATGCTCGAGATACTGGTTATCTTCCACACGAAACTCATCCTCGCTTTGATCAATTGTGTGATGACTGGTTGGCAATCTTGGCCAAAGACATGCCAATCTATGACGCTCTAGAGCACTTAATTACTTCTGCAGGTCTAAATTTACTTCTCTATTTCTTGGAGCAAGGAAAACAAGTTTCTGGTGATGATGATCCAGTTGAATTAATTTGTGAAATCGTTTCCAAAGAACGAACCAAAGTTCGAGCCTTATCTGGAGATTCCTATCAATTCAATCAAGGGATTTCACAAAAAGCTGTTCGAGCCGCAATCGAAAAAATTCGACTCACCACCGAATGGGATGCAGCCGCGACATCAGACTACCCCGATGCCGAACGTGCAAAAGTAATGCGAGACTGGTTTCAATGGCCTGCAAGTGAGTCTGATGATGAAGCTGATTACTCACAAATGAGTGGAGACAAGCTCATTGAAACACTGGTCGATAAAGCGCTCTCGCGTCATGAACAACACGTTGGAAAAATTCATGCTTCGTGGTCTCGAGCAATCGGATTAAGTTCACGCAGATTGTCTCGACGAACGAGGTATGCCCCGAATGACCGCCTTATCAAAACACTAGTCATAACGATCGTTGATGATCGAATGCAGTTTGATGAATTTTTAACAGAAGCAAAGCGTCGTTATGGACTAGTCATCGGCGACGCTGAAGGAGCAAGATTGGTTGCGGATAAATTAGTTGATCAAGAGGCGCTTAGCGAAAACCGATCCAATCTAGAAACACGACTCGTTGGTCTTGGGTTGGTTCGAAGGCTATCTGACTCATGTTCATTTGTTGAAAATCCATTTGGATTTAAAGGAGAAGAAAATTGCTGACCGATCGCATCATTGGGCGCGTCGGCGCTGACATTCTCGCGAAACGAATAAACGACGCTCGACAAGTTGACGGTGCAGCACAGGACTCCGCAGCCCTATTTCGACTTGACAAACTCTCTCCATCACAAATTGCCTCTGTTGCAAAGGCAGTTCAGGCAAATCACGCACTTTCAACACGTGTTGATTTGATGATTCCAGAATCCTTAGTTGAAGGACAAGGTCTTCCTGAGCATGTACTGATTCAACACAATGCTGGATTTGTTCGAAACAATGCACAAACAAATAAAGAAGCAATCCTGACGGCAAATGGCAATGAGCATAATCTTGCAGACACTCTTGGGCACGTTACGGCTCTAGGCGCAAAAGAACTTCGAGCAAACGAAGATGTTTGGGTTGACGCAACGTTTCATGTTGCAGGGCTAACACCTGTCGTTGAAGATAAATTAGTTTTCAGAGCGGCACTGAAAGGATTAATTGCAGCTAATGAGCTTTCACTGATTCAACTTGGCGATTTTTGCTCGCACATTACAGAGGCAATGTCCTCTGCTCGAGGTTTACCAATCCGTGATGCCATTGGTTGGTCCTTGCCGAAAGTTGGATTACCTAGAGACACGTCTTTCTTTTCAAGTACCAGGACATACGGTAACGCTGCAAATCCATGGAAAAAAGCATTTGAAAAACTTTTCACTCATCGAGCACCACTACTACTAAGACTCCGCCCCAACGGTCAGCCTCTAGATCCAGATGAAATGCGTCAGCGTCTGATTGACAATGCCGCAGACATTGCTGAATCAGCCCAAGCAGCATTAGAAGCTTTTATTAATGCCCCCCTAGGGGACAGTGAACCTGCAACCGAGATTGCAGAGTTCGAATGGGAAACCGATGGCATTTGCCACATCTTCGACAAGCCTAAAGAGCGCTTGCAAGGCCTGGCAGAGTCCACGCTTCGTTTTTTTGAGCATGATTGCGAAGACGCGGATGCACTTGATGAAAAGTGGAAACGTCATTTAGATGACCTAAAAGCACGCGAACGACGTTCCGAATGGAACGATGACGACAAAGCATTCTTTGAACTTCATCGTCGCCATATTGAGCAATCTAAGCAACTACACGCTCGATGGGAAAAAGCCATATTCGGAAAAGCGATTGAATGTCACGATTTCTTTGATGGATTCGCAAGCGTAGCTCACCACCTACTTGCAGGCACTGGTGATGTAACGGGAGAGCGAATCCTACGATTCACCGTAAATAAAGGCCGTAAAGAATGGCGTGAACGCTTTAACTATGACGTTGGATCTTATTTTTCTGCGATGTACCGTGGACTAAAAGAACTCATGGGGGCAAGAGTTGAATGGCGCGTAGAGCGCATGGGCGCAGCAAACCTTCCCGATCCATTGTTTGAATATGAGAAGTTTTTTGCCAAAGAAAAAGAGCTTCGCGGTACTGTCAAATCAGTTTCATCGCTTGCAAGAGCTGCCATCCAAATTAAATTTGATGTATCGCTTATTCAACGCAACGGTGATCAAGAAACCCTCGTAGACAAAACACAACTTGTTTGGAGCTATCGCCCTGAGTCCATTGGTTTAGCAATGGTGTCTGATATGCGCAGATTACTGGAAAAAGGTGCAGTAGGTTGCACCGAAGTACCTCGTAGGCTTGTAAGCAAAAAAGGCGGTGTTCAAAGTGTTTCGCTGTTAGACACAGGAACTCTTGAGGCAACTTTCTCAAGAGATGCAGGATCCTTAGTCCCTCCTGCAAACAAATTGCGGAGTCTCCGAGCTGAAATTAAGGATCGAATTAAGGAACTTGCCTCTGAGGGGCGCTTGACTGACGAACAGCGTGTTGAATTACGCACAGCTTGGGATACCTTCGAAGCCGACTACATAGCAGGCATGAAAGATTTTGTTGAAACAGGTCTTCAAGGTGAATCGGTTATGCGGCAAGCAGAATCGTTCGCAACGCTTCTTAATGCACTTCTTGTTCATGCTCGTGGTGATGTTTGTCGCGCCAAACTTGTTTCCGAAGTTCTCACGATTGGAACAGCCCGAGTTTCTGGAGAACAACCATCTCTAATCATTCCACCTTGGCACCCAGAGCGAATGAAAGCTTTGGCAGTCAAGACCCGCCGCACAGCAGGTTTAGTTACGCATCTACTCACTAGTGAAAACGTCCTCTTTGGCCATCGAGACATCTTTTTTAGGGAGTTTTCAGAAGAATTAGCACATCCGTACTATCCTGAAATTGCGGTCCTCATGCGCGGCAGTGCCCCAGTTTTAGTTTCAGAAACAAGCACTGTTAACGGCTACAGTCTTTTCGAACGCCCGGTCAAAGGAGAGGAAGACACGTTAACAGACGTAGACCCTTCGTCTGCGGCTAAGCAAGCAAAAGATTTGCTGGAACGATATGTTGGACTACAGCCGCATGAAGCAACCAACCTAAGCGTTCTTCTTTATAACGCCGATGCAGCAGAACTTCCTTTATCAACAGTTCGTGAGCTAGCAGGACTTCAAACTGAAGACGATTTTCAGTGCAACGTATCAGTGCGCCATAGTGAGCCGTCTAAGCTGCGAAGAATTTATGCTGAGCTTGTAAACAAAGCAGGCGATGACCCTGAGCTGCCTGTTGTCAGTGAAACATCAGATAACTTTATTTCAAAGCTTCGTATTGCAGTCACTCCAGCCGCCTCAACGCCTGCTCAAGGAGAAGGTGGCTTCAAGCCATTTGATATCGCTTTTCTGCATGATGTTGTTTCAAGGACTGCACAAGAAGAATGGCTGCCGATGGACTGGACTAATGATCGTCCAAGCCTAGAGCATGCCCCTTCAAGATGGTCATACAGAAGCGTCTCAGGAGAAAACGAACTCAAGTCCACAACCTTTTTGACTTGCCCATGGCAAACGGCCTCAGGTTGGGCTTACGTTGGCGCTGTCGCTGCTGTTTCAAGGCAAACAGACGCCCCAGTTGGTTCTCGTTTTTTACCAGCTCGGCGCATTTCTCTTCAGCATGAAGCACTGGCAGCAACAATGGCTGATGCTCATTCATTAGCTGAATGGGTTGCAACCTATGACGAATTGCTAGATAAGCGTCAGCTTCAACATAGCGGAGTAACAGTTGTTCGTTATCGAAGAGCGAACACTAACGGTCGAAACATGATTGTCAGCTCGACTTCAGAGCTCCGACTTCTTAGTCTGCTTACAAGAAGACGCTTGAACGAACTGAGCCTCAATCTTTCTGCTGAACAAATTGATGATGTGGCAGAAAAGGTGAAGAAAGACGCCCTACTTGTTTCAGGGGATATCGTCTTGAGAGCCGCAAAACGTGGCGTATCAGCAGGCGAAATGCTTGGGGTAGTGTTAAGTCGTCATTTAATAGCCGAAGAATTCTCTGCGCAAACAAATCCAGCTCGATCGTTTGGGGTCTACTTCCTTTTGGACGATTATGCTGACTGGCTGGCACAACGCGAGAGCCGTATTGCCGACATACTTGGTCTATGCGTAGAGGAAACTGACGCAGGGATATATCTGCGAATAGCAGTCGTTGAATCAAAGTACGTATCCTCTGATGGTGCAGCAGAAGCGCGCCGCTCATCCAAAGCACAACTAATGGCTACGCTCTCAACATTTAGAGCTGCGTTATTTGGAGATCCAGGTCGACTTGATCGTGATGTTTGGCTATCAAGATTGGCCGATTTGCTAATTGATGCAGAAATACCGCCAGGACTCTCTGGCCTTTTAGAAAGAGCCAGAGCAAAGCTACGTGAGGGTGATATAGAAATTTCCCTTCAAGGCTATTCGCATGTATTTATACATTCGACCGACCCCACTCAATCAACATCTGCCTCAGAGCAGATAAAAATTGATGAAACAGATGATGTCCAAGCTTGGCAAGAAGTCTTTGACAGACCCGAACTAAGAAAATTAGTAGAGGCTTACGCCGCAAACAGCAACACTGCTCAAGTCCGAGCAATTCTTGGTGGCTATGAGCCTTGGAAAAACTCGACATTCAACCGGCCAGCCGCACGTGTAGCTTGGCATGCAATGCTAGAGCAACTTGGCGATTCCGCCAGTTCTATTGGCGAATCTGAAGTTTCAACCACGTCCATTAAAGCTGATGTTGAGCAACCCACTATTTCAGAAGTTGATGCACAAGCATCGAATGAGAAAAAATCAATTCAAACTTCTTTCCTCGAGATGGAAGACACCGCCTTGCATGGCATGGGCGAGCATCTAACTCAGCTAATTACATCTAAGCAAATTGCAACGACTGTGGCCGATGATGAACGTGACGCTTGGGCTCAAGAAGTCACTAAAAAGCTTAAAACAGCACTTAATGGTTATGGTCTCCAGGCCGCCATTCTTGGCACCCGTTTAACGCCAAATGGATGCCTTGTTCGACTAGCAGGTTCAGATAGGCTAAAAGTTGAAGACATCGAATCAAAGCGAACTCAACTATTAACAACGCACGCCATAAATCTTGTCACCGTTCAACCTAAGCCTGGTGAAATCGTTGTCACGATTGCGGGAAGTAAACGACAAGCAGTATCTCTATGGGATCTATGGGCCAAACGGCAAGTGAACCGAAACGCTGCAGGTATCAACACATCTTTTGTGTTGGGCTTGCAAGAAGTTAATGGCGCACTCCTTTACTTAAATCTCGGAAGTGAATTCGGGGGACTAGCATCCCATGAACCCCACTCTCTTGTTGCAGGTGCAACTGGCAGTGGGAAATCAGTTTTGATCCAAGCAGTTCTTCTAGACATTGCAGCAACAAACAAGAAAAATCTTGCTCAAATTGTTCTGATCGATCCCAAAATGGGAGTGGATTACTCTGCTCTTGAAGACTTACCGCACATGCGTGAACCGATTGTTACTACGCGCGAACGCTCCACTGAAGTGTTGGACTCACTCGTAGAGGAAATGGAAAATCGATACCGAGCATTTGCCCAGGCGCGAGCTCGTGACTTATCTACTTTCAACTCAAAGTCAGCTCCCGAAGACCGATTGCCTATGCTTTTTGTTGTTCACGATGAGTTTGCCGATTGGATGCTTGACGATGGATACAAAGGCGCTGTAAGTGCAGCCGTACAACGATTAGGCGTAAAAGCGCGTGCTGCTGGAATTCATCTGATTTTCGCCGCTCAGCGTCCAGATAAAGACGTTATGCCAATGCAACTTAGAGAGAACCTAGGAAACAGATTAATTTTGAAAGTTGCAAGTGAAGCCACATCCAAAATTGCACTTGATAGACCTGGGGCTGAAATGCTTCTTGGAAGAGGCCACATGGCAGCAAAACTAAACGGTGAGCAAGGTCTTGTTTTTTCACAGGCTCCTTTTTTAAGTGACGAAGAGATCTCACTTGCAGTAAACGCAATTCGAGAGGACAACCAATGAAAGAAAACACTATCTTTTTAAAAGTTCTCCTCTGTTATTTCTTAGCTTTGGCACCTGTCAGCTATCTGCAGGCAAAGACAAGCCATCAAGATCAACCGCTTAAATTAGTTGAAACAAATCCGCACATAGACTCATCTTCTGCAGCACTTGATCTCCTTAAAAATCAGCTTGAAACGCAAAGAGATGACCACATATTGATAACGAAGAGACTTGATTTATTGGATAAAACACTTGCCCAATCTAGTGAGCGGGCGGACAACACCGCCTTTAGAACAAGTTGGATGAGTTTGGTAGGAATAGCATTTACTGTTGCTCTTGGATGGTTTGGTCTTCAGCACCAACACAAATTAAATGAATCGAAAGAACGAGCAGAAATCACCAATGCTTACATGGAGTGGACACTGAAGCAGGTTTCGGAATTTTACGGACCCCTTCGAGCACTACTAGGCCAATCAAATGCGATGTACCGACAAATGAATCATGTACTGATACATGCAGCCCCCGATATGTTCCGGTTTGAAAAAATGGATGGCCAAGACTTCGATAATTTGGTTTTTCAAATTTTCAAGAATGGGCAATGGAGTCGCTTTAGAACAGTTAAAAATCTTGAAGACGTTTACAACAAAGGATTCAACGTTGAACCTTACTTTACAGATGTTGTAAACGTAGGCGAACAGATCGCAAATCTAATACGGGACAAAACAGGATATCTTCGGGCGGAAGACAAAGATTTGGTTGCAGTGCTTGGTGACTACTTGGCTCATTTTTCTGTCTTGAAGCGTCTTCATGAAGCTGGTGCGAAAAATGAAAAAATCAATGCGACCAAGGCCGATGAAAACGCCACATTCCCCATTCAGATGCAATCATTGGTTGATGATGGATTTCAAAAAATTAACGCACAAATCATTAATTGGCGCGACAAAGGACTCACCAAACTGTGAATGAATTTTCTCGTAGCGCAAAAAATACTGACGAAATGAATTTAGCCTATTACGAGGCTAATGCGCGCAACTATGCAGACATCACTCAATCAGCAAAAATCTCAAGCCTTCACGACAAATTTCTAATCAACCTGCCTCATAAAGCCAAGGTGCTAGATGTTGGATGCGGAAGTGGTCGGGATTTAAAAGTTTTTAAAGATAGAGGACTCTTTGCAATCGGAATAGAACCGTCACATGCATTAGCTGAGATTGCTAGAAACCATTCTGGATGCGAAGTTACAGTTGAGAAAATTGAAAACATCAAATTTACAAATGCATTTGATGGCGTCTGGGCTTGTGCATCGCTCTTACATTTACCCAAACAGAAATTCCCGCTAGCAATTCAAAAAATTTATGAATGTCTTCATGCTCACGGTTATTTCTTCTTATCCATGCAGGCTGGATTCGGCGAGAGCACTAGTATCGACGGGAGGTTTTATTCGAGATATGAAGAAACCGAACTAGTTGATGTATTGAGGAAGTCTGGATTCTTCATTCAATCCACATGGCGAACCACAGACTCACTTGCAGGAAGGGCGTCTTTACAGTGGATCAACATAGTGGCACACAAATAATCACCAACGTCACTTGTGACAAATTAAACAAGAACCTCCCCCCTCATCCTCACCGTAAACATCATCAATATCTTCAGGGCAAGTTCGAACGGGTCTTAGTGGATTGATTGGAATTGAGGCTTTGGCACGGGCGCGTCTCTTTTCATAGTCTTCAATGATTTGCGCGATCCGCTCCGGTTTTTCCATCTCGATCAGTGATTCGCCAGCAGACCAAGTGAAAGGCGAACCATGCTCTAACGCATCTTTCTCCAACGACTTAGCTTCTTCAAACGCTTCAGGGTGTCGCTCTCGCAATCGCACCCATTCAATTTTCTGCTGGAAGAAGCAAAACGTACATCCACTACGTGACCTCCATTCATAGTACTTCGGATATCCGACGCCAGAAGATTCCAAAATATCAACGACGGCTGGCTTATCAATACCGGCCTCTCTAAAGGGAAGCTTCACACTTAAATTCTCTTGCTTCGATGAATAGCCCTCACGGAACTCCTCGTCAGCTCGAATCGCAACATACGAAGTAACTTTTTCACCCGCCAACAGCATCGGCTTTATCCATTGTTCAAATGGAGTCAACTTAAGCTTTCTTGTACACCAACGTGTTTGAGGAGACGGCAAAAAGTGGTTGTATTCACGCAACCAAAAATCGAAGCCGCGTCGAGGATTTAATCGCTCGATTGGTTTCCCTAAGTAACCTTCTAATCGTCCAAGGAACTCATAAACCTCAGGAAGCTCTTTGCCTGTATCGGTGAAGAAGTACTCGATGTTTAGCTCAGGGTGAGCTTGACGCATGTAGACAGCGAGTGCGGCACTGTCTTTTCCTCCTGACAGTCCTAAGACATGGCGTTCAGACATGGTTACTTTCCTCATCGTTCGTTAATCGCATCCCGACTTTGGCAAGGATGGCAAGCAATACGTCAGTATCCAGACCTTGCCGTTTTAGCTGATCTGCAATTTCATCAGCCTTGGACTCAACAGCAGCTCGATGACGATCTGTAATTGCAAACGAGCGCGTAATTGTTCTTGCATCAGAACCTGCACCAATCACAACTGCAAATGCTTCACTATTTGGTTTACGTCCTCGAACTGCCACAAACGCTTCAGCTTGTCTAAAGCGTAATGAGAATTGCGAAATTTCTAACGACGCAACATCAATATCGCGATCAGTCCAATCACGCGGAGGCTTATTGGCCGCCATACTCAAGATACCTTCAATGCTTTCCTTGCTGCCATCATGCTTTGCAAGTCTTGTCGCAAATGAATCTTGTCTTAAATCCCCTGTGATACCCGATACCGTCTCAGCACGAATTCGCAAGCGATTCAATTGATCAGCTGGAGCATCAAGTGCATTAAGCATCTCGGCCTCAACTTTCTTCAACATGGCTTCATATGCACCAGCGAGCTCTGAAATCGGTGCTTTAAGAGCATTGATGTATGAAGTTGCGTCGCTGCTATCAAAGAGTGCAACCAAATCAACAAACAAAACTTTATGCGGATCGCTTGCTTTCAACAAAGTATCACGAATCGATCGAGCCGTTTCACTTAGTTGATGAGTTCTTTGAGCCCAAACAGGCAAATTGAATACAAGCGCAACAAGCCCTCGCGCAGCCTCTAATGGATCTCGAGCTTCAGCAGCATGTCCAACATCCGAAAGAATCTGTGCAATACCGTTCAGGATGTGTGTTTTCTCTTCATCAATGACGATCCATCGTAAAGAAAAACGACTTGCATCCTGTAGATATTCATCAATATCTGCATCCGTTATTCGTGGAATAAACATTCCATCTTTATAGACAGCAACATTCGATTTATGCGCCATCAAAAATGCAGTAAAGATGATCGGCTGTATTCCAGACTTCACACCGTACGGAGGGGCCAACCAAAGTTCATTGATAGCAGAGGCCTTAACACGAGCCGTAGCATTGACAAACAGCTTCGTGGCAGCCTTCCACAACGGTAAAAACTCAGATGCGTGCTTCTTATTTGGAGCCATGAAACGCCAAACGCCATCTTCATCTTGACGGTGCAGTTTCGTAGCTCCCAGCAGGGTTTCGTATAACCCACGTTCAGCTGGAAATCCTTCAATGCCAAGACTCTCGACATTTTCATGATCAAGCATGCGATGCAACAAATCCCGTCGAGCCTTAACACTTGTACTTGAAACACTATCTCGATTTACCAACTCACTCCATACCGGAGGCGCGTCCGAATAAAGCTCGTCCGCCAGCTCAGATGCTATTGGAGACAAACGAGCACCGTTCTCGACAGGCTCATCGACACCAGTAAACCAGTGTGCGTTTGTCACCGCAACTTGTAGCTGTTCTTCTAGATTTGCACGCACTGAAGCCAAACGTGCGTGAACCTCTCGACGCGCTACCGCATCCCCTTGAAGTTCATGACGATCCTTAACAATTTCAAGCGCAACCAATTCAGTGCCGAGCTCCTCAATACGAGCATGATTTTTGGGAATACCGACCAATACTGGCCATGGTTGCAAACGGGTGCTTTCTTGAGCACGTTTTTGTGCAGCCTTAAGGCTCACACCGCGACCAGGCAATGCGAGCGCGAACAAACCAAACTCTCCGCCGACAGGCGTGAACTTTTCAGCAAGACGCTCCGCCTCATCAAGTCGATAAAGTGCGAGATTCATCCAGCGCATACTGCCGGTCTCGTGATAGTGACGTTTAGCAACAACGGGGTGCAACCCCATCAACTGCACCAAATGGTTGTAATCAACCCCTGATGAGGCAGCTAAGGTTTGAGCGATTGCTGCATCGATATCGAAGTCACTACCTTCAAAAACAGACCAAGCGCCAGTATGTTTCTTGAACAAAGCGACCTTCAAGCGTGCAAGTTCTTGGAGTCCTTTTTCAATATTTGAAATTGGCTCTTTGTAGAAAATGGAACCGAGCACATCTGAGTCAGCAGCTAAGCCTGATCCATTTCTAAACAAGTCAATGATGGCGATGTTTTTAATGAGCTCTACGAGGAAAGGACTACCTGACTTTGCCTCTGTACGCTCAACGGCCTCAACTGCTTGCGACCACCGATGGCCATCAGGCGACGCAAGAATTGCGGGCTCTAAGTTGGCGCGCAAGTAATCCCAATAGTTATCTGGGCGATACCAAGTAGCAGCCTTTAATGGCGTGGACTCAAGATAAGAATGAAAGCCATGCGGCTCTACAGACGAAAGAAATCCAAACGTGCTACGTTCATTTTGGCCAAATTGACGTTTTGAAATCGGTCCTAATAACGCCGCCATTGTTGGGTGAAGTGGCCAGCACGAGCTCAAGGCCTGCCCAAACTTCTTACCAACTGCTGGGCGTCGAGATCTTATCGACTCAGCGACTGCATTGGATGCATCTTGCATCCATGGTGGCCGACGATCTGCCTCAATAGCGCGACCAATTAATTCAACAACTTCATCGCTGGCAGCAACAAAAGGCAAGTCAACGTATCGGCCTTGAACTTTCGACCAATCATTACGGGTATCCGTACCGAGCCTGGCTCCATATTGAGCGAACGACTGGTGCAGGATTCCTACTATGACCAATTTACCGTTAGCACGTGCCGCAGCTTCTGCCAATTCTTGGAAGAAATAAACATCATCTCCTTGCCCCATTGCAGAGGCCTCTAGAAATTTGCCCATCTCATCAAGAACGACCAAAACGCCGTCGTGTGCTCGATCTTCCGCTGTTTGAACCAGCTCATTTATTAATGCCGTTGGAGAGATCTTGCGGTTGTCACTACCCTTGCCTTTAGCCTTACGCAATGCGGCATTAAGCTCAGAAACAACACTTCCTCTCTTACCGACAACCGGGACTATTAACCATCCCTTGCGGGTTTGGAATGCACGATCAAATGAAGCAGATCGATCTAGATTAAGAACAGTTCGCGCTTTTGCGCGCAGTGCTTTTTCAGGATGTAGCGCACTTGCCAAAGCAACTGCCAAAGAAGATTTGCCACCACCAAAAGGCCCCGTCCAAGTAAACGACCTTTGATTAGTTTCTGTAACTTGCTTGGACATACTGTCCAAAACAGAGGCTGCAGTTGAATGGCAAATAAACCCAGTTAAAGCATCGTGACGCCCCAAGTCAGCGTCCACGCGAATGGACCGCTGATAGTGGCGAGAAACACGGATGATGTCTTTGAGCATCAAACCTTCATCATTCATAAGCTACTCGAATCATTTCGCGGCGTAACTTCTCTGAGTCACCCGGTTGTTTATGAACTTGGCGCAATCCGGCTGTATCAGTCCAGGCCAAAAAACCTTTAGTCAGATCACTTAGAACCATCAATCGCTCAGCGACAGAGTCTTCATCAAGTTTGAAAACACGTCCCGGCGATCCCTCACCATAAGCAACAGTCTCAAACGCTAATGAACTTAGACCTGCGTCTGTGTTTTCCCAAAAATCAAGAAGCGCGTATGCAAACATACCGTCATGCAAAGTTGCTTTGGATCCTCGGCGGAATGCATATTGCCCCTTATGGACTTCTTGCAGCAATCCAAGCTCACCTAATAGTGGCTCAGCAAAATCTTCAGGCGAACCACCCGCAAATCGAGGTGCATAGCTTCGTAAGCAAGTTTCGATATCACGCGACAAAGTTGACGCTGAAAGTTTGCGTTTTGGCTCTAGCTTTCTTGCGAAATCTGCTAGAGGAGCCTCAAGTTCTTGTCGAGTAAAAGTTGGGGCAGTTACTTGATTGAACAGCCAACGCCATGTTGTGGACCGAGCACCCCGTCCGGCCAATAACCAATGAGCAAGCCATGCCGATGTAGGGTTCTCTGCATACGGATCTAATCCGCTGTCATCCAAAATTTGGATTGCAATTGGCGATATGGAAAAACTGTCAGGATGTTCAGCAGACTCCCTGAAGACATCACACGCCAAAGCCCAATGACGGATCGAGCTAACCATGTTTTTACCAACACCAAAAGTCGCAATAGCACCTTCATCTGTGAAGATTGCCTTTGGCACCTGCATCGAAGAATCTGCCTTATCAAAGGCTTTTTTCAGCCACATTTGACGAAGCGGGAATGTCTCATGGCCTGAGAAGTGAGCACCGCTGCTCGACCTAGTTGTTTTACGCATAGGTTCATTTTAACGAGTAACTGGTGACTTTCACCAGTTTGAGTACATGCCCTCACAAATCAATTTAATGAGAATTTTGGAGGTTCAACAATACGGATACTGTACATGCAAACAGTACAAGTAACCTTCCCAACCCCTCTGCACTTGATGATTTCCAAATACGCCGAAACATACCTAAAGTTCTAATTATTTTTATAAATCACTATATTAATTAATATATATCAATAATAAAGAATTAATTTATGAATTCAAAACAAATCATTCAACTAGCAAAAATCAAAAAGCAATTGAAAAGAGCAAGACGTAATGTCGCAAACGGTAAAAAAGGGGCGAGAGACGTGGAAAGTAGGTGGCAAGGAAAACATTGTGATGTTTTACTTAAAAAACTTGTAGCACTTACCGTGGGTAGAGCCTTTGCTGACTGAGAAGCCATTTTTGAAGCTCAACGAGCATCAAAGTAGCCTGGGCAGCGTCTTGCATAGTCCGTTCGCAACTTAGGGTTGCACCTTCACTTCTATTGGCAATAGGTACATAGTTGGTGGGATCTCCATCAATTCGTTCGGGACCTGCGGAAACGGGGGACAAACTGTCTGCATTGGACTCGTAGTTGTCGAGCACCCGTTCAGCGACAACAGCACGGCTAGCCAACAAACTCGACTTCTTACGATAGTCATCTGAGATCTCCTTAGATATTTGGTTTTGAACTTGGGCCACATCGGCAGCGTGCTGCT
>ERZ650303.364-NODE-364-length-13742-cov-8.826258_pt1 | contig 13742 bp, 9 predicted proteins | sample MGYA00376239_ERZ650303 | MGnify/ENA primary metagenome ERZ650303 (study PRJEB26733, sample SAMN07839262) | wastewater metagenome | biome: small river; feature: stream; material: water | place: USA: North Carolina | collected 2016-04-05 ... | reverse complement strand
GCTCATCCAACACTTTAGTTTCAGCAACGGCGCGCTTATCTTCCTGAATCAAGGTACGACGATCATCGCCAAAATCCTTCATATCCGATTCGATTTCTTTGATGATGCGTTTACGAAGAACTGTATCGCTCTGCAACAAACCTTCAAGATCGTCACGCTCAGACTTGAGCTCTTTCAACTCTTGCTCAATCTTGATCCCTTCAAGACGGGCCAACTGACGCAAGCGGATATCCAAGATATCCTCTGCTTGGCGATCACTAAGCTTGAATTCTTTGATGAGATCAGCCTTCGGCTCATCGCTATTGCGAATGATCTTAATAACCTTATCTATATTCAGAAGAACGATTAAGCGCCCTTCCAGAATATGCATCCGGTCGTTAACTTTACCTAAGCGGTATTTGGTGCGTCGAGTAACTGTAGCCACCCTGAAAGAAATCCACTCGGCAATAATCTCTTTGAGACCTTTTTGACGTGGACGACCATCAGTACCAATCATCACCAAGTTCATTGGCGCATTGGACTCCAATGAAGTGTGGGCTAGTAATAAGTTCGCAAACTCATTGACATCAATATTTTTGCTCTTAGGCTCAAACACCAGGCGTACAGCAGCATCTTTGCTTGACTCATCACGTACACCATCGAGCACATTCAAGATTGTGGACTTCAGATTGTTTTGCTCAGGGGTTAAGGTCTTCTTACCAACCTTGACCTTCGGATTGGTGATCTCTTCAATCTCTTGGAGCACGCGTTGGGATGAAGTGGATGGTGGCAACTCATTCACCACAATTTGCCACTGTCCACGAGCCAATTCTTCGATAGACCAACGAGCACGGACTTTTAAACTACCTCGACCCGCTTCATATATCTGCGCAATCTCCGCTGGCGAAGAAATAATTTGACCGCCACCAGGATAGTCTGGGCCAGGCATGATCTCTAGCAACTCTGAAGTGCTCATTTTCGGAGACTTCATTAAAGCAATCGCCGCGCTAGCCACTTCACGTAAATTATGCGACGGAATCTCTGTCGCCATACCTACGGCAATACCAGATGCTCCATTTAATAGAACAAAGGGCAAGCGCGCTGGCAATAACTTAGGCTCTTGGAATGATCCGTCGTAATTTGGTGCGAAGTCTACCGTGCCTTCGTCAATCTCACTCAGTAACAGGCCTGCAATTTTGGTTAAACGTGCTTCGGTGTAACGCATTGCAGCCGCGCCATCACCATCGCGTGAGCCAAAGTTACCCTGACCATCAATCAATGGATAACGCAACGAGAAACTCTGCGCAAGACGCACTAATGCGTCATAAGCGGATTGGTCGCCGTGTGGATGAAACTTACCCAAAACATCACCAACAACACGAGCACTCTTCACAGGCTTGGCATCAGCGCGTAAACCCATCTCACTCATGGAGAACAAAATGCGACGTTGAACCGGCTTTTGGCCATCCGACACATCTGGCAAGGCGCGGCCTTTAACTACGCTAATCGCGTAATCAAGGTAAGCACGCTCTGCGTAGACCGCCAGCGTTAAGCTATCTTTGTCATCTTCATTGAGTTCAACAATTTTGGGATCATGTGGATCCTTAGGGCCACCTGCTTGCACAGCAATTGGTTCATCTACTTCCACAATATTCATTTCAATAGGCTCGCCCGCAAACAAATCCGCTTGATCTTGTGGTCCTGTGCCACCTGGAGTTTTTTTAATTGCCATTAGATGTCCGCCTCAACTTCGTTACCGCGCTCTTCAAGCCAATCACGACGCGCCCCAGATTCAGATTTGCCCATCAACATATCCATTGTTTTAATCGTTTCATCCTCTGTCCAGGTGCCCAAAGTCACTGGCAGAAGTCGGCGGGTATCTGGATTTAAAGTGGTGTCCCATAATTGTTCAGCACTCATCTCACCCAAACCTTTGAAGCGAGAAATCTGCCAAGCAGTTTCTTTAACGCCATCCTTGCGCAATTTATCTTCAATGGCTTGAAGTTCATTTGCATCTAGCGCATAAATCTTTTGCGCTGGCTTTTTACCACGTGCTGGTGCATCCACCCTAAACAATGGCGGCCTTGAAATATGTACATGACCCAACTCAATCAGTTTAGGGAAATGCTTGTAGAACAAGGTGAGTAGCAATACCTGAATATGCGCACCATCAACGTCCGCATCAGACAGGATGCACACTTTGCCGTAACGCAAGTTCGATAAATCCGGCGTGTCATTAGCGCCATGCGGATCAACGCCAATCGCAACGGCAATGTCATGCACTTCGTTGTTCGCAAATAAACGATCGCGCTCAGCTTCCCAAGTATTGAGAACCTTACCGCGCAAAGGAAGGATCGCTTGATATTCCTTATTGCGACCCATCTTGGCAGAACCGCCCGCCGAATCTCCCTCGACGAGGAAGATTTCATTGAGGCTAATGTCCTGACTCTCACAGTCAGTTAACTTGCCAGGCAGAACTGCAACGCCAGAAGATTTTTTCTTCTCTACTTTTTGGCCCGCTCGCGTTCTTGCTTGCGCCTGTTTAATTACTAAGTCGGCTAATTTACGCCCGTAATCCACGTGCTCGTTAAGCCACAACTCCAGAGCAGATTTAGCGTAACCAGAAACCAAACGCACTGCATCTCTCGAATTCAAGCGCTCTTTGATTTGACCTTGGAACTGTGGGTCTAAAACCTTGGCAGATAAAATGAAGGAGGCGCGTGCAAAGACGTCCTCAGGCATCAGCTTCACCCCCTTAGGCTGCAAAGCATGCATCTCAATAAAACCTTTAACGGCATTAAAGAGACCTTCACGCAATCCGCTTTCATGGGTGCCACCTGCTGGAGTTGGAATCAAATTCACATAACTCTCACGCACTGGTGCGCCGTCTTCAGTCCATGTAACAACCCATGCAGCGCCCTCGCCCTCAGCAAAGGAATCATCATCACCATTGCCGGTAGCGTATTGCTCTCCTTCAAACGGGGGAATCACTTCTGGACCATGACCGGCTTGAGCAATCGCTTCATTTAAGTAGCCACGTAAGCCTTGGGCATATTGCCAAGTTTGGCTCTCTCCGGACTTTTCCTGAATCAGGGTCACCTTAACGCCTGGCAGCAAGACTGCCTTAGAGCGCAGCAGGCGAATAAGTTCAGGCATCGGAATCGCAGCACTATCAAAGTACTTGCCATCAGGCCATGCACGAACGCGTGTACCGTGAGATTTGTCTTCTTTACCAGCAGCACTGGTTTTGAGCTTTTCGATGACCTTGCCATCAGCAAAAGTCAAAGTAGAAACTTGACCTTCACGCCATACCGTCACTTCAAGGCGCTTAGATAAGGCATTTGTTACCGAAACACCAACTCCATGCAAACCACCAGAGAATGCGTAAGCGCCACCAGTACCTTTTTCGAACTTACCGCCGGCATGCAGCTGGGTAAAGACGATTTCTACAACGGGCAACTTCTCCGTTGGATGCATTCCAACGGGAATTCCGCGACCATCGTCTTCCACGCTCACGCTGCTATCGGTATGCAATGTCACGATGATTTGCTTGCCAAACCCGCCTAAAGCTTCATCGGAAGCGTTATCGAGCACCTCTTGAATGATGTGCAAAGGGTTATCAGTACGGGTGTACATTCCCGGCCTCTGACGGACGGGTTCCAGTCCTTTTAGGACCTGAATCGATGATTCGCTGTATTCGGATGTTTTACGGGTAGCCATGCGCGCAAATTGTAGTCATGTCTGAACTAAAACCCGAATTTTCCTGAATTACCCCACTATTCATGCCAAAATTGACAGATGGGAGCCTTAAGTCATATTCGCGTTTTAGACCTCAGCCGTGTGCTTGCCGGCCCGTGGTGCGCACAAAATCTCGCCGATCTCGGTGCCGATGTCATTAAAGTGGAGCGCCCAGGCGTCGGTGATGACACCCGGCATTGGGGCCCTCCTTTTGTAAAGGATGCCCTAGGCAATGACACTGCTGAAACAGCCTATTTCATCTGCATTAATCGCAATAAGCGCTCTATTACCGTCGATATCAGCAAGCCTGAGGGTCAAGAAATCATTCGCGAGCTTGCCAAAGAGTCCGATGTAGTCATTGAAAACTACAAGGTTGGGGATCTGGCCAAGTACGGCCTTGATTATGAAAGCCTCAAAAAGGTCAAATCTGACCTCATTTACTGCTCTATTACCGGTTTTGGCCAAAATGGTCCTTATGCCCATCGCCCAGGCTACGATTTCATCATCCAAGGCATGGGTGGTTTTATGAGTGTTACTGGCGAAGCGGATGACTTTCCAGGAGCCAGCCCACAAAAGGCCGGGGTGGCAATTGCTGACATTTTTACCGGCATGTACGCCACTACTGCAATATTGGCTGCAGTAGTCCACCGCGATCAAACGGGTCAGGGTCAATATATTGATATGGCCCTCTTAGATACCCAAATTGCGGTAATGGCCAATGTCTCGAGCGCCTACTTATGCTCAGATAAAGTTCCCCGTCGCTGGGGCAATGCCTCGCCCATCATTGTTCCCTATCAAACCTTTCCAACCTCGGATGGCTGGATGATTGTGGCAGTTGGCAACGACGGCCAATTTAAGCATTTTGTTACTGCGGGCGGTGAGGCCCACTTGGCTGAGAACCCGCTCTACATCAATAATCCCCTCCGAGTTGAGAACCGCAAGTCATTGATTTCATTGCTAGAAGTGATGACTCGACGGAAAACCAAGGCAGAATGGATCAGCCTTTTAGAGGCAGCAAACGTGCCTTGCGGCCCCATCAACAACTTCAAGGAAGTATTCGATAACGAGCAAGTGAAGGCGCGCGGCGTGCAAATTGATGTTCCGCACCCCACTGCCGGGAACATGAAACTCGTTAGCAGCCCAATGCGGCTGTCAGAAACACCTGTTGAAGTGCGCATGGCACCACCCACCCTGGGTCAGCACACACATGAGATTTTGAAGGAACGCTTAAGCCTAGACCCCCAGGATATTGCCGCCCTCCAAGAAAAAGGCATTATTTAATTCTTATGTCATTTAGCCATCCAAGCCGAAAGCTATCACTTAAACAAGTGTTGATTTTTGGCGGGCTGATGGTGACCTTCTCCATGGGTATACGCCATGGTTTTGGCTTATTTAACCTTCCAATTACTTCCGCCAATGGCTGGGGACGAGAAACCTTCGCCCTCACTATTGCGCTACAGAATTTGATTTGGGGTGCAGTTCAACCGATTACCGGAGCATTGGCAGATCGTTACGGTGCACTCAAAATTATGGTTGTTGGTGGCGCACTTTATGCGCTGGGTTTAGTCGGTATGGCAATCTCCACAGATGCTTTGAACTTTTCATTAGCAGGTGGATTGCTTATTGGTCTTGCACAAACCGCAACAACCTATAGCGTGGTCTACGGAATCTTAGGTCGAAATGTTCCCGCAGAAAAACGGGTGTGGGCTATGGGCATTGCAGCAGCAGCTGGATCATTTGGACAGTTCCTGATGATTCCAGTCGAACAAGGTTTGCTCAGCAGCTTTGGCGCTAACGATGCGCTACTCATGTTGGCGCTCATGGCTAGCCTCATGATTCCAATTGCATTTATGTTGCGCGAACCCAATGTCAGTAATCTGCAACAAACAAGTGATCAAACAATTAAGCAAGCATTAAAAGAGGCTATCGGCAACCCGAGTTTTAGATTGCTCACTTTAGGTTATTTTGTGTGTGGATTTCAGGTGGTATTTATTGCCGTACATTTAGCGCCCTACCTCAAAGATTTATCCAAGATCTATCCCGATGTTGGTGCACCGGCAGTAGCAACAACTGCGCTGGCATTAATTGGTTTATTCAATATTTTTGGCACCTATAGCGCTGGAATACTAGGCCAACGATTTCCTAAGCGCTACCTACTATCGGGCATCTATATTCTCAGGTCTGTTGCCATCATGGCTTTTGTTTGGCTGCCGCTTAGCCCAAGCTCCACCTACATCTTTGCAGCCATTATGGGCTTCCTGTGGCTATCCACCATCCCCTTAACCAATGCGATTGTGGCGCAGATCTTTGGCGTTAAATACCTCACCATGCTTTCCGGTTTGGTATTTTTCTCACATCAATTAGGCAGCTTCTGTGGTGCTTATTTTGGTGGTTACTTATTTGATCGCACTGGCTCCTACATGATTGTTTGGAATATCGCGATTGCCTTAGGTGTATTTGCTTTCTTGGTCAACTTACCGGTGAAAGAGCGTGCGATTCATCGCACTGCACTCGCTTAAGGCAATATGCAAGCCAAACTGCGTTTTCCAAAATGGATTGGGTATCTATTTGCAATCATGATTTTGGGAGTGATTTTTTTCTCTTACTTTGCACCTGACATGATGGTTGCAATTACCAATTCAGTGTGGGCGATGTGTGGCTGGTAATCAGTGGATAATGTTTCACGCCCTAACATCTTTTTAAAAATTAGTTTTTTATTTTTTAATTCTCGCCGTAGCACAATGGATAGTGCACATGCCTCCTAAGCGTGGGATACAGGTTCGATTCCTGTCGGCGGGACCACTCCACATTGAAAAACTTATCCACAGGTTTTGTGGATAAATACCCAAAAGTTTTCGTAAGTCGCAGATTTGTATAGAGTGACCTAGCTTGCTTAAATTATGAGCATCCGCTTCTGATAAAAATATAAATAAAGATCTATTGACAATTGAAATTCGTTTATAGATTTTTAGACTAGTTATTGAGTATTTTTAATATCTCTTACACTTAGGATATGCATAAGCTCACCACTAGCACTATCGCCGCCCTTGAAGAGATGCTCCAAAACACGGCGAGGTCTGCTCCACAAGATTTTTTACCCATCCATTTTCTGGGTGGCGCCTCTTCTGGGCAGGTGATTGGACACCTTAATCCGGATTTCACCCTGTATTTACAGGAGTCCTTAGCTAAAAACCCAATTCCCCATATAGAAATGGGCCACGATCGCCTGACTATTCGCCATGCAAGACCCTTGGCGCTCTCCGAGAGCCTGGCGAACTTAGCCGATCGGATGCACCAAGGTGGCTTTATCCCAGGCTGGCGGCATGAGGATTTCGCTTGGATTGACCAAAATGGGCATGAATACTTCCGTTTAGAGCGCTCTGCCTTCCGTACTTTTGGCTTTCGTAGCATGGCAACCCATATCAATGGCTATACCAAGGCCGGCAATCTGTGGCTTGGACGTCGGAGTGAAACCAAGGCCACTGACCCAGGCCGGCTAGATAACTTGGCTGCAGGCGGCATTGGGGCTGATGAAACCCCGTGGGTTAATGCCCGCCGGGAACTATGGGAAGAAGCCGGGGTGCCCCCTCAGATCTCTGACCAAATTGAGCCAGTAGGCCGTATTCATATGCGCCGCCCCATTCCAGGACGTGGTTTTCATGATGAGCAGCTTTACATCTATGACCTAGAGCTAGCCGAGAACTTTATACCCACCAATCATGATGGTGAAGTGAGCGGTTTCATTGAAATCTCGATTTCAGAGGCTGCAGCACGGATTCTTGCTGATGAATTCACTAGCGATGCCGCCTTTGTAACGGCAGATTTCATTTTGCGCAATACCAAAGCAGGCTAGATTCCCGCTTTCAGACCTCTACTGTTAACTACTTGATTTTGGTCACCCAACTTGGGGTGAATTCGTGGTTAAATTAGCTCTAAGGATGAAACAGGGGTGCCCTCATAGTGATTTTTTCTATCAGGCGCTGAGAAAGACCCTATAACCCGATCCAGGTAATGCTGGCGTGGGGAGTTTTCCATCAGACCGTCACCCGGTTTCGTCCATCTAATTACAGTCAGGAGATGGACATGAGCGATACCAAAAATAAATCTAAACAAGAAATTCCTAGCCTTAAAAGCTTGGAGCGAGACTTTGGCCAAAAATTTGCCTACCCCGCCTCAACCAAAACGTATTTAGAGGGTTCGCGTCCAGATATCAAAGCTCCCATTCGAATGATTGAGCAACTATCAACGCGCGTGGGTGAAGAGATGGTGCCAAATCCGCCCGTTCCTGTTTATGACACCTCGGGTCCTTATAGCGATCCAGATATTGTGATCAACCTGGAAAAAGGTTTGCCTTTATTGCGCAAGAACTGGATTGAAGAACGGGGTGACACAGTTCAATTAGCGGGGCCGAGCTCGGAGTATGGCGTTGCTCGCTCACAAGATGCAGCCACTCAGAATCTGCGGTTTGCCCACATCAACCCTCCTCGCGTTGCTCGAGCCGGTCAAAACGTGAGTCAAATGCATTACGCCCGCAAAGGCATAGTCACTCCTGAAATGGAATACGTTGCTTTGCGCGAGTCGATGGGCCTTGAGCAATTGCGCAAGAACCCTGAATACAAACAACTGCTTAAGCAGCATCCCGGTAAGAGCTACGGCGCTAATTTACCTGACATCGTTACCGGTGAATTTGTACGTTCAGAGATTGCTGCTGGGCGCGCGATTATTCCTGCCAACATTAATCACCCTGAATTAGAGCCAATGATTATTGGTCGCAACTTCCGCGTGAAGATCAACGGTAACCTAGGCAACTCCGCTGTGACTTCCTCGATTAATGAAGAAGTGGAAAAAATGGTGTGGTCAATTCGTTGGGGCGCAGACACCATCATGGATCTTTCCACCGGCAAACATATTCATGAAACGCGTGAGTGGATTATTCGTAATTCACCCGTTCCGATTGGAACTGTTCCAATCTATCAGGCGCTCGATAAAACCGGTGGCATTGCAGAAGATCTCACCTGGGAAATGTTCCGCGATACCTTGGTAGAGCAAGCTGAGCAAGGCGTGGATTACTTCACTATTCATGCTGGTGTATTGCTACGTTATGTTCCGCTCACTGCTGATCGTATTACAGGCATCGTGTCTCGCGGCGGCTCGATCATGGCGAAGTGGTGCCTGGCTCACCATAAAGAAAACTTCCTTTATACGAAGTTTGATGAGATTTGCGAGATCATGAAAGCCTATGACGTGTCATTTAGCTTAGGCGATGGTTTACGTCCAGGCTGTATTGCTGACTCTAATGATGCTGCGCAGTTTGGAGAGCTTCATACCCTTGGTGAATTGACTGCTAAAGCTTGGAAGCATGATGTTCAAGTAATGATTGAAGGCCCAGGCCACGTTCCAATGCAACGCATTGAAGAAAACATGACTGAGGAATTAAAGCACTGCCTAGAGGCACCCTTCTATACCCTTGGACCATTGATTACCGATATCGCCCCTGGATATGATCACATCACCAGCGGTATTGGTGCTGCGCAAATTGGTTGGTATGGTACAGCGATGCTTTGCTACGTAACACCTAAAGAGCATTTAGGTTTGCCTGACAAAGAAGATGTGCGCACTGGCATCATTACCTACAAGATTGCAGCTCACGGTGCTGACTTAGCTAAAGGCTTACCTGGTGCTCAAGTGCGCGATAACGCCTTATCTAAAGCGCGTTTTGAGTTCCGCTGGGAAGACCAATTCAATCTTGGCTTAGATCCTGAACGTGCTCGTGAATACCACGACGCCACCTTACCCGCAGAAGGCGCGAAGATTGCCCACTTCTGCTCGATGTGTGGACCGAAGTTCTGCTCTATGAAGATCACTCAAGAAGTACGTGATTACGCAGCCACATTAGATGCCGATGGCAATCCCAAGGCCAAAGTCATTCCGATTACTGCTGAAGCCTCAACTGATCCAGCAAAAGGCATGGAAGAGATGTCGGCAGAGTTTCGTAAGCGCGGTAGCGAGATTTATCAGTAAGTGACTAGCGCTTTCTCAAACGGCAAATATGCCATCGTTGGTGCCGGCCTAATGGGTCGGATGCTAGCGGTCGCACTTGCTAAACGCGGCGCTCAAGTTGAGCTGTTTGAGAAAGGTAGCGCAGATGCCGCTAATTCAGCTGCGCGTATTGCTGCTGCAATGCTTGCACCGCTGGCGGAGTCTGCCATTACTGAAGATAACGTCGTGCGTATGGGTGTTCATAGCCTGCCGCGCTGGAAGCAAATCATCGATGAGTTGGCTAAGCCGGTTTACTTTCAGCAAGACGGTACTTTGATCTTATGGCATCGCCAGGATGCTAGTAACGCGGCACGCTTTACCTCGCATCTTGAAAAAAGTTGTGATCGCAATCCGGCACTGTCCAAACCAGTTCATTTGGATAGTCATTCACTGGCAGAAATTCAGCCAGGAGTTTCTGAGCGCTTTACGCAAGGCCTCTATCTTCCTAATGAAGGCCAACTAGATAACCGTCAATTATTAGAGGCTTTGTTAGTCGAGCTCACCTTAATGAAGGTGCCTTGTCATTGGAATCAATCCGCCGAACCAGAGCAACTCCGCAATAAAGAGAATGGCTTTGATTGGGTGATTGATTGTCGCGGCTTAGGCGCCAAGCAATCTTGGAAGCAGCTTGGTGACGCTTCCAAGAATTTACGTGGCGTGCGTGGTGAAGTCATTCGCTTGCATGCGCCGGAAGTTAAACTTCACCGCCCTACCCGCCTTATCCATCCGCGCTACCCGATTTATATCGCTCCAAAAGAAGATGATGTCTATGTGGTCGGTGCTACTGAGATTGAATCCGAGGATTTATCTCCTATGAGCGTGCGCTCTGCTATGGAATTACTCAGTGCGGTCTATACAGTACATAGTGGTTTTGCCGAAGCACGCATTTTAGAAATGGCTACACAGTGTCGCCCCACACTCAAAGACAATCTACCCGAGATATCGGTTAATCAAAAACCAAATCAGGCTGACCTGATGATGATTAATGGTCTCTACCGCCATGGCTTCATGATCTCTCCAGCCATTCTGGATTGCGCATTGGAAGTATTGAGCTCAGGATCTAGCAGCACCGCAGTGAAGCTAGGATTAGAGCTAACAGGCCACGTCCATCAGGAGCTAAATGCATGCGCGTAATGATCAACCAAGTTGCGACAGAGATTCCGGATAACAGCACGATTGATGATGTTTTATTACTCATCGATGCAAAGCCACCTTTTGCTGTTGCCATCAATTATGAATTCGTACCCAAGACCAGACATGCAGAAGAAGTTTTGCGAGAAGGCGATGAGATGGAAGTCATTACACCAGTTACTGGCGGCTAAATCATCCACGAATGAAGACATCCATACTGAAGTAATCTATTTACATGACTGCCCCTTTACCAAATCCCTTAAATACAGCAGATCCTTTGGTGCTGTATGGTGAGACTTTTGCTAGCCGTTTATTGCTAGGGACTTCTCGCTACCCCTCTCCACAGGTTTTAGAAAATGCCGTTAAGCAATCCAATCCCGGAATGATTACCGTCAGTCTGCGCAGACAGGGTACTTCTACGGCAGAAGCGCACTCTGGTTTTTGGGATCTCCTTAAGAAAATGGCTGTCCCGGTTTTACCCAACACAGCAGGATGTCATAGCCCAAAAGAAGTCATTGCTACCGCTCAGATGGCTCGTGAGGTTTTTGAGACTAACTGGATTAAGTTGGAGCTCATTGGCGATGACTACACTTTGCAGCCAGATACCTTGCGCTTGGTTGCAACAGCGGAAACCCTCATTAAAGATGGTTTTAAGGTTCTACCTTATTGCACAGAAGACCTTATCTTGTGCCAAGCTTTAGTGGATGTGGGTTGCCAAGCCGTTATGCCTTGGGCCGCACCGATTGGAACAGGTCAAGGGCCTTTAAATCCTTATGCATTAAAACTGTTACGCGATCGTTTGAACGTTCCACTGTTGGTAGATGCCGGCCTAGGCCTACCTTCCCATGCATGCAGTGTGATGGAATGGGGTTTTGATGGCGTTCTACTCAATACCGCTGTTGCATTGGCAGATGATCCAGTTGCGATGGCTAAAGCATTTGCGATGGCGGTAGATGCTGGGCGTACCGCCTACCTTTCTGGGGCTATGAAAGCCCAACAATCCGCACAAGCTAGTACGCCATTAGTTGGCACGCCTTTTTGGCATCAAGATTAAACGAGGCACTGATGAGCTTAGTTCGCGATCTCGCAGACCAAATTGTTGCAGCCCATAGCAAAGAGGATTTGTGCATTCCGATTCCAACATTTAGTCTTGCATCGCCACCGCCATTAATTGATAACGAGCATGCTGCTGACCATTACGAGCTTGCTGGCACGCTTGCATCAATTGAGATGGGCTTTATTGAATGTGATGCCAAAGTTTTAGGTAAAGCTTGGTCTCGCATGGTTCATCAGGACGGGGGATTTAACCCTTTTAAGTGGCCATCTAGGCCCGAGCATTTTGATTTGCTTCCCTGGACCCGAAATATGAACCCCAACGCTTTTGCGGAATGTCCAAAGCGCTTGGGTTTATATGCAGTAATGCCTGATGCAGACTGGGTAAAGCGCATGGTTGAGGCTGAAGTACCAACAGTGCAACTGCGCCTGAAGTCTGATGATAAAAAACTCATCCGTAAGCAAATTGCACAATCAGTTGATGCAGTTAAAGGTAGTAAAACCTTACTGTTTATCAACGATTATTGGCAAGAAGCAATTGATGCGGAGGCATATGGCATTCACTTGGGGCAAGAAGATTTAGAAACTGCCGATTTAGATGCAATTCGTTCTGCAGGTCTTCGACTTGGTTTAAGCACCCACGGTTATGCAGAGATGGTTTATGCCGATCGTTTCTGCCCAAGCTACATTGCTATGGGCGCAGTCTTTCCAACTAATCTTAAAAAGATGGCTACTGCACCACAGGGTTTAGGTCGCCTCTATAAGTACGCCCAGCTAATGAATCACTACCCATTAGTTGCCATTGGTGGTATTGATGAGAGCAGTATTCATGCGGTGGCACAAAGTGGCGTAGGTTCAGTTGCCGTTGTCAGAGCAATCAATGGCGCTAGAGACCCCAAAGCAGCTGTAAAGCGACTTCAAGAGTTGATGAAGACATAAGACTTAATACTTGCCCTCTTCTTCAGGCAATGCAGTGGGATAAAAATCATGCATATGCCACAAAGGTCCTGGGCCTTCGCCAATACTTAAAAAACGCCCTGCCTCAAGCCCCGCTTCAACATAAGAGATTGCCTTAGCAACCGCATGAGAGAGATCGTGACCATCAGCCAAATAGGTCGCAATAGCTGAAGCCAATGAGCAACCAGTGCCATGGGTATTGGCTGTATTAACTCGGTAGTGTTTGAATTCTTTGGACTGAACCACTTCAAGACCTTCCTCCATAGTTCGCCACATCAGGAAATCCGTCAGTTGAGTATGGGTGGCATCGAGATGGCCGCCTTTGATCAAGACCGCTTGGGGCCCCATGTCGAGCAACTCTTCCGCGGCCAGCTTGAAATCCTCGGGAGCGACTAATTCTCGGCCCAACAACAAGGAAGCCTCCTCAAGATTAGGAGTCACCAGAGTTGCCATCGGAAACAACTCTTTAATCATGGCTTGGGCAGTGTCATCGCCGCCAAGACTAGCTCCTGAGGTGGCTCTCAATACAGGGTCAAGAACAATTCTTTTGGCTCCATGGCGCTTAAGGGCCGAGGCCACAGTGCGAACGATTTCTGGGCTGGCAAGCATGCCAATTTTGACGATATCTACCCCAATATCCAGAAATACTGCATCGATCTGAGCCTCGACCACATCCAGGTTGATATCCTGAATGCGGCTTACCCCCAAGGTGTTCTGGGCTGTGATGGCGGTGATGACCGACATCCCATATCCACCCAGGGCCGTAATGACTTTGAGGTCAGCCTGAATACCCGCGCCACCGCCACTATCGGACCCGGCGATGGTCAATACTTTAGGGATCTGTA
>ERZ650303.363-NODE-363-length-13746-cov-4.997955_pt1 | contig 13746 bp, 9 predicted proteins | sample MGYA00376239_ERZ650303 | MGnify/ENA primary metagenome ERZ650303 (study PRJEB26733, sample SAMN07839262) | wastewater metagenome | biome: small river; feature: stream; material: water | place: USA: North Carolina | collected 2016-04-05 ... | reverse complement strand
AGCATGGCATTGTGCTTGGCAATCTGGTGGGGCTGATTGATTCGGATTACCAGGGCGAGATCAAGGTGTCGCTGTGGAATCGCAGTGATACGGCATTTGAAATTAATCCCTTAGACCGTATCGCGCAGCTGGTGGTATTCCCTGTGCTGCAGGTTTCGATGAATATCGTCGAGGCCTTCGCTGAAAGCCAGCGTGCAGAGGGTGGCTTCGGTAGCACTGGTAAGCAATAAGTCATGAAGCCGGGCGCAGGAGCGACATCAACCCGTCAGGCCACTGTGATTTTTGCAGTGGTGATGGCGGCCTATACGCTGTCGTTTTTTCAACGGTTTGCGCCCGCATCGATTGCCCAGGATCTATCACTGGCTTTTGATACAACCGCCGCTTCTCTGGGCGTGTTGGCGGCCACCTATTTTTACGTCTACACAATCATGCAGGTGCCGACCGGGGTATTGGTCGATACGCTGGGTCCACGTCGGATTATTTTGTTGGGCGGTATTGTTTCCTTTATCGGCAGCCTCTGGTTTGGTCTGGCAGATACGTTAACGCATGCCTTGATTGGCCGAACCCTGGTGGGTCTGGGGGTGTCGGTGACATTTATCGCCATGCTAAAAATCATCGCGCTGAGTTTTGAAGAGCGGCGCTTTGCTTCTTTGACGGGGCTTGGTGTATTTATCGGCAACATCGGTTCAGTGATGGCCGGGGTGCCTCTGGCGTTTGCTGCCACCGAATTGGGCTGGCGGAATGTCTTTGTCGCCGTTGCTGTTGCTTCGCTGGTGCTGGGCACGTTGTCGTGGTGGATGATGCGTGGCAGCGCTGCAATGGGTGGCGTTAAAGTAGATCGCACGGTAGTGATGGGCGGATTGCTTTCGGTGATTCGCAACCGGTTAACCTGGGCGCCGGCGCTCACTAACCTGGGCTTGTGCGGCAGCTATTTCACGTTTGCCGGGCTCTGGGCCATGCCTTATCTGACGCAGATCCATGGCTATACCCGTAACATTGCCGCAACCCATTTGTCGCTAATGTATGCCGGTTTTGCGATTGGTTGTCTGGTGCTTGGCATTCTTTCGGATCGTATACGCCAACGTAAATCGATACTGGTGGTTGCAAGTTGTGTTTATTGTGCGATCTGGTGTGTGTGGTGGTGGGGCGGATCACTGGGCACGGCGATTACGATGCCACTCTGTTTTCTGATGGGATTTAGCACGGCGGGTTTCAGCCTCACCTGGGCGTGTGCCAAAGAAGTGAATCCACCGCAATTAGCCGGCATGTCGACTTCTATTGCCAATGTCGGCGGCTTTTTTGGTGCCGCCATCATGCAACCGCTGGTGGGTGTGCTGATGGATATGGTTTGGGCGGGTGAGGTTGTCAACAGTGTGCGTGTTTACACACTGGGCGATTTCCGCTTCGGCTTATCGATTGTGGTTGCATTGGCCTTCTTTGGGCTGGCAGCCGCGCTATTTATTCGTGAAACAGCATGCCGCAACCTCTGGGTTGAGGCACAGCTGAAAGAAGCGCCGCAACCTTAAATAGCCCTAACCAAAGACGCTTTGCTTCAGTGCCAGTACAGCATCAATATGCGTTTGCAGTTCCGGTGTAATCGACAGGCGCGCTTTGGGGTCGTCGTTCAGACGATTGGCGTGCTGTAGTCGCCGGTATTCGCGATAGGCTGTTTGCACTGCTTCAGAAAGCGGCAGATCAATCAGCCCGTGTTCGGCAGCTCGATGCAGTAGGGCAATGTTGCCCAGGTTATCGGTGAGGTCCGGGTAAGTATGTGCATGGGCAAGGATCAGGAATTGCACGATAAATTCCACGTCGATAATGCCACCCGGATCCTGTTTTAAATCGAAGACATCCGGTTTGATGGCGCCGTGTGCATCAAACATTTTCTGGCGCATCGCGATGACTTCCTGACGTAGCGCGCTGATGTCCCGTGGCTTACAGAGAATGTCTCGTCGGACCTGTTCGAATCGTTCGCCCAGTGCCGCATCACCAGCCACAAAGCGGGCGCGCGTTAATGCCTGGTGTTCCCAGACCCAGGCTGATTTTTCTTCATACTCCCGGAATCCATCGAGGCTGATGGCTAGCATGCCTGATTCGCCATTCGGGCGGAGTCGGGTATCGATTTCATAGATCACACCCGACGAGGTTTGCGATGAGAGCCAGGTCGTCATGCGTTGGCCAAGGCGCATATAGGTTTGAGCAGCGTCCTGATCAGGGTCATCGTATAGGTAGACGACATCCAGATCGGAACCATAGCCGAGCTCTTTGCCGCCGAGTTTGCCGTAGCCGATAACCGCAAAGTGCGGGGTATCCGTATGGCGTTTATTCAGTTTGCGCCAGACCAGGGCAATGGTTCGGTCAACGATGATGTCTGCCAGTTCGGAAAGAAAGTCTGAAATGCGTTCCAGGCTGTGTAAGCCAGCCAGATCCTGAATCAGAAGTCTGAACAGTTGCGCATGGTGCATCTCGCGCAGAATGTTCATTTCTACTTCCATGTCATCGTTGGCTTCCGCTAAGGCACGGTCCAGCTCTTTCTCGTAGGCGTCAAAATCGGTCGCTGTTTCGAGTAAGCGCTGATCAAGCAGTTCATCCAGGAGTAGTGGGTGACGCGTCAGGAACTGAGCGCCCCAGCTGGAAGCGCCGACAAGATCGGCAACACGACTGAGTGCTTGCGGATACTGTTGTAGTAGCGCCAGATAGGCGCCGCGTCCCGAAATCGATTCCAGGAAGTCCAATCCGCGCATTAGGGCAGCATCGGGGTAGGTTGTTTTGACGGCCAACGATATCAAACTGCAGGCGGCCGCATCAAGACGCTCCCGGTTTGATTGAGGTAATTGTAGATAACGGCCAGCCTGGGTCAGGCGTTTGATGCGTTCGAGAATATTGTCGGGAGATTCATAGCCCAGCGCAGCTAAACGCTCGGTTGCCTGGTCATGGTTGGCGATGCCAAGCCAGATGTCCTGCAGCAGTTGCGTTGCGTTGTTGTCATTGGGGTCGGCAAAAACGGCGTCAAAATGTTTGCTGACAACCGCACGGTGTTCGTTGAGCGTTGTGTAGAGCGCTTCCCATGAAGCAAAGCCCATGCTTTCAGCGAGTAGCGCCCGATCTGTGGGTGCATCCGGCAGCATATGCGTTTGCGCATCATCCAGATATTGCAAACGATGCTCCAGGCGACGGAGGAATACGTAGGCATCCATCAGGGTGTTAACGTCTTCAGTGGCAAGGTGCCCGCTATGGCCGAGGCGATCCAGTACCAGTAGTGTTGGGCGTATTTGCAGTGTGCTGTCGCGTCCACCGCGAATCAGCTGAAACACCTGGGCGATGAATTCAATTTCGCGAATACCGCCGGGACCGAGTTTGATGTGTTCGACACGGTCTTTGCGCGTGACTTCCTGGCGAATCTGAGCATGCAGCGCCCGCATCGCATTAATGGCACCAAAATCCAGATATTTCCGATAAATGAAGGGGCGGGCAATGTCAGTGGTCATCTTGGGAGCGCATGCCGCATCCGCTTCGTTCATGACGCGTGCTTTGATCCAGGCGTAGCGCTCCCATTCACGACCCTGGGTAATGAAATAGTTTTCCAGCATGTCGCTAGAACAAACCAGTGGCCCGGAGTCACCATTGGGTCGTAGACGCATGTCAACACGGAATACCTGGCCGTCTTCGGTGAGATCGTTCAGGCTGGCTATTAAACGCTTGCCGAGGCGGGTGAAGAAGTCATAGTTGTCGATCTTGCCCGTGCCGTCTTCCCGGCCGCCCGTTTCGCCTTCTTCGGGATACACAAAGATGTAGTCAACGTCTGAAGAGACGTTAAGTTCGCGCCCTCCTAACTTACCCATGCCGATGATCGCCAAGTGTTGGGCTTCCCCATCGCTCCCGATTGGGTTGCCATAACGGATTGCCAGGTCCTGGTGCAGGTGATCAAGCGCAAAAAGGGTGGTGACATCCGCTAGGGCCGTCATCGTTTCGACGATTTCGGCCAGAGAGGCCCCGTCAGCGATATCCCGTACCACCAGGTGGGACATGACGCGTTGTCGCAGCTGACGCAATACTTTGCGCAAGAGTGCATCGTCAATGACGTCGGCGGCCTCCTGCATAGCTGTTGTCAGAAAGACCTTCATGTCTTCAGCAGAGAGGGCGCTTCCCGCATGGGCGGACAGCCACCCGCTAATCTCTGGCCGGGCAATCAAAAGCTGATCCATGTAACGGCTGTGCCGCCGCGCATACGTCAGGCGCGCTTCGAAAGTCGCGTCAGAAACCGGTGTCTGGTATGTCTGTACGGCCTCGGCAATGACAGATAGCGGGTAACTCATAAGATTCCGTTCAGGTACAGGATGTTTAATATGCGAGGGGTTGCAGGGCTTCGGTTAAAATTGTGGCACTAAGCAGCCCTGTGGTCCATCATGGTGGGGTTCTGCTTGGGCTAAACCTCATTTTCTCCGTCAACCGGAAGTTTCATTGCGCAAATTTCTTAAACGTTCGTCTGGCTTGTTTGCTGTCCCGATACAAGGTATCCGGGCGTTATTTGCACGCCGCTGGTTTCGCAGAACGTTGGGCGGCTTGCTGGCCGGTGTGGTTGGTCTGTGGGTTATTGCGGCCTGTATGCTTCAGTTCTGGTTGTTTCCACATCTGGACAATTATCGTGAACCGCTTGCCGATGCGGTGGGAAAAGCACTGGGTTTAAAAGTTGAAGTGGGCCGATTGTCTGGTGGCTGGGGGCACCTCCATCCGCGATTCGCGTTGGATGATGTGGTGGTGTTTGATAGCAAACATCAGCCAGCGGTGCAGCTTAATCAGGTAAAAGCTGAAATTGCCTGGTTGCCCCTGTTAACAGGCTCGGTGGGCTTTCGTTCGTTAACCGTTGAAACGCCCAGTCTAGATTTTCGTCGTGACAATGATGGGCGTCTGTTTCTGTCAGGGTTGCCACTGGATGGCGGCGGCGATTTCCGGGTGGATGCTTTGCTTGAGCAGGGTGAAATTGTCCTGCGCTCGGGCAAGGTCGTTTGGTCTGATGGGGTGCGCCATGCACCGCCATTGGTGTTTAAAGACGTTAATTTCCGTCTTCATAGCTATGGCGCTCAGCACCAGCTGGATTTGGCTTTGGCCCCGCCCGAGGGTTTGGGTAAGCCACTCAAGTTGAAAGCGACATGGATCGGACGTAGTTTCAGCGAATGGGCCAATTGGCAGTCAACGGTTGCCTTGAACGCTAAAGAAATAGACCTGGCAGGATGGTCTGCCTGGGTGGACTACCCATTTGCTATTACGTCAGGCAAAGGCAAGCTGGATATTGAGATCGCTGCAAATGGACTGGATTTAACGCAGGTAGATGGCGCCATCGCTCTCTCTGATCTAAAAGCGCAATTGGCTACAAATATCAAGCCGCTGCATTTAAAACAGTTCTCATCCGACGTTGAATTTCATCGGCAGAACGATGGCCAGACGAATCAGCTGAAACTCAGTGGGCTGACTTATACCGATGCTTCCGGTAAGACTGAGCCGGCGACAGATCTATTCATCAAACGGGTTCTGGGCGCTTCTGAGGGTAGGCCTACACAAGACATCACGTTCCGTTCATCGCGAATGGACTTGGCACGCGTGAGAAAATTTGCCGAGTCTTTGCCGATGCCTGAGCGTGTGCGCCAACAGCTTGAAAGCACAGCGCCATCCGGCATACTGGAAAAGCTTAAGCTGCACAGTCTCACAATCGGCGATGACATCACGGAATATTCGGCCCAAGCAGCATTTAATGATTTGGCCGTCCGCTCCGAAGATGGCTTGAAATTTGTTAAAGGGTTGACGGGTACGGTTGATATGACGCATCAGCAAGGTAAGCTGGTGCTCAATAGTGAAAACAGCGTGCTGGCTGCACCAAATATATTGCCGGTTAACGAGGTGCCGCTGGATCAATTGTCGGGCCAGATCAGCTGGAAGAAAACGGCTGATTTACTTTCGGTTAAAGTGAAGAACGTGCAGTTACGCAATGCCGATCTGCAAGCGGACGCAAATGGTTCCTGGTCTGGTGATATGAGGCCAGAGGCATCCGAGATGGATAAAGCCGGCACGATCGATATGAAGATTGTGTTTGGCTATGCCAAATCGGATAGCGGTTGGAAATACATCCCGTTAAGTGCGTCACCGGACATTTCCAAATGGGCTAAAGCAGCCGTGTCGGGTGGAACGATTTCCGGTTTCCGTATCGAGATGGATGGGCGGGTCTGGGGTATGCCCTATGGGTCTCCCGAACCGGGTGCTGCGCCCGGATCCAGTGCTGCCGTGGGGGCGCCCGGTAAGTTTTACCTGGGATTCAAAACCAAAAACGTGACAGTAAAGTACGCGGATGGTTATCCGCCGCTGCAAAACCTGGATGCCAGTTTTGATATGAATCAGAACCAGATTCATATCACGGCGAATAAAGGTCAGATCAATGGCATGAAATTCTTTGCGATCAAGGCAGATATGGCCGATGTCAGCGCTTACGAAAATCATCTGATCATTTCTGGACAGGCAGAGGGGCCAACCGCTAGCGCTGTCAGTTTCTTGAAGGACACCCCGTTAGCAGATCATATCCATCATTTCGCTGATGATATGAAGGCCGAAGGTACCGGCAAACTGGATATCGCCGTTAACCTGAACATGCTGAATGCGTCGGATGTCAAAGTGCAAGGGCAGTACAGTTTTGCAAATGACCGGGTAACTGTTGTGCCGAATGCGCCAGCTGTGACTGGCGTTAACGGCACGATCAAATTTAGCGAAAGTACGATCATTAGCCATGATTTGCAGGGTCAATGGTCTGGTGAACCGCTGTCTATCCGCATTGACACAGATGAGAAGGGCGCCAATATTAGTGCCAGTGGGCGTGCCAATGTTTCAGAGTTACGGCGTTACTACGATTTGCCCCTATTTGACCAGCTGTCAGGTAAAACCGATTGGCAGGCAAAGGTACTCATGCAGGGCGGCAACATTGGTCTAAGTCTTTCGACTGATTTGAAGGGGGTGACCTCATCATTGCCAGATCCTTTTAACAAGAGTGCCAGCAGTGCCTTGCCTTTGTCGGTGTCCCGCCAGGCGGCACCGCCGGTGAGACGTCGAGGTGCAGATAGCGTAAGCCAGATATGGCGCGTGACACTGGGCAATGCCGCATCGGCTATATTGGGCGCCAATCCCAACGGGCAGATTGTGCGCGGTAAGGTGCTATTGGGCTCTGGTCAGGCGCAATCATTAACAGAGACGTCCGGTTTGCAACTCGAGTCGTTAAAACCTGTAGATCTGGATTTCTGGTTGAAAGCGCTAACATCTGGCAATGCGCATCAGGGTAGTGCGACCGCCGCACGTCGTGTGCCAAGTAAGCCATTAGCCATTTCTGTAAGAGCGCCGCTTGTTAAAGCATTTGGTCGTAAATTCCAGGACTTCAAGGCGAATGTGCAAACAGGTGCCGACCACACGACCGTTCAGATGGGTAGCCGTGAGCTTCAGGGGCAGCTCGACTGGTATCCGCCGGGAACGGGTGATGGCGGCGACCGGGGTTTGCTACAAGGTCATTTGACTAAACTTGATCTGACGGCAGCCACAGATACTCAACCTGGCACTTCTTCTAACGTGAAGCAGGAAATTGAATCACTGCCGGATTTGTCATTCAAGGTGGATGAGTTGTTCTGGCAAGGTAAGCCTTGGGGTAAATTGAGTTTCCGTGCGCGCAACCAGAAACAAGGGCAAAACCAGTCCTGGCGGATTGACCCGTTCCTGTTAGAAGGGCCGGATCTTAAATTCAATGGAAGATTAAACTGGGTGGTGCAAGCAAACAAAGGCAATGCGCCAGTGAATCTAACGTCGATGGATTTCAAGCTGCATAGTCCGCAAGTTGGGAATCTGTTAACTAAACTGGGCTTCCCCGGCACGGTGAAACGTGGCATCGCTAACATGGAAGGCCAGGTGAGTTGGCCGGCAACACCCTTTGGTTTTCCGTTTGGTTTTGAACCGGCAAAATTGTCTGGCAACTTCAAAATGTCTGCCAAGGATGGCCAGTTTGTAAAAATGGATCCGGGTGTGGGCAGATTGTTAGGGTTGCTGTCACTGCAATCTCTGCCGCAACGGTTCTCTCTGGATTTTCGCGACATCTTTAGCGAAGGCTTGGCTTTTGAGTCGATACAGGGCCGATTTGATATTCGGGATGGCTTGATGAAGACGGCCGATCTGGAGATGGATACCCCATCGGCTGTTGTGCTGATGAATGGCGAGACTAATCTGGCTGATCAGACCCAGGACGTGATGGTGACGGTACGCCCTGCACTCAGCAATAGTCTTGCGCTGGGTGTTACGGTGCTCAATCCTATTGCAGGGGCCGTAACTTTTGCTGCTCAAAAGGTGTTGGGTGATCCCTTAGGTAAAGTCTTCTCTTTCAAATATCACATTACGGGTACCTGGTCGGATCCGCTGGTGGACAAGGAATCTCTGGCGACCGATGCGGTAAATACGGGCAAGGCGGCTGCCGCATTGCCGGGTAAAGCCGTTTCGGCGATTAGTTCGGCGGTGTCGCCGACACCCCAGGAACCGGTGGCCCCACCAACAGCACCAGTGCCTGCAGCTAAAGCACCTTGAAACCATGACTGAATTAATACGTCTGGCCAGTGTGCAAATGGTGTCTACCCCACGGGTTCAAGACAATCTATTAGCCTTGGATCTTTTGGTAAGAGGCGCTGCTGCAGACGGTGCCCAGTTGGTTGTAGTGCCCGAGTTTTTCCCCATGATTGGGGCAACTGATGAAGCGCGGTTAGCAATTCGTGAGTTGCCCGGTGATGGGCCTCTGCAAGAATTTCTATCAGGTTTGGCGAAAGAGCTAGGCATCTGGCTTATTGGTGGGTCTATCCCGATGGCCGGATCGGATCCGGTGCGAGCGCTGAATAGCACGCTGGTGTTTGATCCCGAGGGCAAGCAGATCAGTCGCTATGACAAGATGCATCTATTCGGTTTCAAAGCAGGTGCCGAAGCCTATGACGAATCTTTAAGCATTGAAGCCGGCGATGAGCCAGTGGCTTTTGATACCCCATTTGCCCGTATCGGCTTGTCGATTTGCTATGACCTGCGCTTCCCGGAATATTTCCGGGCTTTAGGTCCAGTGGATATTCTGGTGCTGCCAGCCGCCTTTACAGCAACCACCGGTGAGGCGCACTGGGAAGTGTTGCTGCGTGCACGAGCTATCGAGAATCAGTGTTATGTGATTGCCAGTGCGCAGGGTGGCCGACATGAAACCGGCCGTAAAACCTGGGGGCACAGTATGATCATTGACCCATGGGGAGAAATCCTTAGCGTCTTGCCAACAGGCGAAGGCTGGGTCTGTGCTGATTTCAACCGTCAGCGCCTCGAGACCGTGCGCCATCGTTTGCCTGCCCTTAAACATCGTAGAATCTGAGCATGACCTTGAAAACATCTGTAGATACCCAACCGGCTGCCATCGACGTTGCCCAGAATCTGTTGCTGGAATCCCATGATCTAAGCACCGGGCAGCTTGAGTCCGTGCTGGGCAATATCATGCAGTCAAAGGTGGACGATGCAGATATCTATTTTCAATCGACGCGCTCTGAAGGCTGGAGTCTGGAAGAGGGCATCGTTAAAGCGGGCAGCTTCAGCATTGATCAGGGCGTAGGTGTTCGTGCCATCAGTGGCGAGAAAACAGCTTTTGCTTACTCCGATGATGTGTCGTTGCCTTCGTTAAAGTCGGCGAGTGCAGCAGTCCGCGAAATCGGTAACACGGGTGCTAACCAGTCGGTTGCTGCCGGACAGCCATCGGGGGTGTTGGCCAGTGCAGACCGGTATTTACCGCTGGATCCGATTGCTTCGCTGGAAGCGCCTGCCAAAGTGGCCATGCTGGAAAAGCTTGAGCATCTGGCGCGTGCGATTGATCCTCGCGTTAAACAGGTGATGGCCTCGCTATCGGGTGAATACGATGTGGTGATGGTGCAACGTGCAGACGGCCAGCGTATTGCGGATATCCGTCCGCTGGTGCGTGTTGGCATTACCGTCATCGTCGAGCAGGATGGCCGTCGTGAGCAAGGCTATGCAGGCGGCGGTGGCCGCACAGATTATGGCTACTTTACCGATGAAATCCTGGCGAAGTATGCGCGAGAAGCCGTACATCAGGCCGTTGTGAATCTTGATGCCCGGCCTGCGCCGGCTGGGCAGATGAGTGTCGTATTAGGGCCGGGGTGGCCTGGCATTCTGTTGCACGAAGCGATCGGTCACGGGCTTGAAGGTGATTTCAATCGTAAAGGTAGTTCGGCCTTTGCTAATCGCATTGGTGAGCGCGTAGCAGCGCCAGGGGTTACGGTAGTCGATGACGGTACGCTGTCGGGTCGCCGTGGTTCACTCAATGTCGATGATGAAGGTACACCAGCGCAGCGGACCGTTCTGATTGAAGATGGCATTCTCAAAGGCTATATCCAGGACACGCATAACGCCCGTTTAATGGGCGTGTCACCAACGGGTAACGGGCGACGCGAATCCTATGCGCATCTGCCTTTGCCGCGCATGACCAATACCTACATGATGGCAGGTCAGACAGATCCGGCTGAGATTCTGGCGTCAATTGATCGGGGTATCTATGCCGTGAACTTTGGTGGTGGTCAGGTTGATATCACCAACGGCAAGTTCGTGTTCTCGATGTCCGAGGCTTATTGGGTCGAGAACGGCAAGATTCAGTATCCGATCAAAGGCGCAACACTGATTGGCAATGGTCCGGATGCGCTGACGCGTGTGAGCATGATCGGTAACGATCTGGCGCTGGATTCCGGCGTGGGTACCTGCGGCAAAGAAGGTCAAAGTGTTCCGGTTGGCGTAGGCCAGCCAACGCTGAGAATTGATGGGCTAACCGTCGGAGGTACCGGGTCGGCCTGATCCGGCACTACGTTATTTTTTGCGGGACCGCTTGAGCGCCGGATTGGTTAACGAAGGCCGTGTGTCGTAACAGAACTGCAGAACGCTAACAAAGTAGATGCCGGAAAGCACGGCTTCCAGCACGGCGAGCATCTGACTGGTGCCTGTATCACTCGTGGCACGAACGAGCCCTTCTGTCAGATAGGCCAGAATCAACAGTGAAGACCATTGATACGTGTAACGTTTGCCACTCAGTAGGCCGCGAAGTGGCAGGAGCAGTGGCACCGCTTTGAGCATGAGCCATGAGCCGCCAGGGCGTATGGGTGCTAGCCAGCGTTCCCAGAGCAGCGACAGCACAATGAGTGCCAGCAATGACAGAACCGCTGCCCAGCGCAGGCGGGTTAATTTGAGTTGCAGATTGCTGACAGTGTTCATCGGAATGCGGGTTTTATTTAATAAGTTGACAGGCGGTTTCGGCCAGCCGTTTGCCTAAGGCTTTGGCAAGCGCGTTTGCATCGGCGGAGATGGGTAGATTACCGTTGCTGCCGGCGATATGGCTGGCGCCATAGGGTGTGCCACCGCCTTGCGTTTCGGATAGGGCAACTTCGCTGTAGGGCAGCCCCATGAGCAGCATGCCGTGATGAAACAGCGGCAGCATCATGCTAAGCAGCGTGCTTTCATTGCCGCCGTGCATGCTGCCGGAAGAGGTGAAAACGGCGGCTGGTTTGCCGATCAGTTCACCGGACAGCCAGGTGGCAATAGTGCTGTCCCAGAAATACTTCATCGGTGCAGCCATATTGCCAAAGCGTACCGGGCTGCCTAGTGCTAGGCCGGCGCATTCAGCGAGATCCTGAAGGGTGACATAAGGTGCGCCAGATTCAGGAATGGATGGTTCGCTTGCTTCGCAAACGGTGCTAACACGGGGTACCGTACGAATAACCGCTTCAGCGCCAGGAACGCTATCAATACCGTGGGCAATGGCGCGCGCCAGCGCTTCAACAGAACCCTTGTGGCTGTAATAGAGGACGAGAATTTTTTGCATGTCGTATCATACCTGCGACTTTCACCCGATGCCTTAGCGTTTGCGCCAGCCTCTTTATTCATGCCGTTACCTAATCTGTTATCTCCTGTAGGGCCGTTGGTTCGGCTGATTCGACTGAAACTCCAGCCGGTTATTGCCTTGCTGGTGCGGATTCGTGCCGACGAGCTGGATGTGGTGGCTGCCTGGCTGGCGTATACAACGCTGCTGTCACTGGTGCCGCTGGTGGCGCTTGTGTTGGTGATTGCCACGTATGTGCCGGGCTTTGCTGAAGTGCATACCGCATTTGATCAGCTGCTCGTTCAATATCTGCTGCCGGAAAAAGCGGGCAGCCTGATTGCCAGTTATACCCTCACGTTTTCAGGCAATGCGACGCGTTATACCGTGGTCGGCATCGGCTTCCTGCTGGTGGTTGTTTGGGCCATGTTCTGGGCGATTGAACAGGCATACAACCGCGTCTGGCGGCTGAACCCCGACCGACGGTTCTTTCACCGTCTGGCACATTACCTGTTGCTGTTATGTATCGTCCCTATTGCCTTGGGTATGGGCTTTGCCGGGTTAATGTGGGCCTTGTCGCTTTCCCTAGGGTTCTTTGGCGAACCCTTATGGCTGCAGCGCGTCGCTTCCGGTGCGGTGGCTACGCTGACGTTAGCGGCTTTTCTGGCCTGGCTTAATTGGGTGATGCCGAATTGCCAGGTGCGTATTAAACATGCGCTGTGTGGCGGCCTTTTCTCGGCCGTCGGTATTGCCTTGCTGCAGTGGGGCTTCGGCCAGTATCTGCAAAAATTCTCATCGTATACAGCGATCTACGGCGCTTTCTCTATTCTGCCGGTATTTCTGCTCTGGCTATATTTGGGTTGGCTCATGGTGTTGCTCGGGTGTGTTGTCACCGCAGAGCTTGCAGATTCGCCGCGCAGGCAATTTACCGCTGCGCGCTATTTGAGCTGAGGCTGTACAGCCGGACTGCCGAACCAGAGCTGCCTCTGTCATAATGCCGAGCGTTGCAATTTGTTTGCCCCGGAGTTTTTGATGACCGCTTTGAACTCAACCGACCTTCGTTCCCAGATCACTGTGCCCCGTAATGAGCGCTTGATTGTCGCGCTGGACGTGGCTGATGCCGCAGAAGCCAAAGCACTTGTCGAGCAATTGGGCGATAGTGTCCAGTTTTACAAGGTAGGTATGGAGCTCTTTATGGCCGGTGGCTACTTTGAGCTCATCGATTGGCTGGGTGCGCGCGGCAAGAAAGTCTTTGTTGACCTGAAATTCTTTGACGTGCCGGAAACTGTGCGTTCGGCGATCCGTGCCCTAGCCAAGCGTAACGTGGCATTTGCGACGGTGCATGGCAACCAGGCCATCATGGAAGCGGCCGGCAAAGAAAAGGGCTCGCTGAAGGTGCTGGCAGTAACGGCGCTGACCAGCCTGGATCGGGGTGATCTGGATGATCTCGGCTTTGAGTGTGATATCGAACAGCTGGTGCTTTCCCGTGCCCGTCGTGCGCTGGAAGCGGGTTGTGACGGCATTATTTCGTCCGGCCTGGAAGCACCGCATATTCGTAAGGAACTGGGACCGCGCATCATGGTGGTTACTCCCGGTATTCGCCCGGTTGAAAACCGTGTCGAAGATGACCAGAAGCGTACTGTGGACGTGGCTCAGGCCTTCCGCAATGGCGCCGACTACATCGTGATGGGTCGCCCAATCCGTGGTGCTGCGGATCCGAAGGCCGCTGCTGAAGCGGTTCAGGCAAGTATTGCCACAGTCTTTCCGGAGTAAAGATCTCTAAGGGTGGCTTTTCCGCCAATCGTGCTGTACAATCTGCGGTTTTTCTCTGTCCGGAAATC
>ERZ650303.362-NODE-362-length-13763-cov-8.372848_pt1 | contig 13763 bp, 26 predicted proteins | sample MGYA00376239_ERZ650303 | MGnify/ENA primary metagenome ERZ650303 (study PRJEB26733, sample SAMN07839262) | wastewater metagenome | biome: small river; feature: stream; material: water | place: USA: North Carolina | collected 2016-04-05 ... | reverse complement strand
CGATCGAATCGGCCTCAGCGGTGCTCGATCCGATCGAATCGGCCTCAGCGGTGCTTGGCGTGCGATCGAATACCGGCCGAAACTTGGTCGCCTCATCCGGGTAGCGCGGTGCCCAAGCGTCAAAGATGGCGGGAGCCATAGCGTGCATGCCATCGTGGTGGACGTAGTAGACCGGCTCGACCGGCGCAAGTTCATCCTGAGCCGTGGGGTTCAAATGCACCGGACCGACGCGGTGCCAGGCGGCGCCGGCCGGCTCGCCGGGCCGCGGGTCATCGAGCATCACGACCAAGGTGCGGCCGGTTTCACCGTGCTGCCACAGCGTGCCGATCGGCTCCCCGTTGTGTGCCTGCGCTTGCGCCGCCAGAGCGAGCGCTTTGATCAGGCCGCGTAGAGTCGCTTTTGCCTCCTTCGCGGCTTCGAGCATGCTGCCGTCGTCGAACCTCCCGCCAACAAGCGACCACGCGGATGCGAAGACCTGCGCCTGCTCCATCAGCACGTTGACGGCTTCGTCGACGTCATTCAAGGTGATCGGCTGCTTCCGGTCGGTCATGTGCGCCACCCCTGCATCGTGTCGCGGGCCAGCGCGATGTTCATCACCAGGCCGTCGTCCGTGGCCTGGAACCCTGGGAACCGCCGCTGATAGTCGACGTTCAGCTGCTCGGCTTCTTTGGTTAGCGCCAGGTGGTACTCGTCAACCGAGACCAGGCCCTTGTCGACCAGGACGCGCAGGAGCGCATTGTTCTCGGCGCGCAGCATGATGCTCAGCTCGCGGTGGTCGCGCACCGCGTCGGATTCGGGGTCGCCCTTCGCGCGCGTGCCCAGCTGCCATCCGGCGAACACCGTGCGCCACTTGGCCAGCCGGTTCAGGGCTTTGTCCAATGCCTCCTTGCTCACTGCCTCTCCCCTTCGGCCATCTGCAGCCGCTCGCGTTGGTGATGCCGGGCCACCTCGGTGACCATCAGCTCTGTCATGGATAGCCAGGCGCGCTGGCTCTCGGTGGTCAACTTGTGCCACTCGACGTGCGGGAATCCCTGGGTCTTGCGGAACTGCTCGCGCGCGCGCTCGGCCAGGCGCTGGATGTCGGCGGGGGTCACACCAACTCCCACAAGATCGGGGAGGTGTCGAGCTTGCGCACGATTCCGTGCCGAACGGCCGTGGCCAACAGGCTGTTGACTTCCTTGCCGTCGCGTCCAATTCCGCGTGACAGTTCCGCCGCCGTCCACGGGTTGCCATCCTGGAGCAGCCGCAGCGCGGCGAGCGTCAGGCCCTTGGGTCGATAGACTCGGCGCGACACAACCTCGAAGGCCAACTCGTCGCTCGCCGCTGACTGGTTGACGTCGGCCAATTCTTCATCTCGTGGCGCTGCGTCGCGCGAGCGATTGAGAGCGCCCGCGAGTTTCATGTGCGCCTGCAGGCCGCCGGCGGGATCGATCAGGTTGGCGAACGGGTTCATGCCGCCCTCGGCGCCAGGAAAGCAACCAGCCCGTCGACCTCCGGCGCGCTGAGCGTGAGGTTCACGTCACCGCGCTTGATCACCATCTCGCCGTCGTTCCACAGCGAATAGACGAGCGGCTCATGAGCGGCATCGTCTGCGGGTACCTCGACGGTGACCTCGTCGTCGTCCGGATCCTGATCAGCAGCGGCCGGCGCCGGGGGCCGGACTGCCTCGGGCTCAGCCTTGGGCGCCGCCGAGATCGACGCGAATGCGATGTTCGCCGCGATGGCGCCTGGCATCGCGTAGTACCCGCGGTCGACCCGCTTGAGCTTCCCTGCGCGCACCAGCTTCGTGAGTGCCATCGCGATCGCGGAGGCGTTGCCCTTGCACTGGGCTGTGATCTGGCTGGCCGACTGGATGTCGGTCCGCGTGGCCATGAAAGCCATGACCTGGTCGGCCGCTGACTGGTTGACGTCGGCCAATTCTTCATCTCGTGGCGCTGCGTCGCGCGAGCGATTGAGAGCGCCCGCGAGTTTCATGTGCGCCTGCAGGCCGCCGGCGGGATCGATCAGGTTGGCGAACGGGTTCATGCCGCCCTCGGCGCCAGGAAAGCAACCAGCCCGTCGACCTCCGGCGCGCTGAGCGTGAGGTTCACGTCACCGCGCTTGATCACCATCTCGCCGTCGTTCCACAGCGAATAGACGAGCGGCTCATGAGCGGCATCGTCTGCGGGTACCTCGACGGTGACCTCGTCGTCGTCCGGATCCTGATCAGCAGCGGCCGGCGCCGGGGGCCGGACTGCCTCGGGCTCAGCCTTGGGCGCCGCCGAGATCGACGCGAATGCGATGTTCGCCGCGATGGCGCCTGGCATCGCGTAGTACCCGCGGTCGACCCGCTTGAGCTTCCCTGCGCGCACCAGCTTCGTGAGTGCCATCGCGATCGCGGAGGCGTTGCCCTTGCACTGGGCTGTGATCTGGCTGGCCGACTGGATGTCGGTCCGCGTGGCCATGAAAGCCATGACCTGGTCGTTCAGAGTGATCATGCTGCTGCGCGCTCCTTGGCTGTGCGGCGCAGGACCAGGCGGTGCTGCTCGGCCAGACTGCGCACGTCGAGATAAGGAATGGCGACCTTCGCGGCGTCGATGCCTCGCGCGATGTCAGCCAATTCGGGGTCGGTCAGCGGTGCCATGCCGCCGGCGGCGTCGCTGAGCTCGTGCCAGGCGCTGCCGCTGATCCCACGGGCGGCCTGGTAGCGGTCGCGTGCACGCTCGGCGAGGCGGGTGATGTCGGTGGGGGTCAATCGACCACCTCGACCTTCACGAGCCGCAGCGCTCGGCGGGCGCACTTCATTGCCCGCTGGTATTCGGCCTCGCACAGCCCCGGCCCTGGGCTGTCGCCGTCCATCAATCGGCAGACTCGATAGAGCTCGGCCAGGGCGAGCGCGACCGCCATCGATGGCGTGGTCGTGACCGTCACCGTCACGTCTCCCTGGGCCATCACGCCACCCGCGCCGACAGCCACATCGCAAGCCGCTCGGTATCGGCTGCCGACAGAGCCATCACCAGCTGCTCGCCGCGGAACAGCGACAGCGTTCCGTCGTTCCACAATGCCCAGCCCGGCGAGTCGTCGGCCGCGGCCTGGTCGTCGCATTGGCCGGGTTCCTGGTCGGCCTCTTCTGTGTGCTGCGGGACGTCCTCCGGCTCGAGATCCGCAACGCCGGCGGCCAGCGTGTCGGCGATGGACTCGCGACCGGGAGCGGCGCTGGTTGGCACGACCGAGTAGAACGCCGGCGCTGATCGGATCAGCTGGCCGCGCCTGACCATCTCCGACAGCTTGCAATCGACGGTGCCGCGGCGCACGTCCGGCAGCGCCTCGCGGATCTCCGCCAAGGGCGTTGGGAGGTGCTTCTGGGCGATCGTGGCGATGATCCGGTCAGCAAGCTTCACGGTCTTCCTCCTTAGCGGCCGTCACTTCGCGCTCGGCGGCGTGCCGTAGAGCAGCGGGTAGCCGGTTTTCTCCTGCACCTCGTCGGCCTTGCCCTTGAACGCGTCCTCGATCGCGTCCAGCGGCCGGTCGAGCTCGTACCAGAACTTCACCTTGCCGTTGCCCAGGCGGTACTTCAGGCGCGCGCGCAGCTTGTAGCCGGCTTCGTTCTTGAAGAGTCGAATGCCGATCGTGAACTCGCGCGGGATCTCGAGCGATCCATCGCCGGCACGGGCGTCGATGGTCTCGACGTACTGCAGCTGCACCTGGCCGTTGTCCAATCGGCGCGAGGTGCGGAAGTTGACGTCGGTCTTGGCCTGCAGGGTGAGTGCGATCTTCAGCAGCGACTCGCCCGACGGCTCGACCACGTCGGCGATGTTGTCCTCGAGGAAGGTCGCGAACGCTTCCTGCTCCATGTGCACGCCGTTGTTGCGGATCCAGAGATCGGCCTCGCGCGTCAGGTTCAGCGCGAGCGTGGCGCGGTGATCCTGCCAGCCGGCGCCGGCTTGGTGGTCGTTGAAGACGGCCACGATGCAGCGCTTCTCGGTGATGGCGTACAGGTAGCCCTCGGTCGACGCGGCCTGGTCTGCGCAATAGATCACGAAGCTCGCGGCATCGTGGAGCTCGATCGAGCCGCGCTTGCGAGCCGGCCGCGCCTTCTGCGCCGCCACCTGGGCGGTGAGATCCTCGCGCTTCCAGCCGGGCGGCAGCAGGATCGAGTGGGTGTCCTCGTGCGCGCGGATCTCGAGCGCGGCGCCGGACAGCTCCGACACGGTGGCCGCCAGTCCGACCAGGTCGCCGGCGGCGACTGCTTCCAATGGGGTGTTCACTTCGAGGCTTCCTTCAGGGGTCCGAGGTCGGGCTTCGCGACGGTCTTCAGATCGAGATCGCCCTGGCGCGGGTGGTTGCGAGAAAGCTCACCGGAATCGGTGAGCCAGAAGATGTCGGTCTTGCGGTCGTGCGCGGGCAGCTTCAGGCGCACGTCGTCGGTGATCGTCACCTTGTCGACGTCGCCGCGCGTGGCCGGCTTGACCTTGATGGCCAGCACGATCTCGCCGCCTCGGCCGGTGGCGCGCACCGCCTCGATCAGCTCGGTGAGCTTCGCGCTCATCTCGCTGTGGGTCCGGCCGTCCTGCAGGTCCTGCAGAAACACGGAAAAGGCCTTGCTCATTGGGTTGCTCCCTGGGTGGACTGATTGATGGCGCGCTCGAGCGCGATCCGGCGCAGCACCACGCGGTGCTGTGCGGCCAGGCCACGAACGTCGAGGTAGGGCAGGGCAGCCTTGGCGGCGTCGATGCCGTGCGAGATCGCTGCGAGCTCGTCGTCGGTCATCGGCGCCATGCAGCCCTCGGCGCGGGCGCGCTCGGCGGCGGTGTTCATCGCCTCGGCCGCGAGCGAGATCGCGATCCCGTTGGGCGCGCGCTCGCCGAACTTCTCGATGGCAACGGGCCCGATCGTGTTGAAGAGCAGCGCCAGGGCGTCGAAGTGCTCGGTGGTCGGGATGCGCAGGTGCAGCCCGGTCTCGACGGTCATGAAGCAGTCCTCAAACTCGGCCATGAGGCCGTGCGTGATGGGTGCGTTGATCGCGCGGCGCCGGTACGCCTTGCGGGGCGCGGCGCTACGCGGCATGGCTCACCACCGGCGTGAGGAGATCCACCACCATCCGGCGAAGGTCGTCGACAGTTCCGCCGTTCACGATGGCGGCGTCCGCAGTGACGTCCTTGCTCGAGTGCTCGCTTGAATGCGAGTCAATGACCTGCAGGCCCGGCCGCGCGATGCGCCACAGCAGTCCGCCGTGCCTACGCACCCAGGCTGCCTCGTTCGGGTACCGCACGTCGGTAACGGCCATCAAACGAGTGGCACCGAACACAGCCTGCACGCGGCCCGCTTCGGCCGGATGGATGAAGTAGTCCGGGTCCTGCATGCGCCGCCAGTCGCCCCATCGCTGCATCAGGTTGCGCGGGCGGATGCCAGGCAGCGTCGAGAGTTCCCAGGCATAGGACACGAAGCCTCCGTCGGTGCACCGGCGCAGCGCCAGCTGCTCGAGCGGCACGTCGCGCAGCGCGCGATCCATCAGCACGCGCACGTCGATGCCCCATGCCGCGGCGATCTCGGTGCGCAGCTGGTCGGCAAACGCGAACCGCACCAGCGACGGCACGAGCTCGGCGACCAGGTCCGCGGTGGTGTCCTTCCCGGCGCCGGCGGCGCCCATCAAGCCGATCAACTGCACGGCTTCTCCTTCCGATCCGATGTGGTCTTGAGCCCGGCCCGCAGGTCGAACAGCAACCGCGCGACCAGGGCGCGGCGCAGCTCGGCATTGCGGGCGGACGTGATGAGGCAGGCGCGGCGCAGCTCGGCATTGCGGGCGGACGTGATGAGGCAGGCGCGGCGATGCGCGGCGGCCAGGAGGGCGGCGTCAGCCATGGGTGAGCCTCTGATGCAGCCGATGGATCCGCCGGCGGGTCTCGTACAGCTCGCGCTCGGTCGCGATGCGCTCCGGGTGAAGCGGCGCCTGCGCTTCGATTCGGCGCAGCACCAGGCCGAGGTACCAGCAGCGGCAGTGCAGGTAGATGAGGGCAATCAGGGTCACGTCCGCCCCCGCCACGTGGCGACCAGGTCGGACGCGATGTACTCGCCCGACACCCAGTCGGCGTAGACCACACCGACGAACAGCCCGAAGGCGATGATGGCGGCCCAGCTCGCGGTGCTGACCAGGGCCTGGCCGATGCGACTCTCGGGCACCGGGTCGGCCTGCAGGGAGCGCACCCAGGCCAGGCGCTGGGCGGTGTGTGCGTCGTCGAAGAATCGATTCGGGATGGCCATCACAGTACCCCCAGCAGGTCGGTCAGCGCGGTGATGGCGCGGCTCCAGGCCAGCAGGCAGATCGGCACCATCGCGATCACCGCCGGCAGGGCCTGCATGCGCCGCATCGAGTCGCGGTCCGACTCGGTCGCGAACATGGCGTAGATCGCGTCCCGGTCGAGAGTGGTCTCGGGGCTCATGCCGCGTCCTCGAGCCTGACGACTTCGGTCACGGCCAGGGCGCCGGAGACGGCCAGCGCCAGGCGCGCGGCCGCCTCGGCGGTCTTCGCGCGCAGCTGCAGGAAGTCGAGCACGCCGGACTCGGCGAGCTGGGTGGAACGCTGCAGGTAGCAGCGGTAGCGCGGGCTCAGGTGCTGAGCCTGGCGGGCCTCATGCTGGTGATCCATCTCGCCTCCTGACCGCCGCCGACAGGCGTTTTCGTGCGGGCAAGGGAAGTCTATTCACAGTAGACGTTGATGTCAACGGGAAGTGGACATTGCACGACAAAGAACGCGATACCCTGCGCTGCAAGGGGGCCGGCGATGATTTTGGTTAGGTTTGCGGGCGCTGTTTTAGCTGCCCTAGCGCTCACGATCAGCGTCGCGAACGGCCAGACGTGGCGCGTTCACCGGTCGGTGGACACCATGTCGGATCGGCCCAAGGCCATGGCATTGGTCACGTCAGACGACGACCACATGGTTGGGATTGGGCGCCGCGGCGATCGGCGCGTGTGGTTCTCGCTTGCGCTTCCGGTAAAGTCGTTCGAGCAAATTGATTCCAGGCGCGCGCCGATAATCCGCATTGATCGACACCCTGCCAACGACATGGAAACCGCGCGGGCGGTTACAGCGCGTGGATTGATGAATGTCTACGAATGGTCCCCCAGGATCGTTCACTCCGTGGTCTGGCACGGCGATCGGTCAGAGGTGGAAAGCGAGGCCCTTCGACAATTGCGGACGGGCTCGACGCTGCGCGTGCGCTACTACACGGCGGGCGGGAATATCGTCGAATTCACCGTGCCTCTAGAGGGCGCTGACGCGGCCATCACGCAGGCGATTGGGCCGCCGTCTGCCGGCAAGCGTTAGCGCGTCATGCGCCGACTGAGTTCGGCGGCCTGGCCGTCGGGAACGGGTTCGACTCGGATGCGCCAGGATGTTGGCTGCGGTGGATCGTGTTCAGCGTCGCGAGAATCGACTGTTGCGCATCTCGGTCAATGCTGCGGAACATCGATAGGAGCTGGCTTTCGAACCCGTCCTGGGCCGCTAGGTCGGTCTCGAACAGCACCCAGTCTGCCGAGACTTTCGCGGCGCTGCATAGCCAAGCCATAGCCGCGATCGGCATCGGGTTGCGTTCCTTCTCCCAGGCCGAAACCGTGCCTCGCCCTGCGCACTCGATGTCGGCCTCGGTCAGTCGTTGCGCAAGCTTGTCCTGAGTGAAACCGGCGCGCTCTCGCAGCACCGCTAGTCGTTGGCCAAACCCTGGTTTCATCTGACGAGTGTGAAACAGGCGGACGAACAACGGGTCTATCGAGCGTTGACATGCAATGTCTATGAGGGATAGACTGTTGTCATGGAAACAGCTATCAGGCGTGCCAGCAAGATCGTCAAGGGCGGTTTCGCGGGCATTGGCCGCGAGCTCGGCGGGATCAGTCATCGCACTGTGTGGGCGTGGCATTCACGCGGCCGAGTGCCGCAGGAATACTGCCCGCGGATCGAAGAGATGACGGCCGGGGCCGTTCGCTGCGAGGAGCTGAATCCCGATGTGGATTGGCAGTCGATTCGCGACGCATTTGCGAAAACAGCGCGGAAATCGAGATCCAAAGAGGCCGCATGACCATCCCCCGCCGCCGCGGCAAGGGTGCGTACCGTCGAGCGCGTCAGTGGGCGATGCGTGCGTCGATGAGGCGTTCGGTGCGCGAGCCTTGCCTGTCAGTGCTTCTTGCTGTGCGGATCTATGACTGCACTGGCGTCGACGGCCCGGTGAAGATTGGTAAGACCTTCCGCGAGGAGCTGCGCGCCGGCCCTGCTCAATGCGTAGGTCGTCCATCCAAACCCGAGGTGTCGAAGCTGAATCAGCGTCTGCCCCGTGTCGACGCTCGCGTTTACGTCGAACCTGCTGACGCTCATCGCGTAGTCGTTGTCTCGGAGCTTCGGTGCTTCCATGGGGACGGCGGGCTGCAGCTGGGCACGCAGGTCGCCGAGGCGATCGATCAGTTGCTCCAACTCTTTCGCGGTGAACGCCTTCTTCGCCAGTGTCACGAAGGCAAGTGAATGATCGTCCGAGATGCTCAGCTTGTCCTTGATCAATGCGGCCCCTTTCGGTCGGGTGGTGGTGTGAGAGCTCCCATCCTAAACCGGTGGGGGCCGCTCCTTCGTTCGCTTGTTCCATGCCGCCATCTTGTCGGCCCGGCAGTGATAACCACCGCGAAACACTGAGAGGGATCCATGTCGGCCGTTATCAGTCCTGATCGTCGCCAGCTCACGCTCGAGCTCGAGCCGGGGCTCGTGCAGCGCTTCCGGAACGTGCGCGATGCCATGGCGCAGGGGGTGTACCAGCGCGGTCTGAAGCGCATCGCAGCCGAGCTGGACATGGCGCCCGGCAACCTCTCCGTGGCGCTGGCCGACGATGGTGTCCGGCACCTGTCGGTCGACGCGATGGAGCGCTACGTGCAGACCACCGGCGACCTGACGCCGATCTACTACCTGGTCGAGCGCTACCTCGGCGACCAGGGCGCCGCGCGCCAGGAGGCGCTCGATCGCGTCATGCGGGTGGCCGAGCAGCTCGAGCGCCTGCCCGATCTGCTGGCCGCCGCTGGCGTCGCGCGGAAGGGCAAGCGATGAACATCGGCGACCGCGTCAGGGTGCTGAATGGCACCGGCAAGGGCCACATCGGCGTGATCGCCGCGGTGCGCGGCGGTCTCATCGACATCGAGGTGCCGGCGCTCAAGATGATGCCGGGCTACCGTGTGGCAGTGCGCCGGGTGTCGATCGAGGTGCTCGGCGCCGAGCAGCCGACCCGTGTCGCGAATTGGCGCCCCTACACGCCGCCCCGATGGTCGGTGCCGCGCGCTGGCAGCGACATCGCGTCTCGGCTGCCGTCCGTGTGCGGCGGCGAGCTGGTCTATCCGCGAGGGCTGCAGGCGTGAAGCGCGGGGATCGTGTGCGGGTGGTCGGAGGCGCCTACGACGGCAAGCTCGCGACCATCGTGACATTGAACGGCTCGTGCGCGATGTGCCGATTTTTCAGCCCGGTCCAGCGGCGAAGTGGCACATGGTCCGAGCAGACTTGGGTAGCGAAGCGCCAGCTCGCGCCTTTGCTGTCTCCGCGGGTTAGCCTGCCTCCGGCCAATTCAGTGGAGCAGCAATGACCAAAGCCTCAGACGGTTTGACGGGTGTCATCTGGAGCAACGATGCGTTTGCCGAGAGTGAAGACGATGACGGTGCTAGGTGTCGGCATCTGAATCCCGTGATTCGACAACGGACTCGGCGAAACGGAAGCGCGGCGTTCATCTTTCAGTGTGACGACTGCGGTGAAGTGCTGTCAGAGCCCGTTCGTCGGGCGGTCGCCGAACGGGAGGCCGGTGAGCGCGGGATCACACCGTTTGATGAGGCGGCATTGGAAGCGCTGCGAGCCGAGCAGAAGGCAGCTCGGATGGACGAATCAGAAGCGCGTGCCGTAGCGGCTCGGGAGGCCTATCAGGCCTACCTCAAGTCTCCCGAATGGAGGCGCCGGCGTGATCTGGTCATGAAGCGATGCAATGGAGTGTGCGAAGGGTGCGCTGCTGCGCCAGCGGTTGAAGTGCACCACCTCACCTACGAGCACGTGCAGAACGAGTTTCTGTGGGAACTGGTGGGGGTCTGCAAGGCTTGCCATGACCGCGTTCATGACGATTCCTCGGCGCGCTGATCCCTGTGACGATTCCTGCCGATTTCGATCGGGTGCCTGCTGCACTGCGCGACCGCGCGCAGTGGCTCGTTTGGCGCTTCGAAGAGAAGGACGGCGAGCCGAAGCCGCGCAAGATGCCCTACTACGCCGGCGGTGGCCGGCGTGTCGGTACGCAGGGCAGTGATGCAGACCGGAGGCGGCTGGTGACCTTCGATCGAGCGATCGCGGCCAGCGCCAGCGGAGCATTTGCGGGAATCGGCTTCGCGTTCCTGCCGGGCGATGGGCTGATCGGCATCGACCTGGACAACGTGATCGACCTGGACACAGGCGAGATCCAGGAGCGCGCCGCCGGCATCATCAAGGCCTGCGGGAGCTACACCGAGTTCTCGCCGAGCGGTCGTGGGGTGCACATCTACAGCGCGGGCCAGACGCACTCCCACAAGAGCAACGAGATCGGCGTCGAGGTCTTCTGCGGCCGCCAGTTCTTCACGGTGACAGGTCGGCCGTACCCAGGCAGCGTCGACCAGGTCACGTCTGTGCGGGAAGACGTCGTCGAGCACCTGCACCGCGTCATCGACGCAGCTCGCGGGCGGCCAACAGCCACAGCGGTGCCGGTAAGGCCGCATGGCCAGTTTGCGGACCGTGATCGCGTCGAGAGCGCGCTCGGCCATGTGTCGCCCGACATCGGCTACAACGACTGGATCGCGATCGGCATGGCGCTGTATGACGGCCTGGGCGAGGGGGTCGGTCTGAGCGTCTGGGACTACTGGAGCAGCCGGGGTGCCAAGTACGCCGGCCGCAGCTCGCTGGAGGCGCACTGGCGCAGCTTCGGGAAGGGTCGCCCCACACGATCGGACGACGTGATCTTCAGCAAGGCCATGGCCGGCGGGTGGAAGCCGCCGAAGCAGCCACGGCACCAGGCGAGCCCCGCGCCATCTCGGCATGCGGCCCCCAGCGGAGCCAAACGAAGGGCGGAGGCACCTCCGCCAGCAGCACCGCCACCGCCCGATCGCGACGATGAGCGTGATGAGGACCCAGGCTTCCGCACGACCAAGGAAGGGCGGATCGCGCCGAGCCTGTTCAACACCATTCGGGTGCTTGAAGTCGATTCGTCCTGGCAGGGCGTGCTCGGCTTCAACCAGTTCGCATACCGGATCATGAAGCGGCGGCCGCCGCCGATCCCGACCGCTTCGGAGGGGGAGTGGGCCGACATCGACGACGTCCGCCTGCAGGTCTACCTCACGAAGCTCTACGGGTTCGAGCCGCGCAAGGCGACCGTGATGGATGCGGTCATGGAGCGGGCCTACGCGGCCCCGTATCACCCGGTGCGCGAGTACCTCGAGGCGCTGCGCTGGGACGGCACCGAGCGCCTGCCAGGTCTGCTGGCTGCGTGCTGGGGAGCGGCTGATACCCCAGCGGTGCAGGCGGTGCGCCGCGAAGACCCTGACGCACATCAGCGCCTGCTGGCCTACATCGCGCTGGCCGGCCAGAAGTGGCTGATCGGCGCCGTCGCGAGGATCTTCGAGCCGGGGTGCAAGCTCGACACGATGCTGGTCCTCGAGGGCGGCCAGGGCGACTTCAAGTCGACCTCCATCCGGGCGCTCTTCGGGGACGCGTGGTTCTCCGACTCGAAGATGACCATCGGCGACAAGGACGCCCTGGCGCAGATGCAGGGCAAGTGGGCCTATGAGATGGCGGAGATGGACGCCCACCGCAAGGCCGACGACACCGCGTTCAAGATGTTCATCACCACCCAGGTCGACCGGGTGCGATGGCACTACGGCAAACGCGCCGAGGACGTGCCGCGGCAGTGCATCTTCGTCGGCACGACCAACATGAGCCAGTACGGCAAGGATGAGACCGGAATGCGGCGCATCTGGCCAGTCGAGGTCGGCCGGGTGGACCTGAAGCGTATCGCCGCGGAGCGCGACCAGCTGTGGGCGGAGGCGGTCGTTCGGTACCGAGAGGGCGTGCCCTGGTGGGTCTCCAAGGATCGCGAGGTGCTCGAGGCGGGCGCGGCTGGGCCTTCAGCCTGGTCGGAATGGCAGCTCTTCAACGAGCAGGCGGAGTCGCGGCAGAACATCGACGCATGGGAGACGCCGATCTCCGAGTTCCTGGTCGACCACAACGGCGGCGATGGGTTCAGCACCGCTCAGATCCTGGGCGATGCGCTGAAGATTGATCGCGCCAGGTGGGGGCAGCAGGAGCAGAAGCGGGTCGCGGCCATTATGCGCAAGCTCGGCTTCCGCGCGGGGAAGGTCGGGCCGAAGTACAGCCGGGTGAACGGGTGGCGGCGCATCGAAGAGCCAGCGACCGCCGTCGAAAGCGAGGATTCCGATGTCCCGATCTGAATCCGCCTGGAATCGCCCCGGACACCGGAAACCCGCGTCACGCTTAGCTGTGGCCGGAGCGGCATTTTCTCCGGACACCACCCAGACACCGCAAGACCGTTGTGGGGCGCGGGTTTCCGGGCAAGTGTCCGGGAGTCCGGCATTTTCTCGCCCCCTCACACATGTGCGGGCACACGCACGCGCACGCGCGCGCACACATGACAACTACACCTCATATGACGGACACCAGGACACAGCAAGGATTGGCGCGGGTTTCCAGTGTCCGGGGTGTCGATTTGACCCGGACACTGCCGGACACCTCGCGCCGGCCCCGGACACCATGAGCCGCGCCGGCTCGATGCGGGAGGCCATGCCCACCGTCACCGCGTTCATCGACGAGCTGCGTGCCGTCTTCGGCGCCGAGTCGATCAACGCCTCGATCCGCCGCGGCCTGGCCGGTGAGCCGTTCAAGTTTCACGCCGTCGAGGATGGGCGCGAGCTGGGTACGTCATGCGCTGCCCTGCCCGGATCGTCCGTCACGCCGACGCCTGACTGGGTGCTCCCGGAAAAATGCACCTCGGTTCAGAAAATATAGGGGGGGAGGGGGGTATGGACTTCGTCATCCAGCACGACTTCGCGCAACAGCGCGATGCGCTCGCCAACATCCGACGCAATCAGATCCCGTTCGCTACCTCGTTGGCGATCAACGCCATGGCCCGGGCGGCCAAGGATGCGCTGCCGGAGACCTTCGAGCGCCTGCTGAGCCGGCCCAAGCCGTTCACCACACGCTCGTCGATCTTCACCATCAACTCGACCAAGGCGACCCTGCAGGCCACGGTGGGCATCAAGGACAAGCAAGCCGAATACTTGGCCGCAATCCTCGCCGGCGGCTCGCGCCGCCTGAAGGTCTCAGAGCAGCGCTTCATGGGTCGCTACTTCGTGCCCGGAAAAGCTGCGCCGATCGACAGCTACGGCAACGTCTCGAAGGCGAATCAGTTGGCAATCCTTCGCGCTGCCGTCGATGGATCAGACTGGCGCGGGAAACGCATCGTGGTCCTCAAACAGGCACGTGGCGGTTTGCCGGCCGGTGTGTACGCCGCGCCCAAGAGCAGAGCCTCGCGCCGCTCGAGCCAAGGATTGGCGCTTCTTTTGCTCTTCGTGGATCGATCGCCGTCGTATAGCCGAATCATCCAATTCGACACCTTGGTCGCCAAGATCGTCGCGGATGGATTCTCCGACGCCTTCGTATCCGCGATGGACCGAGCTGAAGCGAGCAGCCTGTGACGCGCGATGGGTCCCTCCCCATGGGCTGGCGAGCGGGTAATTCGCGC
>ERZ650303.361-NODE-361-length-13784-cov-10.750819_pt1 | contig 13784 bp, 8 predicted proteins | sample MGYA00376239_ERZ650303 | MGnify/ENA primary metagenome ERZ650303 (study PRJEB26733, sample SAMN07839262) | wastewater metagenome | biome: small river; feature: stream; material: water | place: USA: North Carolina | collected 2016-04-05 ... | reverse complement strand
CTGGGAAAGAAAACAGGCGTGCCGCACGCTTTAAAAATGTGGTCGCTCTGATGTGCAGACGTTGAGCTCTTGGCCACATGGTCATCGCCCGCCACCGCCAGCACACCGCCCCAAGGCGTGGTACCCGCCATATTGGCGTGCTTGAACACATCCGCGCAGCGGTCCACCCCCGGGCCTTTGCCGTACCAAATGCCAAACACGCCATCAAACTTATTGCTGCCGCGCGGTGCAAAGCCCAACTGCTGCGTGCCCCACAACGCGGTAGCGGCCAGCTCTTCGTTCACGCCGGGTTGAAAGACGATGTTTTGTGCTTCTAAATAAGACTTGGCTTTCCACAGCGATTGGTCATAGGTGCCGAGTGGCGAACCACGATAGCCGCTGATAAAGCCTGCGGTGTTTTTGCCTTGCAGAGCATCGCGTTGGCGCTGCAACATGGGCAACTTGACCAAGGCCTGCACACCACTCATGAAAGCACGACCCACCTCAAGGCTGTATTTATCGTCCAGCGTCACGGTGTCGAGTGCGCGGCGAATATGCTCGGGCAGAGGGGCGTTCATGGCTTGCTCCAATCAATGGCGTGCTTTGCCAAAGTTTAGGGCGAGATGTGCGTTTGTGCTGTCGCCCATGACACTGAAGGGTCATGGTCTTCCCGCACTCAGTGCATCAAAGGTGGGGGGGTCACGGCAGGGCTGCTGCCCTCTGCGGATACATCTGACTCAAGACCCACGCCCCACTGCGCAATGCCTTGCAGCTTGTCGAGCAAGGCCAGCATGACTTGTAGAACGGATGGGTTCATCTGCACTTGCACCGACTTGCCCGAGTCCAAATCAAACTTGAGCGTGACTACTTCGCCTGTTTGATTGAGCATCAAGCCCGTCACCAACAAAGGCGCATCGCCCATCGGTTTTTCTTTGGCGGCTTGGAAGGTCTCTTGGAAATTGAGCTGCTGCGTCACAGACTCTTGCTGAAACGACTGCATGACTTGCGCCACTTGCGGTGGGTGGACTTGCGCCAAGGCCTGCACGCTGAGTTGTTGCGCACCTTGTAGCAAACCTTTGAGAACATAACGCGTGAGCCAAAAGCTGAACTCTTGGTCTTCGCTGGTGTTGAAGCGAAACAGCACGCGGTCTTGCTGACACACCCACTCGCCATTGAACTGTTTGATACTCATTGCTTTACTTCGGCCACAACACCCACAAGCGCAAGCCTTGTTTCATGCGGCCGGCAAACTCACCCGCCTCAGCACCCGTGCCTGCAAAGTAGTCGGCACGCACAGCACCCACAATGGCGCTGCCCGTGTCTTGCGCAAACACCAAGCGTTGCAAGTTGCCGTTAGGCCCTGCACTGGCCAACCACACGGGCGTGCCGTAGGGGATGGAATCTTTATCCACCGCGATGGAGCGGCCAGCCGTGAGCGGCACGCCTTGTGCACCGCGAGGCCCTAGGTCTGCATCTGCTGCGCTGCGCGCCTCTTCGCGGAAAAACACATAGCGCGGGTTGCTCCACAACATCTCTTGCACCAAGCGTGGATTGGTTTGTTGCGTGCTGACGATCCACGCCTTGATGCCTTGCCATGAGGCATCTTTGATCAAGCCACGGTCTAACAACCAACGACCCACGCTTTGGTACGGCTGCTCATTCGAGCCCGCAAAGGCCAAGCGCACCACGCGCGTGGTGCCATCGGGGTTGGTGATGCGCACGCGGCCCGAGCCTTGGATGTGCAACACCAAAGCGTCGATGGGGTCTGCCAAATACGCTACTTCACGACCACGCAATGCATCACGTGCTTGTGGGTTTGTGTCGATCTCTTGCCGGCTGAACCACGGACGGCCTGCGCGACGGGCCTCAGACAAACCATCGGGCGGCGCATACAAAGGCACTTCAAAGCCTGGCCGCATTTGCGCTGATGCATCAAACAAAGGCTCGTAATAACTGGTGAGCAAACCATCTGCCGCACCTTCGAGTGACTCAACACGATAGGGCTGTAAGTGGCCCATCATCCACAGACGACGGTCATCGTCACTGCCCAACATGAGTTGGCGCACGTCTTTGCACAACGGTGCAAACAAGGGACCGGGGCGCTCGCAGTTTTGCAGCCACGCGTTCCATGCGTCTTGCAGTTGGTCGTTTTGCCAACCCGGCACATCGCTCCACGATGTGGCCACCCAGCGGCTGCGGTAGCTTTGTTGCGGGCTAGGCGTGCCTGGTGTGCCAGCCAAGCTGCCGCTGGCACGCGGTGCATCAGTGGGGGCGCGAGCTGCGGGGTAAGGGCGAGTTTGTTCGATCACGGGTGCGCGGCGCGTTGTGCCGCAACCCACCAACACAGCCACCACGCTGATGGCAACCAGAGCCTTCGTCCACCGTACCAAGCTGTGCATCATTCGCCGCGCAACAAGTTGGCCAGCTCGACGGCTGACTTGACATTCATCTTGTCAAACACACGGGCACGATGCACTTCCACCGTGCGCACGCTGATGTCCAACTGATCTGCAATGAGTTTGTTGGGCAGGCCTTCGACCACCAAGTGCATCACGTCGCGCTCGCGGTCAGTGAGGTCTGCCAAGTTGTGTTGCAAGCTTTGTTTGGTGCGCAAAGTTTCCAACGTTTGCGACGAGCGAGCCAAGGCTTGCTCAATGCGATCGACCAACGCATTGTCAGAAAACGGTTTTTCACAAAAATCAAATGCGCCACGTTTGACCGAATCCACCGCCGTGGGCACATCCGCATGGCCCGTTAAAAAAATCACAGGCAACACATCCAGCAATTGGCGCTCAATGAGTTGCTCAAACAAAGCCAAACCGCTCATGCCGGGCATGCGCACATCGAGCAACAAACAACCCGGTTGTGTAGGCTGCCATGTCGGTTTGTCCAAACTTAAAAACTCGGCAAACGCATCGGCACTGTCAAACGATTGGCTCGGTAAGCGACGTGAACGCAGCAACCACGCCAAGGCTTCACGCACGCCAGCGTCGTCATCAACAATAAATACCAATGCGTCTTGTGTCGGTTGCATGTATCAGGCCTCTGTCCAAGATTGTGGCAGGGTGAAACTGAACACCGTGCCACGGGGAATGTTCTGATGATGACTCAAAAACCCGCCGTGCTGCTCAACCACCGTGCGGCACAAGCTCAGGCCCAAGCCCATGCCTTCTTGCTTGGTGGTGAAAAACGGTGTGAACAATTTCTCGGCCACCGCATCAGGAATACCGTGGCCCAAGTCGGCCACCAAAAACTCCAGCCATCGACTGCTGGCATTGGATGCTGCGGGCCGCACAGCCAAGGTCAACACTTTATGCGGGGTGTCGTCCGTCATGGCTTGCATGCCGTTGCGGGCTAGATTCAGCAACACTTGCTCGACCATGGTTCGGTCACACAGCACTGCGGGCAAGTCAGGCGAACAATTGACCACCACACGCACGCCCAATTTGCGGGCTTGCAAGCTGACCAAAGGCATGACGTCGTCCAACAGCGTTCTGGGTGTCACCGCTTCACGTGCTTGGTCACGGCGACGCACAAAGTCATGCACACTCTTGATGACCTTACCCGCACGCTCAGCTTGTTGGCCAATGCGTTGAATGGCGCTGCTCAAGGTCTCGGCCAACTGAGGGTCTTTCACAGCCGCTTCTTGCAACAAGTTCATGCTGCCTGTGGCGTAGCTTGAGATCGCGGCCAATGGCTGATTCAACTCATGACTCAACAATGAAGCCATCTCACCCACCGTGGCCAAACGTGCGGTGGCCTGCAAGCGTTCTTGACTGGCACGCGAAACTTCTTCCACACGCCGCTGAGCGCTCACATCCAACACCGCTCCCATCCAACCGGTTTGTTCGCCCAGCGCATTGATGAGTGGGGCTTCGAAGATCATCACAGGAAACCGTTCACCGTTTTTGCGCATGAACACCGATTCAGCACCTTCCCGCGGCGGGGCGTTACCGGCCAAACGCAAGGCTTGGCGTTGCCCGTATTCGTCCACCATCTCGGGTGGCCAGTAGGGTGCAGGAATGCTTTTGCCAATGAGCTCTTTGGCCTCAAACCCCACCATCTCGCAAAACGCGGGGTTCACATAGGTGATGCGGCCTTCGTTGTCTCGCGCTCGCAAACCCGTGACGAGTGAGTCTTCCATCGCCTTGCGAAACGCCAAGGCATCTGCCAAATCCAACTCCACACGTTGACGGCGTCGCATGTCACGCGCCAACATGATCAAAACTGTGACCAGCGCAATCGCCATCGCAGTGACCAAGGCCGTAAGCACATTAGGAAATAAATCAGGTGCGCCGCGCCAACTGTCTAAGCGCAACACCATGGTGTGACCTGGCAAGTCCAGCAATTGCTTGGCAATGAACACGCGCGAACCGCGGCGTGCCGTGCCATGCATGGCCAAGCGTGTGCCATCTGATTCAGTGAATGACACCTCTTGGCTGCGCGTGAGTTGTGGCCCCACCATGTTGACCAAAATTTCGCTCAACGAATACGTGGCCACGGTGTAGCCCGTGAGTTGTCCATCGGTGATGACGGGCAAACACAAGTCCATGATTTCTAGACCTAAGCCATCCGTTTGCGGCACATAGGCACTGGTCCCGTAGCCAGGGCCACTTTGCCTGCGCGCCACGCCACATGCTTGCATGACTTCTGGCTGATTGGCGGCACGCCCAAAGCGACTGAACACAGGCGCACGAAACGGGGTATCCACGCTTTTGAGCAAACGCAACTCTGGGTCTCGCAGCTCCAAGCGCAACCACTCGCGGTGCTCTCGCAACAACGCACTGGCATCTTGCGCCCAAGGCACGGTGCTGCGATCTGCATATTGCAATGCTTGCAAGCTTTGCACATTGCGCGTCAACGCGGTACGGATGTCACTGACGGCGTCTGCCGCATCACGCTCGATGCGGCTTTGCACTTGACTCACTTCATAGCGACCAGCCAGCCACACCAAGGTACTGAGCATGGACAGCACCAACACCACCAACAGACCCCACAGTCCCCAGCGACGCACTTGCGGTCCGGAAGAAAACAACATCACTCGACCTTGGTGACACGGGGGTTCACCCACGTGCCGTCAATTTGAAACTCGGTAGTGCCTGCACGCACCAAAGGCTTGCTCAAAACCATCTGCGCCAAGTAGCTGGTCAAACCCACCAATGGGTTGATGGTGGCCATGTAAAGCGAAGCCGTGCCCGCATTGATTTCAGGCACCACCACCACCTTGAGCTTTTGGGTCTCACGCACCAAGTCCGCACTGCCTTCCAGCAAAGCGCCCGCAACCACACCCTTCATTTGCAAGTTGTTGGTTGAAGCGACGCCTTGATCAATGCGCAGATCTCCACGCACAAAATCAAATGCAAAACCATCACTGAACAAGTCACTGAAATCCAATGTCAAACGCCGTGGCAAGGCTTGCAAATTCAGCACCCCCAACAAACGTGCTGCACCCGGCTCTGTCTTTAAGAATTGGCCTTTTTCAATGTCCAAATTCATCTTGCCAGACATGCTGGCGTAATCGAGCGTGATGGGCGAACCTTGCCATGTGACCTGGCCATCCAAACGCCCCTCACCATGACGAATAGCGCCGGGCGTGCCAAGACGCGTGAGCAATTCACCACTGTCATGAATGGCCAACACAAAGTTGAGTTGCGTGCGACGCACACGCGGGCCATCGGCCATCCAACTGCCGTTGGCAGTCAAGGTCGCTTCAGGCAAGGTGACGTTGAACTTGTTCAATCGCCATTCACGCGAGACATTGGTGCCTACACGGTTGACCGCTTCAATTTCGACACGGCCTAGTTTTTTGCCGCGTAAAGTCAAATCGCCGATCACGATGTCCAGCGTAGGAATGCTGCTGGGTTGTTCCGTGAGCATGCGCTCAACATCAGGCACCAGACTGGGCGGAATGTTGAGATATGCCAACCGCACATACAGCTGCGCTGGCACATTGCCGCGCGAAGGTCGCACTTCGGCTGAACCATTGAGCTCATCTGCGCTCATGTTCAATCGCCACAAATCGTCTTGACGTGTGCCACCCACAATCACTTTGTGTATCACACGATCTGCCACACGAATTTGATCGGCTTGCAATGCGGCGAACGTAGGTAAGTAGTCTTGCGCACCATCGTCTGCGGCTTCGATACCAATGGTCGGTTTCTGCGCTGCTTTGCGTTTGACAGGCGACGTTCCCGTGAGCTGCGTCAGCGTGGTATTCCAAGCATCTAAATCCACCATGGGCAAGCGCAAACTCAAGCTCACGGCGTTGTCACGCATCGGCGTAGCATCCGCCACCGCTTGCCCCACTGCAATGCCACCACGCAGCACGCGTGGACGCGAACCGCTGAGGTCACGCACATACGTGACGGACACCAAACGATCCAGCGTGACTTTGATTTGGTCATGCAACACACGCGCTTTAGGTTGTAGCGACTCGCGTGTGAGCTGTGATTCGATGCGCAACGGCATGGCCGTGGCTGCAGACTTGTTCAATGGTGCGGGCAAAGACAGCGCCATGCCTTTCAAGTCGCTGCTGATCAATAACTCAGGCTGCCCGCGTCGCAAACCCACCGTGGCGCTGTAGCTTGATTTGCCATTGGCACGCAACGCCAAACGCGACACAAACCCCAGTTCTCGCGCTTGGCGCAAGCCGTCGGCCGTCAAATCGCCATTGATTTTGAGTTGCAACGGCGACTTGTCTTCACCCCCTACAAACGATAAGCCACCATCCAATGTCGCATCGCCGCCAAGCAGTTGGGCTTGCACGCCTTTGAGCTGGAAACCTTGTTCACTGAATTGCAAACTCCCGCGCGTGCGGTTGAGCACAGGCGTGCCAGGAATGATTTGCAAGGCATTGTTCGCAAATGTGACTGAGCCCTCAACCTTGCTGCTGTTCAATTGATCAATTGGCAAAATCAGCGCCAATTTGTAATTCGCTTCGCCTGTGGCTTGGCTCTTGTTCAACACCGTGCCGGTCAGCTCGTTCAACGCAGACTGAGCCATCATGTCCAACACCTGTTGCATCGGGCCATGACCTTCACCCGTGACGCTGACCACACTGCGGGACAAATTGGGAATGTGTGCTTCGACTTTTTGCCACATCACATCTGGCGCACCGGCCAACTGTGTGCGCCCTTTGAAATGCAATGCAGCCCGATCAAATACCAAGTCACCTTGTATGCCCGTCAATGCAGGCCACGATGGTGTGGTTTTGGTTTTGTTGGGCTCAGGAGGCACATAGGCGTAATGGCCTTGTGCCAGCTGTGCCGCAATTCGAAACTCGCCAGACTTTGGATTTTCAAACGGCATGTCGTTCAAATGCCCGCGCAATCGAACCGTCACATGACTGGCCTGCCCCGCCAGAACGGCATCGCGCACATAGGCACGCACACCCGCTGGCAAAGTGTTGGGCAAATAGCGGTGCACGCGTGCCACATCTGCCCTTGAGAGCGTGGCTGTCAAGTCCAACACGCCAGGTAAGCGCGCATCGCCCTCACCAGTTTTCCAATTGCCATTGAATTCGCCTGCCAAGTCTGCGTTGGCTATGCGCCCTTGGGTGAATTGCAAATTCACCTCGTCGCCTTTGTGTTGCCAAGCCAGTTGCACGGACGCTTCGTCTAAAGCCAGCATGGGCTCATCTAAGCCGAGGGGGACTGTCAGGCTGCCTTTGCTAAAGCTCACACGGGCCTTGCCGCCTTTGTGTGTCAAATCAAAGTCGAGCTGCGCACCTTGTAAACCGGGGAGTGAAGCAAGCGGGCTATCAGGCTGCACGTCACGCTGAATCGACAATTGGCGCACTTGCCCGTGCGCGCTGTAACTCAAACTGTTGTCATCGCCTTTTTGCCAGCTCGCTTTGAGTTGATTGACTTGCCCTTGCGGCTGTACTCGCGACAACAAAGAACGCAGCTCTTCGGGCAATGGCAGACGTTGACTGATTTGTGTGAGCGCATCCAAATCCAAGCGGTCTGCATTCAAGCTGCCCGATTCAAAGGTGTCGCCATGCCAGCCCACACGCACCACACCCCCTGGCCAGTGTTCGCCTTCTTGGGTGTCAAACACCAAATCTTGGCTGCTGACCTCGACATCGCCGTTTTGCCACTGCGCGCCCACTCGCCCATGCACATGGCGCAGGCTCAAAGCTTGTAAGTCTGCACCTAAACGTGCATCGACAGCATCCAGCGCCACATCGGCGGTCACCGCCACGGGCTCGCCTTTTTGCACATCGGCCCACAAGCGAATAGCACCACGCCCCTCTTGCAACGACAGCCCTTTGTCCATGGCCACCCATTGACGCAAGCTTGCCAAATTGACATGCGGCAAGACAGCAAAAGCCTCACCCGACCATTGCGCCCAGTTGCCGGAACGTTGCCACGGCAGTTGGTAAAACTTCCCGCGTGTTGACACGCGCTGACCTAAGACCTCGGGTGGCGTGGCATCGGCTCGCAACTCGTGACGAAACCATCGATTTTGAATGGCCACATCAACGTCTGCGAGTGTTAGGACTGGCGCACGACTGGATGATGCGCTGTTGCGCGTTTCATCTCGCCAATGCACCACACCACCTCGCACCAAAAAGTCCGGTTGCGAGAAAAACCAATCTGCACCGCTGCCATCGCCGCCAGCTTGGGTGTCTATACCAGCCACCCAGACATGACCCTTGGCATCGCGTCGAATTTCAAGTTCGGGTTGTTCAATGTCGAGTTGTTCAAACTGACCAAACACCACCGAGCGAGGCGAGACCGCGGCCAACACGCGCGGCAGATACAAAGCCTCGCGGCCTTCGCGGTCGAACAAGCGGACATCGCTCAACTCAAACCATGGCACCCACCAGCCGCCTTGTGTCTCCATGCGACCAATTTCTAAACGCACCCCCATGACGCGTGAGGCTTGTTGTTGGAGCACTTCACGGTAATCACCGATTCGCGGCACAATGAAAACGTGCAGTGCGCTCCAAGCTACCAACACGGCCACCCATGCAAACACCACCAAGCCCAGCGCCCAATTAAGCGCACGGCGCCAACCCGACTTGGTGGTCAGGTCAAGAACGGTGTTGTCGGTCGTGGGGTTCACTGAGTCAGACAAAATTTTCGCGTGCTAGCCATATCTATGGAATTATCCCCTGCCCTATGCAGAATTTGAGCCATCACTCTCGCTTCGTTCAGCGCTTGCGCCGCCGCTACGCCCATGCGCTGCATTTGCTGCCTGAAGGCCCCCCTGTTTTGGCCTCGATGCAAGCCTGCTTTGAGGCGCTGCGCCAAACCCACAGCTGTGGCGACGCCCTGCGCATGCTGCGCCAGCTGGTCATGGAGCGTTTGGTGGTACTGGACTGCGAGCGACACGCCAGCTTAGAAGACATCACCCGAGCCATGACCGAGCTGGGCGAATTCACCTTAGACGCCGCCTTCCAAGACGCCCAGGCTCAACTAGATGCCAGCTATGGCGTACCCACCACACCGAGTGGCGCACGCGCCACCTTGTGGATCATTGGCATGGGCAAGTTTGGTGCTCGCGAGCTGAATGTGTCGAGCGACATCGACCTGATTTATGTGTACGACGAAGATGGTGAAACCACCGGTCAAGCCGATGGACGCGGACGCATCAGCAACCACGACTACTTTGCCAAAGCCGTCAAACTCATTTACACCTTGATTGGCGACACCACCGAACACGGCTTTGTGTTTCGCATGGATCTGGCTCTGCGCCCCAATGGCAACTCTGGCCCCAGCGTGGTGTCACGCCAAGCGCTCGAAGAGTATTTCTTGGTACAAGGCCGCGAATGGGAACGCTTCGCATGGCTGAAAAGCCGTGTGGTCGCCCCGTTCAGTGCACGTGCCAATGCGTTTGAACTACGCGACACCGTGTTGCCATTTGTGTTTCGTCGCTACTTGGACTACAGCGTGTTTGAATCACTGCGCGGGTTACACCAGCAGATTCGCAAACATTCGATCACGCAAAGCGCGGGCAGACCTGAACGCGCGAATGATGTGAAACTGTCGCGTGGTGGTATTCGCGAAATTGAATTCACAGTGCAGCTGTTGCAAGTGGTGCGCGGCGGTCATTTTCCCGAGCTACGCACACGGCCCACGCTGCAAGCCTTACAACGCTTGAGCCAAGCCAATCTGATGCCATTAGCCACCGCTGAAGCGTTGGCCAAAGCCTATGTGTTTTTGCGCCAGGTTGAACACCGCATTCAGTATTTGGACGACCAACAAACTCACGTCTTGCCCACCAATGACGATGACCTGAATTGGATTGCGCTCACACTGGGCTTTGGTGATACCTGTGATTTTTTAAGCCAACTCGATGCCCACCGCGAATTGGTGGCTCACGAATTTGATCGGCTACTCGGTTTGGGAGACAAAGCCGAAAGCACTGCAAATGGCGACTGCAAAGGCTGCACGCCCAAAACCGACTATGTGGACTTGACTTCGCTCTTACCCGACCTGAACGAACGCTTGCGTGAACGCGTGTCGCACTGGTCCGAGCAACCTCGCATGCGCGCACTGCGTGACGATGGCGTGCAGCGTTTGCTCAAACTCTTACAGCGCACCAATGCGTGGATTGACGAGGGTCGCATCACAGAAGAAGCCGCTGTGCGCTGGAGCGATTGGATGGAGCCACTGCTGCGGCGCGAGAGCTATTTGGCACTGCTGATAGAGCGTCCACGTGTGCATGAGCAACTCATGCGTTTGCTCGGGCTCGCCCGTTGGCCTGCCAAGTATTTGCAACAGCACCCAGGTGTGATTGATGAGCTGGCTGGCGAGGCCTTGTTGGCTGAACGCTTTGTGTCCGCCGAATTTGAACAAGAGCTTGAGCGACGCTTGGCCTCGTTGCAATCCACCGGCCAAGCCGATGAAGAAACCTTACTCAACTTGCTACGCCGTGCCCACCATGCCGAGGTGTTTCGTACCTTGGCACGTGATGTGGAGGGTCGTATCACCGTCGAACAGGTGGCAGATGACTTGAGCGCTTTGGCTGATTGCGTGCTGCAAATTACCAGTCGGTGGGTGTGGCAACACTTCAAGCAACGCCATCGCGATGAACCCCTGTTTGCCATCCTCGCTTACGGCAAATTGGGCGGCAAAGAGCTGGGCTATGGCAGCGACTTGGACATCGTGTTTGTGTACGAGGACGCACATGAACGCGCTGGTGAAATCTATGCGGCCTATGTGCGCAAACTCATCAACTGGTTGACCGTCAAAACAGGTGACGGCGATTTGTATGAGATTGACACCGCCTTGCGCCCAAATGGCAACTCGGGCCTTTTGGTCTCCACCTTCGAGGCCTACGCCGACTACCAATGCCAACGCGGCGAAAACACCGCTTGGACCTGGGAGCATCAAGCCATGACGCGTGCGCGTTTTTGTTTGGGCTCGCCCGAGTTACAAGCGCGCTTTGATGCCGTGCGCGCGAATGTGATCAATGCCAAGCGTGACCAAGCATCTTTGCGTCAAGAAATTGTGGCCATGCGCGACAAGCTGCGTGCTGCACACAGCGTGAAGCCTGATTTGTTTGACGTCAAACACAGCGCAGGCGGCATGGTCGATGTGGAATTTGCCGTGCAGTACTTGGTGCTAGCGCATGCTCAGCAGCACCCCACCTTGCTGGCCAACGTGGGCAACATTGCTTTGTTGCTCAGCGCTGAGAAAGCGGGTTTATTACCTTCAGGTGTGGGCGAGGCTGCGGGCAGTGCGTACCGTGAATTGCGACGCGTGCAACACCGTGCACGTTTAGACGAACAACCCACGCAAGTGCCGCTGACTGAACTGAAAAAAGAATGTGCGGCGATACAAACCTTGTGGCAGGCCGTATTCGGTAATTAACCTTGGCGGATTTTCTTCACCAACGCCGTGGTGGAGTAGCCATCCACAAACGGAATCGCTTGGGCACGGCCACCATAAGCCAACACCACTTGGGTTTCTGCCAATTTGCTCATGTCATAGTCGCCACCCTTGACCAACACATCAGGGCGCAACTCGGTGATCAGCTCTAAAGGTGTGTCTTCGTCAAACCAAGTCACCAAGCTCACAGACTCCAAAGCTGCCATCAATGCAGCACGATCAAGTTCGTTGTTCAAGGGGCGGTCTGGTCCTTTGCCTAAGCGACGCGCGGACGCATCGCTGTTCAAGGCCACCACCAAACTACCCCCTAGGCTACGCGCCTGCGCCAAGTACGATGCGTGTCCACGGTGCAACACATCAAACACGCCATTGGTAAACACCACGGGACCGTGGCTACGCAATTCGGCCATGCGCGCCACTGCATCTTGGCGAGAAGACAACTTAGATAAAAAAGCAGGGGGAAGCAAAGTGGTGTCGGTCATGGTGCGCCAATTCTAGGCGTCACCATGCCAAGCCATCGAATCATCAAGACCAGCCGTTGGCTTTGCTCTCAGATTTGGTTTTTTGACGACGCCACTGGTTCACAGCGTCTGTGATGGCGTTGAGGTCATGCAAGATCACCACACGCTCTATGTGACGACGACGCAGTGCAGGCGCACTGCCACCGGCCCACACTTCAACCGAGGCGGGCAACAGCAAATTGAGTTCCATCAAGCCATCGACCACATGGTTGGCGTTCATGTTCACACTGAAGCTCAAAGCCACCACATCGGCACTGTGTGCAGTCGCGGCTTGGGCAATGTCACGCACTGGCGTTTGTGTGCCAAGCGACACACAACGACAGCCTTGCAAAGTCAACAAACTCTCCACCATCAACAAGCCCAAGCCATGGGCCTCTTGTGGGAAGGTGGTGAGCAGCACCGCAGGTTCGTTGCCCTCGCTGGATTTGGGCAACGCAATGATGGCTTGACGTAGCAAGCTACCCACGGTCTCGGTGTAGAGGTGCTCTTCGTGCACGGCCAAATCACCACGAGCCCACGCATCGCCCACCATACGCGTCAGTGGCGCGACCACATCGGTGACAAAGCGCTGCAAGCCATCTTGAGACAAGGTTTTGAGCAACTCGCGGCGAATACCTTCATGGTCTTGCGATTGCAACATGGTGATGTAGGTCACCAAGTCTTCACGGCCCTGGGTTGCGTCTGTGGCATGTGCGGGCTGTAGAGATGCCTCACCACGGCTCAAGTGCTGCAAGGCTTCGATAGATTGCGCCACGATACGCCCTGGACGATGCCCCTGATCCATCAAACGTTTGATGACACGCAGCTTTTCGACCTGTGCCATGGGATAAATGCGCTCATCGTTGGCATCACGACCAGGCATGGGGAAGCCATAGCGACGCTCCCAAACGCGCAAGGTGTCCTTACCAATGCCTGTGTCGCGCTCAACAGCCGCGATCGAGAGCGTCATTTGTGAGTGGTCGTCACGTGAATTCATAAACAGAGATCCCCGCTGGCAAACATGGTGAATAATTCTGTCCTAGACAGAAGTGCAATACTAAGCCATGATTGTCCACTATTTCAGAAGGGGTTTGTGTGGCGTACCGTTTTGTTTTCATATTAGCCAGTCTGCTGGCTGGCGTTTCTTCAGTGCACAGTGCCACTGACACCACGCCCCAAGCAGCAGCAAGTTGTCCGCGCGTGCTGCAACACACCGTGGCACGACTGCAAGACGAGAAGCCACAAAACCTGTGTCAATACGCTGGCCAAGTGGTTGTCGTGGTGAACACCGCGAGCTTTTGTGGCTTCACACCGCAGTACAAAGGCCTTGAAGCTTTGCACGCCAAATACAAAGACCGTGGCTTGGTGGTGTTGGGCTTTCCTAGTAACGACTTCTCGCAAGAGCCTGAGAGCAACGCCAAGATCGCCGACTTTTGCGAAAACACCTTTGGCGTGAAGTTCCCCA
>ERZ650303.360-NODE-360-length-13799-cov-11.586074_pt1 | contig 13799 bp, 5 predicted proteins | sample MGYA00376239_ERZ650303 | MGnify/ENA primary metagenome ERZ650303 (study PRJEB26733, sample SAMN07839262) | wastewater metagenome | biome: small river; feature: stream; material: water | place: USA: North Carolina | collected 2016-04-05 ... | reverse complement strand
GGCAGGGCGCGTCTGCTGCGCTAGAGGCGGACCACGGTTTGTGGCATCGTTACATTGGCGTATGAGTGGCTCAGTCGCCAAGCTTGTACCTGGTCTCTTCAATCGCCAACCGCACCAAGCGCTTGTGTTCTTCCTGCGCCTCGTGGTGGGTTTCAAAATTTTGAAGCATTGCAAAGCTGCCTTCGGGTAGCAGTAACATCGCCTCGTGCGAAATCGTTTCGAAGTGGTGGTTGCGTTCGATCAGGTACCACGTGTTTGCAAAGTTCATTCGTTGGCCTGCAAGTTGAAGGTTTTGAACGCCCCTAAGAGTGCCACCCGTCCCTCTTTGCTGAGTGTGGATTGAGGCGGTCGCACATGCTCCCAACTTTCCGTTCGGTAGTGCTGTGACAGCAGCAGCTTCATGGCGGCAATCGGTGGGTAGTCGCCCAAGAGGCGCATCAGCTCTACCACGCGGTCGTCCGGCTTGGCCACTTTCATACCAGCGATCTTGGTGGCTTGCTCTGGCGCATTGTTGGCCAAGAGGTGTTGCATGATGTTGGGAATCACATTGGCCAAGGCCGACACACATACGTTGGGTTTGAGAATGCTCAAGTTGGGCTCGTGACACGACGCGATGGCGATGTCTGTGCCGAATGCACGAATCAAATCAACCGTGTGGTTGACGTGAACGTCTTGATCGACGATGCCCACAAATACCAGTGGATGCACCTTGCGTAAATCAGCCAATGTGGCTTCGGGTAAATCACTGGCATGGTTGCTACCGCTGAGCTGGTGGATGAACAGTTGCCAATCGGGCAGGCTGACCTGCTTGATCATTTGGTCAAAGTAGTCAAACAGGCCCACGTGGCTAAAGGGCAGACCATACTGAGGTGCTGACACCAAGAAGCGTCGCACGCCTAGAGCGTGCGCTTTACGAATGAATTGCGCCACCTCGCTGAATGAAGACGATTGCACGCCCAGCAAAATGTCTGAGCCAGCCACACCTGCTGCAATGACGTGCGTGATGGCTGACAGCTTTTCATCCGCAGAAAACGATGTGCCTTCACCTGCTTGGCCAAACAGCACGAAACGCTCTAGGCCTTTGGCGCTGAGGTTGCGCAAATGGGCGCAAAGTTTGGCTTCGTCAATGCGCAAGTCTTCTTGAAGCGGAATTAAGACGTCAGGCCAAACACCTTTAAAGTTTGCAGCAGCTAGAGTGTTTGGCATGTAGGGCTTTCAAAGAAGAGTTGAAGCGATCATCGTAGATCTAGCACCACACCTGTCAAGCTAGCAAGCATCACGCGGTTTTCTTTGCCTAGGCTGGTGATGGCTGCAGCTAAGACCTGATTCATTTCAGAACGTGCCACGCGTTTGGCAATGGCAGAGGTCGCAGCGATCACCATGCGATTGTTGACCAAGCTGCCTTTAAACTCCACCATCTCGCCTTCTGGCGTTGAGACCATGAATGTAGTGAGCTTGTCGGCGAATACCACTTTATCTGTCATGGGCGCTGCGACTGGAGGCGCTGCAGCAGTTTTGAGTGAAATCGTGTCCGCGCTTTGTTCAAACGCAATGCCTGCAGAGGTGGGGCTCGCTTGTGCGCTGTGCAAGATGGTGATAGCAAGCACGCCTTGATGGGGTGACACATCCGTCGTAGAAGTTGTCGGCAACGATTGAATCTGGCGTGGACTCATGACAGACAACTGTGAAGGCGTCAGATTTTCAGCTTGTTCAAGTTTGAGTTGTGATAGCTGTGTTGTTGTCAGCGCTTGTAATTGCGCAGGTTTCAAGCTTGCGACTTGATCTTGAGGCAAGCTGTTGAGTTGCTCGGGGGTGAGTGCACGTACTTGAAGGCCGGAAAGATCGGCAATATTTTGTGAAACAGCCACAGCAGTGGCTTGTGAAGGCAATGCCGTCATGACGGGTATTGCAGCTTCAAATCGGTTGGTTGGTTGTGGTTCGACTTGTGCTTGAAGCTGGGGGTATATGCCAATCGCAGCAAGTTGCAGGTTGTCGAAACTGGCCAATTCAGCATTGCTCAGACTTGCGACTTGCAAGGGTGTGAACGAGGCCAATTGCTCGGGCGATAGGCTTTGCACTTGGGTACTTGACATCGCCATGATTTGCTCAGCGCTGAAGGCACCAAAGTTGGCAGGTGCAATCGCATCAATTTGCGCAGACGTGAGTGCTTGTAATTGTGTGTTGTTCAGTGAGCCAAGTTCGGCGGCAGTCATTTGTGCGAACTGTGAAGGATGAATAGCCTGAATTTGCATGGCTGTCAGTGATGCCACTTGGCTGTAACGTAATGCAGAGTTTGTGTTGCTGGTCAATGCACTGATCTGAATAGGCGACAGAGCGCTGAGTTGCGCCGCAGCCATGACGCTAATTTGTGCAGGCGTGAGTACTTGCAGCTGCAATGTGCTCAACGCGCTGAGTTGTGCTGGGCTAAGAGCCGTCAGCTGAGCTTGGCTGATGGTTTGTACTTGCTCGGGTTTGAGTTCGGCCAAAATTTTTGGAGTGACTGCGGCTAACTGAGCAGGTTTGAGAGCTTGCAATTGCATGCTACTCAAGGTGCTGATTTCTGATGGATTTAAACCTGAAAACTGTGCCGCGTTCACACCAGAAATTTGTACGCTGGACAATGATGCAAGTTGTGAAAAGCTAAGCGATGAAGCTGAGTTCTCTGTCAGTGCTTGAATCTGAGCATTTGATAAGGTGCTGAGCTGTGGGAGCGCTAGAGTTTTAATTTGTGCAGAAGAGAAGGCTTGCAACTGTGGCCCAGCCATGGCCGCCATTTGATTAGGAGTCAATGCAGCCAGCTGCGTTGAGCCCAGAGATTGGATTTGAGTTGGCGTGATGCTTTGGATTTGTTCTTGACTCAGGCCGCTCATTTGAGCCGCCGTCAGCGCCGAAATCTGTGTTGGCAACAACGCCGTCAATTGCACAGGGCTCAGCGAAGCCAATTGCACGGCGCTAAGTGTTTGCAGTTGCGGACTGCTCATGGTTGCCAATTGGTTGGTGCTCAGTGCGCCGATGTTAGAGGGTGGAATTGCGGAAATTTGTATAGGCGTAAGTGCTTGCAGTTGCCCAGCGCTCAAACCATTGATCTCAGCAGCGGCCATGCGCGCTATTTGACTGGTGCTAACGCCAGAAACTTGTGCTGGTGTCAAGGCTCCTAATTGCGAAGCACTGAGAGATGCCAAGGGGTTACCCGTTAATACGCTGATTTGTGCGGGTGTGAGTTCACTCAGCTGGGCGGGCGATAGCGCGCTGACTTGCTGAAGTGAAAGTGCTTGTAGTTGGGGTGTGGATAAAACCGCCAATTGTGTAGCGTCTAAACCAGTAATTTGTGTAGAGCCTAAAAGTGCCACTTGCGCGGGGGTGATGGCTTGTAGTTGGGCGCTGCCGAGGCTGCCCAGCTGTGTCGCACTCAAGCCTGACAGTTGGGATGCAGATAGCGCAGCGATTTGATTGCCAGAAAATACCTGCAGTTGAGAAGCGCTGAAACTGCCTATCTGTTTGCCCGTGAGTCTCGACAGTTGTCCACCAATCAGGGCTGCAACCTCTGCCGTCTTGAGTGGCGACACATTGATGCTGCTCGTGCTGATGACATTGACTGAGCCTGTGGCACTTTGCGTTGTGTAGTTGCTGTTACTCAAATTCAAGCCATTGAAATTGGCAATTGCTTGAGGGCCTGCGCTTATTCCTGCTAACAGTGCGGTGCCAGAGACATCAATGCGGTCATTGAACAAAGCATTGGTGACTGTCAATGTAGACGAGGTGGCTGAGGTGTCGAGGCTGCTCGTACCGTTGTAGTTCATCACGCCTGTCAGTGTGACAGGGCGTGGTGTGATGGCCAAATGATTTGGAATAAATGTGATGTCGTAGTTGCTATTGGTCAGTTTGCTGGCGATGGCATATTGACCCACTGCACTGGTTTGAGTGGCAGAAACGCTGAGTCCACCGGTGAAGGAGTCGTTGTTGACGAGACCTCGATTGGCTGAATTGGCTTCTGTTGCGTAAGTTAATGCAGGATTGGCTTCGCCATACACCTTGCTTGAAGCGTTGGCGCTCAGTGTGATGGGGCGAGGTGTGATATCAAGGTTAGCAGCTACATAACTGATGTTGTAGTTGTTATTAGCGAGTGTGCTGGCAATGGCATAACTGCCTACGGAACTGGATTGATTCGCCGAGGTGGTGAGTGAGCCGGTGAACGTGTCATTGTTCACAAGACCACGCCCAGCAGAGGCTGGCTCTACGGTGTAAGTCAATGCAGGATTGGTTTCGCCATACACCTTGCTTGAAGCGTTGGCGCTTAGGTTGATGGGACGAGGTGTGACATCAAGATTAGCGGCCACGTAAGTGACAGCATAGTTGCTGTTTGCCAGCGTGCTGTTGATTGCATAGGTACCCACAGCACTGAATTGAGTAGCAGAGGTACTGAGGCTGCCCGTGAACGTGTCGCTGTTGACCAAGCCACGTCCTGTTGATGTGGACTCCGTGGCATAAGACAGCGTTGGATTACTCTCACCGTACACCTTGCTTGATGCTGAGGCAGTGAAAGTGATGGGGCGCTGTTGTATTGTTAAGTGACTCGTTAAGAAGTTTGTGAAGTCGTAGTTGGTTGCCATCAATGTGCCCAAAGAAGGCGTGATGGCCACATTGCCAACTGGGGTGTAGGTAGATGCTGTTGTGGCAAGCGTTGCGCTGCCACTCACGTCTGATGTGGCCAGTGTTTCGCCATGCACAAATCCAGTGATGCTGGCAGTCAATGCTGGGTTGGCTTCACCGTAAACCTTGCTGAGGCTGTCAGCGCTCACTGTGAGATGTGCTGGAAAGACGGTCAACGTGCCGCTGGTGTATGCGTAGCCGTAACCCAACGCATTGGCAGCGGAAATCGAAGGAGTAATGGTGTAAGTGGTGTTAGAGGCATTGACAACGTTTTGACTGGTACCCGAATAGGCAACAGTGCCAATCGTGTTGTCAGAGTCGCCATTCACAAGGGCTGAGTGTGTATAGCCATTGCCGCCGACGAAGGCATTGCCGTCATAAGTTTTGGTCAGATTGCTGGCAGTGATGCTGATGATGGGTTTTTCACGGTAGATGGCATATGTCGCTGCAGGCGTAATGGATTGTGTAAACCCGTTGTGAGTGGTGTCGCTGTTGTAACGAAAGTTACCTGCAGCAACTTGTTGGTTGAGAGTCGTGTTTGCTACAGATCCGGTGTAGATCAGCCCTCTGCCGCCAGTGCCCATAGTGAGAGCAGCGCCTGCTGCTATTTTTACGTCACCACCACTCGGTGTATTGGCGAGGTTGTTATCGCTCGCCGCTAGAAGAATGGCGCTAGCTGATGCGTCTGTGGTGGTGATGTTCTGACTGATATTCAGGTCACCCGACAGCGTGCGAACATCTATCACGCCGGATGTGCTGATGCCACTTGTGCCACCAACGCTACCAACGGTCAGTGCGCTGGCATTTTTAAATGTGAAAGAACCACTGCCACTGAGGATTGCGGCCAAGTTAGAAACGCCATTGGCGTTGCTGAGTGTGTAAGTGGTGTTGTTGCCGATCAGTTTGAGGCCTGAGCCGGTGGCCGTGCCTGTTGTTAAGACGCCTGTGCCAGACACCGTGTTGGCTGCACTTGCTTTTGAGGTGAGTGTGATCGTTGTTGCTGCGGTTAAACCACTGTTGAGCAAAATATTGCCATAGCTGGTGATGGCTTCATTGCCTGTGGTGGAGCTGCTGGCGTTGTTGACGAGGGTGATGTTTTTGCCGGAGTATGTTTGATTGCCGGTGGAGCTCACACCATCCAGTGTGATGTCGCCGTATGCGCCGCCTGCATAAGTGTTGGTTATCACATTTGCATTGGCTGTGACAGTATTGAGGCCAAGCCCGGCTGAATTGCCTTTGAGTGATATGGCGCCTGCATAGTAAGTGAAAGGCGTATTCACTCCCCCAGTGGTGCTGAAGTAGCTGGCGAATGTGTAGCTGCTGTTTGGACTCGTGTTGAGTGTGAGGCTTTTATTGCCACTCAAACTCGATACACCATTGCCACCTAAGGTGATGTAGCCGGCATATAAGTTATTTGCCAAAGTGTAATTTGCAGTCCAAGTATTCATGGTGATGTCCGTTGCTAAACGAATATCACCTGTGAGTGAGATGTTGCCGCTCAAATGTGCAGTCGATGTTCCGTATGACTGTGTGCTGATGTTGCCGTAGAGATTGATTTGACCGGCCGTTATGCTCAAGTTATTGCTTGAGGAATTGTTAGAGACCAAATTGGTCGTCGGTAATAAAACATCACCTGCCGTGCCACCTGCAAACGTGGTGCGCGTATCAATCGTTAAATTCAACGCAGAAAAAGGTGAGTGCGCCGTGTCGCTGTAGAGATCAACTTTTCCTCCATTACCTAGGGTGGATTTGGCGGTGAAGGTGAAGTTGTAATTTGGAGTGGTACTGAGTGATGCGCCAGCAAACAAAATGTCGCCAGCATTTGTTAAGCCATTATCAAAATTGGTGTTGATGTTGGCCCCGTATGGCATTGATACGGTGCCCTCCGCGCGGAAAGTTCCCTTAAGGTTCGTTGTTAAGGAATAAAAATTAATTCCAGCATCTGTGCCGCCTACGCCCGCTTTGGTGGATTTCAGACTCAAGCCGCCCAGATATTTGCCACCGAATCCAGAAATAGCAGTGTTATCAAATGTGTTGTTGTAATTGATGTTGACAACGCCACTGGCCGCAGTTTGAGAGCCACTGTCGAGGGTTAATGTGTAGCCCTCAGCATTTGCTGAAATTTTGCTGGCATTGATGTTGATGGCACCTGAAATGCCTGTGTGGTTTGTATTTGTCAGTTCGTCCGCATTGCTGTCAATGGTGACGGACTTCATCAAAATCAAATTATTTGTAGTTAGCGAGATCAGTCCGCCATTTGTCAGGATGTCGCCGTTCAAGCGGATCATTCCAGTGCCTGCGTTGATGCTGTATGTGCCAGTGCCGAGTGAGACAGAATTAACTTGCACAGACCGCGCAGTGGGGTTGAAAACAAAGTTGCTGTTACTGCTTGAAAGGCTCACATTGTTGCTGTCAAGAACAATACTTCCGTTGGTCTCGCTGATGTTGACCACATCTGTCGATCCAATGAAGCTCATGCGCGCAGTTTGGCCTGCAGTCGATGGACCGCTAAGTCCGAGGGTGAAGTTATTGAAATAACGCGCAGTGCTATTAGTTAAGGTGGCGTCTGGTAATTTATTTTGTGAGACATCTATATTTCCCCAATACGAGTTGACAGTGAGGTTGTTGGTGAGGGTGTAGTTTGTTGCGCCTGATGTGTAATAGGTGATGGGGTTAAAAACCAAATTTGAAATGCCAGTTTTGATCGGTGTAGTCACCGTTGTGCTGTTGACTGTTGAATAATTAGAAGTGCTGTTGTTGTTGTTAATGGCAATGGTTGCGCCTGTGATGTTGGGCGCTGTGCCACCAATGACAGAAGATGTAATGCCATTACCGTTACTGTCTGAATTGGCTGCATTTTGATTCAGTGTGAATGAGCCTGAATAGCCCATGACGACTGCATCTGGTTCAAAAGTTACATAACCAGCACCGACACCGTTGGGCGTTGCGAGTGAGCTCGTATAGATCAAGTTTGAGTTGAGTGTGAGTGAGCGAAATCCGCCAGAGAGTTTGATGCCTGTTGTATTCGAAAAGGTCGGGACTCCAGCTGTCAAACTGTAGGTGCCACCATTCGACGCGATGTAATAAGAGTTGCCGTTGCCGTAGGTGTAGTTGATGTGGTCACCGTTTTGCCACAAAATGCTGGCCACACTGGATGAGCCTGAATCAATCCGATTGTTGCTAATTGTGATGTTAGAAAATCCAGAGTCAACTGAGTTCACATACAAACTTGAATTGACACCGTTGAGTGTGGTTAATGCGAGTTGAGTGCCTTTGGAAATATTGATTGGATTGCTACTTGTTCCAATCACTTGTCCGCTGAGTGTGAGGTTGTATGCGGTGATATCGCTGATGTAGCTGGTGCTGGCGTTGGTGATTGACGTGGTGGCGTAGGCTGTGAAATTGGTGCCAAGGCCAGTCGATCCCATTGATACTGTGTATTTCGAACTTGAACCTGAGTACAGAAAAACTGAGTAGTAATTGGGGTAGATCGTGACCGATGTATCCGTGAGTGAAATTTTGTAAGCGTTGATGCCCACGCTAGTCGGAAATACGGTGGGTTCTTGTCCACCCACATAGTGGGCTGGTGCAGGTGTTGTGACGTAGCTGGATGATGACGTGGTGGCCGTTCCAACACCAACGGTGTTGATGCCGTTGGTGGGAATGATCAATGTGCCATTGCTATCAGTGGACACCATGATGTGCCCTGTTCCTGCGTAAGGGTCTGTCGAGCCACCAGGGTTTCCTGAAATGTTGATGATGTGTGCGCTAGATACCTGCGAGCCTACATTGAGGTTGATGGTGTTGAACGCTTGATTGGCATAACCGCTGTTTGGCACTTCATTGAGGTAAGTGCTTCCAACGTAGTTGTTGATGGTTAAGACCCTTGACGTGCCTTGGAAAGTGCCTGTTGCTGTCGTCGGTGCGGCAACAAGTCCGTATGGGTCGACGTTACCTGTGATTTGCAGTGGATTGCTGACTGAGCCTATGTTTTTTGCCGTCAGTGAAACATCGTTGGCCGAGTAAATATCAGCATAGCCTGAAGCGGTGTTTGCCGTTGTGATGTTTTCGCCCGCAGAAATATTCGTAGTTTTCTGCGTGTAGTTGTATGTAATAGCTGTTGTCGAACTGTTTGAAATTGGATATGGGTATGTTGAGTCATACAACATAGAAATAGCGTATGCATTGGTTTGCGTGCTGTTGTCAGGCAGCGAAATTGAACCACCTACTCTGATGTTGACAAGACCCTTGCCGCTGTTGATGTAGCTGCCCTGATTGATGGTGAGGTTTTGTCCCGATGAGTTGACTGCATCCGAGCCTACGGAAGGAACAGCACCAATGTAAAAATTACCACCGTTGGTATTGATGTAGCTGTTGTTGCTTAATGTGATGTCATTGCCCGCTGTCAACACCACATTGAGCTGAGGGTAGGTTCCCGTTGCTGTGGATTCAATTTTTTGATTGATGTTGATGTTGCGTGCTGCAGTCAATGTCAACGTCGATCGTGTCGATGTCGACCCTGATTTAGTGATGGCTGTGTCGACAGTGATGTCTCCATTGCCGTTGCCATCACCTACCGTGCCGCCTGTTTTAATGGTGACGTTGTTGCTTGTCAGGGCTGTGGAGATGGCACTTCCCAAAATGGTGCTACTTGCGGCAGAGGTATAGGTTTGTGTGCCACTCGCAGTGACGGTGCCTGCGGCCCAAGTCGTCCCTGCGACTGTTGTCCCTGCCGATGCAATGGTGATGTCATAGGGATCCAGTAGCCACTCACCGGTGTTGCCTTGATGAGTGCTCGTGGACACTTGAATGTCATCCACATTCAAGTAGTGTCCTGATGTTTCAATTTTGCCGCCATCCCCCCCGTTGGGTCCTGCTTCGGCTTTGATATTGCCATGCACCAGTGTTTGGCTATCGATGTTATGAGTGTCACTCCACAACACCACTTTGCCACCATCGCCTTTGTCGGTGGCGCTGGCATCTATGGTGGCACCCGCTGCCATCGTGATCTTGGTTGCTTGGCGCAAGTCGCCGCTGCCTTGCCAGTCGCCGCCTATCAGTACGGCGCCGCCGCCCAACGCGCCTTTGGCTTCTATCTGGCTTGTGCTGGCGAGGGTGATGTCGTCAGCCTCTAAATAAATTTTTCCACCTTTGTTGACTAAGCTGTTGGCTTCTAAGCTGCCGCTGTTTTTAATGACGCCTGCTTGTAGTTTGTTCAACGCCATGGTCGACAAAATGATTTGCCCATCAGGTGCTTGCACGGCTTTTTTGTTTTCAATCAGCGTGGCGATGGCGCTGGGTGTGGTGGTAATGCCAGCCAAGCTGCCCGCATCACCCATGTTGAGGGTGATCATTTCACCCGCGGCCATGGCCACAGTGCCAGCGCGTGCCACGACCACGCCTGTGTTTTGCACTTCGGGGGCAAGCAATGCCACATAGCCACCCAGTGCTGCACTGATGCGACCCTCGTTTACCACTTTGCCTGTAGCACCATTGCGCTCAAACACATAGTTGCCCGACATGAAGTTGTCGTTGTTGATGCTGTGTGTGGTGGCAGTGATGGCGCCTACATCGACCGATGAGCTGGGTGAGAAGTACACACCATTGGTATTGCTAAGGAACACTTGCCCGTTGGATGTGATGCGCCCAAAGATTTGACTAGGGTTGCTGTCATTCACGCGGTTGAGTATGACGGCTTGTGAATTGGGTTGCACAAAGTTCACGCTGGCTGCGCTGCCTACGTTGAAGGTATCCCAGTTCACCACCGCGCGTTGGCTGGTTTGGTTGACTGTCATAGCTGCAGCTTGTGCCGTGGCGGTTTGGCTAATGGCGGCTGAGCCGCGAACCACTGTGCCAGCAGTCGGTAGCTGATTGACAGCAGGGGGTGACTGTGCGCCTGCACCGCCCGTGAGTGTGAAGCTCAAAGCCACAGAGGCAACTACACCGCTGGCAGATGAGGTACTTTTTTTGCCTGCAGTTTTAGCGGTCTCAGGTACGGCTTGCCACGACTGTGTGGCAACCGACCAGAGGGTTCTAAAAATGCGGTTCATGTGCGGGAGCTAAAACTTAAAACGCGATGCCGGTGCTCAGCCAAAGGCGCGTGACTTTTTTTGTGCCATCACCATCTGTGCCATTGGCTTGCGCAGCAGGGTTGTTGCCCACCCGCTGTGCCAAGGTGGCTTTGACGTCAATGCTGCTGGAGGCTTGCCATGCCAGCGATACACCATAGCCTTGCAGGTTGTAGCCATTCGGGTTGGCAGGCGAGGCTACGTTGTTGTCACGGTTGGCTTTGACCCAGCCGTAGTCATAAAAACCTGTGAGTACGAGGTTGTGACCCAAGCGTTGGCGTAGTTCTAGTGTGAGTGTGTTGCCTTCACTGCCACCGCCTTCACTGGCAGGGTAGGCACGCACACCGGTGGCACCACCCAAGTACATCTTCTCGGAGGAATCTAGATTTTTGTTGGTGCTTTGTGCGCTGACTGAGGCGAACACACTGAGCGAATCGGTCACGCTTTGCAGGCGGCTGAGGCTCAGGTTCAATTTTGTGTAACGGCTTTCGGTGCTTTTGTCGCCCGAGGTGAAAGCAAGATTGGCAGTGGTAGAGCCGCCACCTGCCCAAGTGTCAATTTGATTGGCACTGAGCGATGCGTTGTACACCTTGATGCCGTAAGACGTGGTGACGCTGTTAGATGTGTTGTCAAATTTTTTATCGTCATAGCCAAACGCGAGATTGACGTTTTTCATTTGACTGCGCAGCAGTGGGTAGCTCAGGTCTAAACCTGCCGTTCTTGCAGTGCCGTGTGGGTCGAGTGATGCAAACTCTGAGGTGATAACGGTGTAGTTCAGTTGAGAGGCATGTAGGCCAGCACGCCAACCGCTGTAGCCCACAGGCAAGCTGTAGTTAAGACGTTGATAGTCGCTGCCTTGTGTTTTCAATGCGTTCAAAGCTAGCAAGTCACCCATGCGTGTAGGGCTGTTGAGATTGAGGTTCATACTCAATCGATTTGTGCCTGTGCTGCGTGAGCCTTGGTTATCGATGGATGCGTTGCCGCTCAGTAGCGCGTCGTCTGTGGCAGAGATGGCAAGATTGGTTTCACCATCACGTTGGCCCTGAATCAAATTGCCAGCGACGCTGACACCAGGAAGGTCATCGAGTAACAGCAATGTGCGATCTAAGTCATCAGCGTGCAGAGGTTTGCCTTTGCTTAGGTTTGCCTCTGCCATGTCGAGTAGTTGCGTTGCATCTATGTGTTGTGGCGTAGCGCTTATCAATGAAGCGCCACCAAACACAGCTTCCACAATTTGAATCGTGACAACGCCACCATCAATTTCTTGTTTGGGTAGGTAGGCTTTGACAGTCCAACCGGCTTCACGGTAGGTGTTGGTCACGATGTCAGCAGCTTCTTTGAGTTGCGCGAGGGTGAGTGCGCGATTCACATAAGCTGTCAAAGCATCGCTGAGTTGATCGGTGTTGAGTAAGGTGTTGCCAGAAAACTTAAAACTCCGCACTTGTACAGTGGACTCGGTGGGGTTACCCGCCGTGATGGGCATCACCTTGCGCGGTTGAATCACAGATGCTGGTTTTTGAGTTTTCAGTTCTTGCTCTGTTTGACGAAGCAATGCACCTGCATCGACATTCGGGCTTGCTGCATGTGCGGACATACAAAGTGCAATGGCTGCGCTGGCCAATAAGCTGATGCGATGGTGTGTGTGTGTAAAGGTAGACATTCGACTGGACGTAATAAGACCAGCAGAATTGTTGAAAAAATCAAATTTGTTTTATTACCGCAAACTACAAAACGTAACTTTGGTTTTAAAGAATTTCAATATGTGTTGTTAATTGATAGCCGATGTTGCGCAAAGACTCAATCACCAAGCCCTCTGCACCAGCATCGGTGAGTTTTTTGCGCAGTCGCACCATGCGCACAGCCAAGCTGGATTTGAATGAATCATCCACTTCAGCATCGAGCAATTCAGCGATTTGCCAAGTCTCTAGGCGGCTTGCAGGTGCGCGGGCAAGTGCAGTTAAAACGATGGCTTCTTGCGCCGTGAGTTTGACCGAAGTCTCTTTGCCTTGCAGCTCTAGCTTGTTGAGCGTCAAGCCTTTTGGGGTGATGTGTTTGAAGGTGGCCAAGCGGCGACGAGCAAAGCTGCGCAACGCAGCAGATAGCTCGGGCAATGACACGGGTTTGGTGAGGTAGATGTCGGCCCCACAGTCGTAACCGCTGAGCTTGTCATCCAACGCAGAGCGTGCCGACAAGATGATGATGCCCACCAAAGGGTGCGCGTGACGAATGCGTTTTGCCAAGCTCAGGCCGTCTTCACCGGGCAGGTTGATGTCGATCAAAAACGCATCGGCATGGTCGCTGCCCGCTTGGTCTTCGAGCTCTTCTGCGCACGACAGTGCCGTGACATGGTGGCCGTCTTTGCGCAGCGCGTTGCAGAGCAGGGTGCGCAGGTCGTTGTTGTCTTCAACAACAACGAGGTTCAGCTGGGTAGCCATACTTTGAACCTCACATGGGTATCGTCTGGCTCGTAGGTGCAGGTGCCGCCAAGCAGCGTGCAAATGCTGCGTACCAAGAACAGCCCTAGGCCTGTACCAGAGATGGTTTTGGCGCCGGTGCTGCGGTAATACTTGTGAAACACTTTGTCTGCCTCTGGCCAAGAGGCAATGCCGGGTGTGTTGGACACGATGATGGCGGTGCCTGCAATGCCAACCTCGTTACTGTGTGACTCGACGGTGATGTGTATGGGCTGGCTTGCATCGCTGTAGCGCACAGCGTTGCCCATGAGGTTGTTCAGCACAATGCGCAAGCATTGGTAGTCGGTTTGAAGTTCGTGTGTATTGGATAAAAAACTCAAGTTGAATCTGTGAGCTTCGTTTGGGCTTTCCTCGGCCAAATCGTCAATGAGCTCTACCAGGTCCACGTTTTGTTTTTGAATGCTTAGTTTCCCGTCTGACAGACGGTCCGCGCTCATGCATTGATCGAGCACGTTGCGAATGTTCAAGACACTGCGATTGACATAGTCTTTGGCCTTGATGTCGTCAGAGGCATGTTGAGCAAGGTCAATGACCGCGAGCGGATTTTTGAGTTCATGCATGAGCATGGTGAGCATTTGGTTTTGCTCTTCGCGGCGAATTTTTTCAA
>ERZ650303.357-NODE-357-length-13820-cov-6.634726_pt1 | contig 13820 bp, 13 predicted proteins | sample MGYA00376239_ERZ650303 | MGnify/ENA primary metagenome ERZ650303 (study PRJEB26733, sample SAMN07839262) | wastewater metagenome | biome: small river; feature: stream; material: water | place: USA: North Carolina | collected 2016-04-05 ... | reverse complement strand
GAGACAGGCTTTGGGGCTACCGCTGAGGTAGCCCCTTCCTGTTATCGCCACCCGGATGCACCGACCTTCATTCGGTGCCAGCGCTGCGAGCGTCCGGTGTGTGTGCAATGCCAGATTCCGGCACCCGTTGGTGTCATCTGCCCTGAGTGTTTAGGCCAAGCACAAGCCCGCGCACCCCGAGTGGGGCGCGAGGCATTGGGTGGCCGCAGTAACCAAACGCCGGTCGTGACCTATTCGCTGATTGCCATTACAGCGCTGTTCTATGTGATCCAGTGGATTCCCGGCCTCGATGCCACAAACTACCTGGCGTATGCGCCCCTTTATAGCTACGGCGAATACGCAGCCGTTGGTGCTCCCTATGAGCCCTGGCGCATGATTACCTCTGTATTTACGCATTCAACAGGCTTTGTTTTCCACATCCTGCTGAATATGTATACGTTGTGGATTTTCGGCCAAATGCTCGAGCGTTTGCTCGGAAAAGCACGTTTCCTCACCCTTTACTTAGCTTCAGGGCTTGCCGGGTCTCTGGGCGTGATGTTCTGGGCGCCTCATGACACCTTTGTCGTGGGCGCATCCGGTGCAATCTTCGGCTTGCTGGGTGCCTTCTTAGTGATCCAACGCAAGCTTGGCGGCGAAACTACCCAGTTATTAGTGCTGGTTGGCGTGAACCTGGTCATTGGTTTCCTGCCCGGGATGAGTATTTCGTGGCAAGCACACTTGGGTGGTTTGTTGGGTGGAGCACTCTTGGGCTTCATCTTCGTGCAGACACGAAAATACACCCAGAAGAGGCTTCAGCTGGCATTGGTTAGCCTGACTGTGCTTGCTTTTGTGGCATTAGCCCTCTCGCACGCCCCCATGTTTGTGCAGGGTTAACAACGAGAGTTATCCACATGGTTGTCCACATGGGGAGAATTACACGCGTGTAATTAGAGTTAGCGCCACCGTGTGGTCATCAGGAAGCCGATGAAGGCAATGCCGAATCCGACCAGGATGTTCCACGAACCGAGGGCCAGGATGGGCAGGGTTCCCTGGCTGATGTAGAACACAATGATCCATACCAAGCCGATCAGCATGAAGCCAAACATGACGGGCTTGAACCATACGGGGTTCGGTGCGTCTGCGCCGCTCGCCTCGGGGTTACGAGGAGCCTTTGTGCGCTTCTTCTTTTCTGCAGCCATAGTGCTCAAAAGTCTACCCGAATTCAGTTGCCCCACAGGAAGCCCACATCTTCCCGGGTAAAGTTGATACGTGTTCAAGCCAGCAACTCTTTCCCGCATCATGGGTATTGTTGGCGAACTCCTCATCACCTTTGGTGCGGTGGTTCTTCTGTTCCTCGCGTGGCAGCTCTGGATAAACAACGCCGTTGTTGCTGACCAGCAGCACAAAGCTTCACAAGAACTTTCTCAGCAGTGGTCAACCGATAAAGACAAGAGTGCTTCTGCGCCTGCCAACGAAGACTTTGGCCCAGCACCTGCATTCGCCGGCGTGGGTGAAGGTTCCAAGTTTGCCACCATCTACATTCCCCGCTTGGGTGCAGATTCCACCCGTGTGGTGAAGAACAGTATTGATCTGTCCACCGTGCTCAACAATGGCTACTACGGTCACTACCCTGACACCCAGTGGCCGGGTCAGCCGGGCAACTTCGCAGTTGCCATTCACCGCACCAACTGGGGCAGCCCCTTCGGTGATGCGCCCAAGCTCCAAGTCGGCGACAAGATCTATGTTGAAACCGCAGATGGGTATTACACCTACGCGTTCCGCAACTACGAGTTTGTTCTTCCCTCAGCGGTCGATGTTTTGCTTCCCGTTCCGGGCACCAATGAAGCACCCGGCGATCAAAGCATTTTGACCATCACAACCTGCAACCCGCTCTTGGGAGATGCAGAACGCATGATTGTCTACAGCGTTTTGGAATCGTGGAGACCACACTCTGCTGGTCCGCCAGCGGAGATGGCAAAGACTCAGAAGGCGGTGTCCTGATGTATGCAGCGTTATGGCGAGTATTGCCCGGTAACCTGTGGATCAAGATTGCAATCTTGACGGCAGCTGCTGCCGTCCTCATCACCGTCTTGATGGTGTTTGTGTTCCCCGTCGTGGATACGGCAATTACCGTTCGAGAGGTTACGGTTAACCAATGACCAGAATCTTGGTAATCGATAACTACGACAGCTTTGTCTACACCCTCAATGGGTATCTGCAAGAGCTCGGTGCTGAGACGGTCGTCGTGCGCAATGACCAGATTCCTCTGGCTGAGCTAGATGCAACCTTGGCTGAGTATGACGGTGTCCTGGTTTCACCAGGCCCTGGTAAGCCTTCGGATGCAGGTGTTTCGATAGCTGCTGTGCACTCTGCACGCAAGCAGGGCATTCCGTTGTTGGGTGTGTGCCTCGGCCACCAGGCTATTGGTGAAGCATTTGGTGCAACTGTCACCAATGCAGAAGAACTGATGCACGGTAAGACATCGCTGATCACGCACAACGACAGCACGCTCTACACCGCTGTGCCCCAGCCCTTCACGGCAACCCGCTATCACTCGCTTGCCGTGGTGAACGAGACAGTTCCTGCTGAGCTTGTTGTCACCAGCGCCACTGCGGGCGGAGTCATCATGGGGCTTCAGCACACCGAAGCACCCATCTATGGTGTTCAGTTCCACCCCGAGTCTGTCCTCACCGAAGGTGGTTACACCATGCTCGGTAACTGGCTCGAGGTATGTGGACTCGAGGGGGCAGCGCAGCTGGCTCTGACAAAGAGCCCACTGATTCGCTAGGAATTAGCCTGCGCAGTAGGTGATGGTGACGGCAGTGCCCTGAGCAACAACTCCAGGCGCTGGCGACTGCGACTTCACGGTCGGCTGATCTGCCTTGGCACAAGTTGTGTCTGCCTGAACTGTCGGGGTAATCGACAGTGTGCTCAAGATGTTGTTGGCGTCGGTAACCGTCTTGCCCTTGAGGTCAGGAATCTCGATCTTGCCGTCGGAGACGACCACGTTCACCTTGCTGCCCTGAATGAGCTTGGTTCCTAGGGTGGGCGTGGTGCTGATGACCATGCCAGCGGCGTAGGAAGGCGAGTGGCCTTCGGTCGTTGTTCCCAGAACAAGACCCACGGCTTCGAGCTGCACCTTGGCGTCAGCAACAGTCATGTCGGCAACCTGAGGCACTTCAACCATGGTCTTACCGGCCGAAACATAGACCGTAATCGGTGTTCCAGGATCAATCACTGTTCCCTTAGGGGGATCGGTGCGAATGACCTTTCCCTTCTTCACCAGGGCAGAGTTCTCCACGACCGTACTGGGAACCAAATCAAGATCATTGAGCTGCTTGATGGCATCCTTTTCCGCAACATTTTGCAAGGCAGGAACCGTCACGGTCGAGGAGGGGAAGATATTGGTGGGCTGGAGGGTGGCAACCCAGAGCCCCACACCAGCGATGGCACCAAATACCAATGCAATAACCGCAACAGCGGTGATCACACGATTGCGGTCTGGGCGGAACTGCTCAGGCTGAATCAGCGTGGGAGCAGTTTGGGGGTCATCGCCAAAGAGGAATAAGAAGTCATCTGGCAGCTGCGAAGCAGTTTCGGTCTTCTCGAGAGCTGGCTCAGAAATATTTGCACCGAGTAATGAGTCCACATCAGAAGGAACAACCACGGGAACGGGAGCAGTTCCAGGCTTGGCAGATGCTGCCACGCGAAGTTCACGCGCAAACTCTGCAGTGGTTTGGAAGCGATCTGCTTTGTCCTTGGCCAACGCGGTGAACACGACCTGGTCCAGAGCCATCGACACTTTGGGGTTCAGAGAGCTCGGTGCTGGTGGGTGTGCGTGAATGTGCTGGTGGGCAACAGCAACGGCAGTGTCGCCCGTGAAAGGAATCTTGCCGGTCAACATTTCAAACAGCACGATGCCGATGGCATAGATGTCTGTTCGGATGTCTACTTTCTGGCCCTGAGCTTGCTCAGGGGAGAAGTAGGCTGCGGTGCCCAGGATAGAAGTGGTGGTGGCAATGTCATCAAACGTCTCAGCGACAGCACGGGCAATACCGAAGTCGAGAACCTTCACCTTGCCGGCACGCGTCAGCATGATGTTGTCCGGCTTGATGTCGCGGTGAACAATGCCCTTGTTGTGAGCGAACTCAACAGCAGAGAGCAATTCTTTCGTTACGCGAACTGCCTCAGGAACCTTGAGGGGACCGCGAGCAACTAGCTTGGACAGCTCAAGGCCGTCCACGTATTCCATCACGAGGAATGCATACGTGCGCTTGACGCCATTTTCATCAGTTTCAGTAGTTTCGCCAGCGTCCAACACTTGAACAATGTTGGGGTGATCCATCGACGAAGCCGACTTCGCTTCTTGCTTGAATCGCTGGCTGAACTTCTTGTTGGCAGCAAGTTCCTCATTGAGGACCTTGATGGCAACCTTGCGTCCCAGGACAGAATCGTGCGCAACATAGACGTCTGCCATTCCACCGCTGCCAATGAGCTTGGTGAGTTGGTAGCGCCCAGAAATTACTTTGTTACTCAGTGGCACTGATTCCCCTTGATAAGACTATGTGTCTAATCTAGTTCAAACTTGAAACGTTGAAAGAGGTTGTGGGGGAACTCGCAGAAGCGGCAAGACCAGAACAGGTCACCTGGTAGGAAACCGTGTGGTTACCTTCAGCAGATGGTGCCGTGAATGGCGCCGTTGCGTTAGGAACGGTGGAGACAGCTGAACCATCAACAAGGACGGTGTAGCTTTCCAGGCTGTGACCTGATGGGCAGGAGGTGTATCCAGCCCAGGTCGCAATGAGTGCCTGACCAGGAGTCGCGGTGGTGTCGTTGATACTTGGTGCTGCTGTTGGAGCTGGTGCAACCGGAAGATCGCCGTAGTAGGTCACGTTAATCGTGGTGCCGTTAGGAACCTGTGGACCGGTTGGGTTGACGTCATAAACGATGCCCACCTTGTCAGCACTGGGTGCCGCAGTTCCCTTGACGGCGTTGACGTTCATGTTGAGCTTGGTCAGCGCAGCAGTAGCGTCAGCAAGAGACTTGCCTACGTAGTCAGCCTTGTTGATGGCTGCAGTAGTCGGAGTTGCCGACCCGGTTGGGGTTGGTGAAGCAGTCTTGGACTTGGTGGGGCTAGCCGACTGAGAGCTCTTCGTTGGATCTGGAGTGGGAGAGTTTCCGCCAGAAGTCAGTGCGACAACCGCACCAACCAGGACCAGAACGAGAACACCAATGAGGGCGATAAGAGGCCAGGTCCAAGGACTGCGCTTCTTCTTTTCGGTGGTGTCTACGGGCTCGGGTGCATCAGGAATGTTCAAAACAGTTGTTGCTCCGGTTTCGGCAGTGCGTGGCATGACCACGGTTGCGTCCAAGGGGGTGGTTGAGGTGCCCAGGACACCAGGAACTGCAGCGGCAGCACCCTGCAGGTCTCCTCGGCGCAGTGCTTGTGCGGCACGTGCCAAGTTTGCGGAGGATGCGGGGCGGTCTGCTGGCTTCTTGGCAATGCAGGAATAGACCAGGTTGCGCACAGGCTCGGCAATGGTGTCGGGAAGTGGTGGTGGCTCTTCGTTGATCTGAGCCATCGCGATAGCGACCTGAGATTCACCAGTGAACGGACGCTTACCTGCGAGGCATTCGTAGGCGACGATACCGAGTGAGTAAATGTCGGTTGAGGGAGACGCAGGGTGACCTGACGCTTGCTCAGGAGAGAGGTACTGAACAGTGCCCATGACCTGGCCAGTTGCCGTCAACGGAACCTGGTCGGCAATACGAGCGATACCGAAGTCGGTGATCTTCACGCGACCTTCAGGAGTAATGAGCATGTTGCCGGGCTTGATGTCACGGTGGACGAGACCAGCACTGTGAGCTGCCTGGAGGGCAGCAGAAGTCTGGGCAATGATGTCCAAGACTTTGTCAATGGACAGAGTCTTTTCGCGCTCAATGATTGCCGAGAGAGGTTCACCAGGAACAAGTTCCATCACGAGGTAGGCGGAGCCTTCTTCCTCGCCATAGTCGTAGACGTTCGCAATACCTTCGTGGTTGACCAGGGCAGCGTGACGGGCCTCAGCGCGGAAACGCTCGAGGAAGCCGGGGTCACCCAGGTATTCGTCCTTCAAGATCTTGATCGCAACAAGGCGACCAATGACAAGGTCAGTTGCTTGCCAGACTTCGCCCATGCCACCAATGGCAATGCGCGACTGCAGCTCGTAGCGACCGCCGAAGGTAATTCCAGCTGTTGGTCTCATTTGTTTAACCCTGCCTCTAGGACTTTTCTTGCGATTGGCACTGCGATGTCATTGGTGTAACCATTTTGTCCGAGCCCGCCACCGTTTTCTATCAAAACAGTGATGGCGTATCTCGGAGCATCAGCCGGAGCGAAGCCGGTGAACCAGAATGTGTACGGTTCCCCGTCTCCATTTTGGGCCGTACCGGTTTTACCCGCGACCTTTACTCCATCAATTCTCACATTAGTTATGAGATTGCTGTTATCTACGTTGTTGATCATCATTTGCGTAATGGTCGCAGCGTTCTCTGGGCTGATTGCCTGAGAGAATTCTTTCGCTTCAAACTGGGAAATTGGTTTGAGCGTAGGTTCGAGGATTTGGTCGAGCACGGTGGGATACATCACCTTGCCGCCATTGGCGATAGCAGCAGAAACCATCGCAATCTGAAGTGGTGTCGCACGAACGTCATACTGTCCAAATGAGGACAGTGCAGTCTGGGGTTCGTTCATCACAGTGGGGAACTCGCTGGCTGCTGCCTTCATGGGCACATCAAACGAGGTGTTGAAGCCAAATTTCTTGGCCTGATCCAGGATGGCTTTACGACCCAGCTGGAGGCCTAGTTGTGCAAAGGGGATGTTGCAGCTCAAGCGGAGAGCGGTAGCCAGGGTCACCGTGGCACCGGGACCACAGGACGTGTGCGTTGCGTTCTCAATAAAGACGTCTGTGCCAGGAAGCTGGAAACGGGCAGGGTTTTCAAAAGTGCTGTCGGGGGTGTACTTCCCTGATTCCAGCGCGGCAGAAACCATGACCAACTTGAATACTGATCCCGGAGGGTTCATATCCCCGGTGATGGCCTTGTTGATCAAAGGCTTGAGTGGGTCATTGTTCAGCGCGTTATAGGCGGCAATCACATCGTCGGCATTGTGTGAAGCCAACAGGTTGGGGTCATAACTGGGCTTAGATGCCATCACCAGGATCTTGCCGGTGCTGGGCTCGGTCACAACAACAGCACCCTCATAGTCACCGAGCGCATCAAATGCGGTTTGTTGCAAGACAGGGTCAAGAGTCAACGCAACAGTGGCGCCCTGGGGTTCTTGACCGGTCAGGATGGCGTTGAGCTGGTTGAGGAACTGTGACCCAGTTTTGCCACTGAGGTAGTTGTTGAGTGTTCCCTCAATACCGGTCATGCCCTGGTTCAGGGTGAAATAACCGGTGACATTCGCATAGGTAGCGGGGTTGGGATAGGTGCGCTGGTAGCGGTAGTTGTCATCAATAGGAACCGACTCTGCAATAGGTGCGCCAGCAACCAAGATCGATCCCCGCTTGTAGCGGTAGCTATCAAAGATGGTGCGGGTGTTTCGAGAATCTGCATAGAGCAGATCGGCGGTAAACACCTGAACAGTGCTTGCTGCCAGGAACAACACAACAAACATGCCAATCACCACCATGGTGACGCGCTTTAATTCCCGGTTCATCCGACCACCAACCTGGGCTCGCTTCGGATGGAGTCAGAAAGTCGCAACAGCAGGGCGGCAATAATCCAGTTGGCCACCAAGGAACTACCACCGGCAGCAAGGAACGGTGTGGTCAAACCGGTGAGAGGGATCACTCTCATCACACCACCGATCACGATGAAGCACTGCAAAGCAATGGTGAAAGACAAGCCAACAGCGAGGAGCTTGCTGAAGTCATCATGACCAGCAAACCCAATACGTAGGCCACGTCCCACGAGGATCAAGTAGAGACACAGAATGGCAAAGATGCCAGCAAGACCCAGCTCTTCACCCAAACTGGCAATGATGTAGTCACTCTGGGCAACGGGAGTGATCTCAGGCATGCCTTCGCCCAGGCCAGTTCCAATCACACCACCGTGGGCAAGACCGAAGAGACCCTGCACTAGCTGATAGCTACCACCATCTGCCGAGAAGATGTTGTCGTTGAAGGCGTCATACCAGTTCGCAAAACGACCATTGACGTAATCCAAGGTTTGGTTTGCAACTACGGCACCGAGCCCAACCAGGCTCAGACCCAAGGCCACCCAGCTGCCTCGACCCGTGGCGACATAAAGCATGACCAGGAACAAGCCGAAGAACAGAAGACCGGTTCCGAGGTCGCGCTGGAACACAATGACCGCCATCGACAATGCCCAGACCACAATGATGGGCCCGAGATCACGGCCACGAGGGAAGCGCATACCTAAGAAGGTGCGTCCCACCATGGAGAGGCTCTCTCGACGCTGCACGAGGTAACCAGCAAAGAAGACAGCAAGTGCAATCTTGGCAATCTCACCGGGCTGGAACGTCAGTGTTCCGAGCTGGATCCACACACGAGCACCGTTAATGGAAATACCCAGCCCAGGGACCATGGGCAGAGCAATCAGGATCACGGCCAATAAACCAGCCACGTAGGTATAGCGCTGGAGCACACGTTGGTGCTTGATGAGGATGATGGTGGCAAGTGCTGCACCTAAGGCCAGCGCAGTCCAGGCGATCTGCTTGTTGGCCAGAGAATCCCAGCCTTCATTGCCCAGGGCTAAATCGATGCGGTAAATCTCGGCAATGCCCAGACCGTTGAGCACCGTGGCCACGGGAAGAATGAGGGCATCTGCTTGAGGAGCCACAAACCTCATTGCCACGTGGATGGCGATGACAAGCACTGCGAGTAGTCCACAGATGGCGAGCGGACCAGCGTCTATCTTGCCGAGGACGCCCCACTGCACGAGAACGAGTGAGGCCACATTGATGGCGCTCGCGACCAGAACAAGAATGAGCTCAACATTGCGCATGCGCTGGGAGGAGCGCACGCGCTTGAGTCGCCCGATGGATCCGGTGGCGACAAAGTCAGGTGTGACAGGAGCAGACATTACTTGCTGGCTCCTGAAGTGAGCGAGGCGACAAGATCTTGGGCTTCGGTGTAACTGCCGAAGGGAATCCCGTTCTTGATCTGCTGCTGTTGGTAAGCAGTGAGGGAATCAAGGGGGATATCGGTATCTACATACACATGAGACAAGCTCACGCCCGCAACGTTCTGTGAGATGCCCTGATAAATCACCACAGACTCTTTATCGCTGCCCACATAAAACTGAGTTTGGCTCCAGCGATATCCCAAGATGGCGCTGATGATGATGGCGCCCAGTACCAGAATCAAAGTGCCGATCAGCAGAGCACGACGGCGAATGCGCTTAGCTTTCACCGCATCGAGCTGGGCTGTCAGGGCGGTGGGTGGAACACTCATGCCGCCAGTGGAGATGGGCAGCTTCTTCGGCTTGGGCCGAGGCTTCAAATTGGGGGTGGGAATGAGCTTGGCCTCAGGAGCCTTCACAGCCATCGGTCCTGCAGCGGAACCCACGAGTTCGGCAATGCTCTCCGGCTCTTCTGCGGTGATGTCGACGACGACCACGGTGACATTGTCGGGGGCACCACCGGTGAGGCTTGCCTGCACCAGGGTGTCAGCGGCGTCATCTGCTGTCTCTGCTTCAACCAAGAAGGGCTTCAGACGGTCGGTATAGACAACACCGGTGAGGCCATCGGAGCAGAGCATCCATCTGTCACCCTCGGCGACATCTAGAACAGTGGTGTCGAGTTCTGGAGATGCATCCACGTCACCGAGCACACGCATCAAAACTGAGCGACGTGGGTGATCGTGTGCTTCTTCTTCGGTGATGCGTCCGCTGTCGATCAAGCGCTGAACAAAGGTGTGGTCCACGGTGACCTGGGACAGGTTTCCTTCGCGCAGGAGATAGATGCGTGAGTCACCAATGTGGGCAATGACCACTTGGCCGCCCACACGCAGCATGGCACTGACGGTTGTTCCTAGCCCTGCAAGCTCAGGGTGTTCATAGACAACATCCGAGAGCATCTCGTTGGCCTGCAGCAAAGTTGCGATGAGATCTTGCTGGGCGGTGACGACGTCGTCATATTTCTTATCCAGCTGGAGCAGGTGGCGAATAACTAAGTGAGAAGCAACGTCACCACCGGCGTGACCACCCATGCCGTCAGCGACAACGCTGAGATAAGTTCCTGCGTAGCCGGCATCCTGATTGGATGCTCGAACCATGCCTACGTTCGAGGCGGCTGCGCTGTGCTTGGACATAACAGGCGCCTAGCGGCGAACCTCAAAGGTCATCGAGCCCACGACAATAGGGGTGTTCAAAGGAATAGGAGTGGGGCTTGTCACACGAGCACCTGCAAGCGTGGTTCCGTTGGTGGAGTCAAGGTCACGAAGGAGCCAACTCCCACCACGAGTTTCCAGACGTGCATGGTGAGTTGAGGTGTAGTCGTCCTGAATAACCAAACTGGAATCAGGAGAGCGACCAATCGTAATGACGTCACCCTGCAGGGGAAGCTCTTGTCCCTGGAGAGCACCTGAGGTAATAACCAGCTTCAGCGGTGTTCCGTCAGCAGGAGCGAGCTCCGAAGAAGAAACGGGTGCAGCAACACGAGGTTGTGCTGAGGTGAGGAACGCACTGGCATCCGGGGAGACCGCAGGCTTGGGCGTTGCTGCGGGCATCTTGCGAACTCGCTGACCAAAGAGATCACTGCGCACGGCATAGACCACGAAGAAGACGAAGACCCACAGCGCGATGAGGAATCCAATGCGCAGGATCAGAAGTGTGAGCTCACTCACGGGGACCCCAGAATCCACCAGGTTCGGCAGCACGAGGTGTCTGTACGGTTTCTGCAGCAGGAGTCGAAGCACCACCACTTGCTTGGGGGAGCAAGCGAAGAACAATTGAGGTCTGCCCGATGGTGATCACAGAGTCAGCTTCCAAAGCTGCCGAGACAAGGCGCTGTCCGTTGAGCTTGGAGCCATTGGTTGAACCCAAGTCATTTGCCTGTGCACGGGTGCCATCCCACAGCACCTCAACGTGCTTGCGTGAAATGCCAGAGTCATCAACTGTGATGTCAGCTTCAGTGCCGCGACCAATCACGGTGCGGGACTTAGAGATGGGGTAGCGCTTGCCGGCGATCTCCAACACGGCAACCCAGGTCACCGAGCCACTGACGTTTTCAGAATCAACCTGCACAACCCCCACAGCAAGCGAAGGGTCGGAACGCAAAGAAACCTTGATGCCACCAGCGAACTGGTAGTGCTGGGTAGCGGCGTGCTTGGTAACCAAACGAATGAGCTCATCGGTGAGGGTTGCACCCATCGCCTTCATCCGCTCGTAGTCATCTGGCGCCAAGCGAACGGTGAAGTTATTGGGAACCAAAATGCGATCGCGGGAGACGACGGCAGCTTTAGTGTCGAGTTCACGACGCAGGGCGGCGGTGATTTCGACAGGCTGCAGACCCGAACGGAACGTCTTCGCGAACGCACCATTGACGACGCGCTCTAAGCCGCGCTCAAGGTTGTCGAGAATGCCCACCGGTCTCCTTCGTCAGGGTAAAACTCCTCCCCAAATCGTACTCGGCGAGCTTGGAGCAAGCTGGATGCGCGCCGTGAGGAAGCACTTCTTAGTTTCGAGCAGTGTCGAAGGTGGCACTGGCATCGAGCCCACCCTCAGGTCGGGGAGCTAGCTGTGCTTTGCCGCCGGAGGCACGAGCAAGTTGGGCAACAATAGCCAAGCCCAGGCCGCTTCCATGACGGTCAGAATTTGCTCTCCAGAATCGATCAAACGCTCTCGAGCATTCTTCGATGCTGAGACCAGGTCCTTGATCCAACACGTGAACGCTGGAGCGTGAACCCGCAGTGATGACTCGGACAATGATGCGTGATTTTGGCGGGCTAACCGAGAGGGCATTGTCGATGTAGTTATCGACAATTTGTTCCACCGCATTTGGAACGGCGATCACTTCTGCGTTGACTGGACCTTCGAATCGAAGCTTCACTCCTGATTCGAGGGCAAGTGCTTGCCACTGTTCAACGCGGCTTCTCGTCACAGCTGCCAAGTCAACAGTTTCTCTTTGAACATCTGCTGCTTCTGTTCTGCTGAGCAACAGTAGACCTTCGATGAGATTGCTCAAGCGATCCGCTTCTGTTTCTGCTGCTGAAAGCCGTTCGGCAGCACCAGCTGGGTCGCTTTCCAACAAGTCATGGGCTCGTTCCAGACGAAGACGAAGTGCGGTCAACGGCGTGCGCAACTGGTGTGAAGCATCAGCAGCAAAGGTGCGCTGCTGATTAATGAGGAGTTCAAGTCGTTCCGCCATGTCATTAAATGACTCAGCGAGAGACTTCAGTTCGCTGGTGCCGCGAGTCTCATCTGCACGAGCCCGGAGGTTTCCAGCTGCGAGTGATTCAGTAGCTTCTTGAAGCAATCTGATGCGCCGAGTGATGGATCCCGAAACGATGTAACCGACGATCGCGGCAAGGATCAAGGCCATCAAAGCGACGATGCTCAACAGGCGCAATTGATCGTTGACCTTGTTGGCCACAACATAATCCGGATAGGTCAACCGAACAGCACCGAGCACATCTGTTCCGCTCAAGATGGGAACTGTGACATAAAGCAGTTCTTGGTTGAGTGTGCTGGAAAAACGATGACCGCTACTGATCTGCCCTGTCAGAGCCTGAGCTATCTCTGGTCGGTTGAGATAAGACGTGCCGAGGTCTGCCTGATCGTCGTCACTGATGACAACAGCCGTGCCTTCGGCATTGACCACAACCACGCGGGAGCCCCCGGCGTCACGATACTTCTTCACGGCGGCGATGAGCTCAGCATCATCATCGACGGTTGCAGTTTCTAAGGCTTGTTCACTTCGCCCAGCCAAGACGAATGCGTCACGTTCGAGGGAGGTGATGATTCGTTCATGCTCGACCTGCTGCAAGTAAAAGCCCAGAGGAATGTCTTGGACTAAGAGAACGAGCAGGGTGACCGACATCAAGGCTGTGATGAAGCGCCATTTCATGAAGGTTGCTCAAATCTGAAACCAACCCCACGAACCGACTCAATCCAATGTGGGTTACCGAGCTTCTTGCGAATAGCTGCGATGTGAGCATCGAGGGTCTTGCTAGTTCCATACCAATTGGTGTCCCACACGTCATGCAAGATGTCTGATCTCTTGAACACTGCCCCGGGGTCACTCGAGAGATATTCAACCAGTTCAAATTCCTTGGCAGTGAGATGGATTTCTTCACCGCTTAGAGTGATGCGCTGTCTACGGACATCTATCGTGAGGGCACCGAAGACGCGTTCAGAAGGAGGCGCTGCTTCGAAATCAGTTTGTGCAGTGCGTCGGGCCACGGCACGGATGCGTGCAATGAGTTCACGCATACCGAATGGCTTGACCACATAGTCGTCAGCTCCTATTTCGAGGGCAACAACTCTGTCAATCTCTTCATCTCTGGCGCTCACCACAATGATTGGCACGGTACTACTGAGGCGGATGGATCGGCAGACCTCGGTGCCATCCATGTCGGGCAAGCCGAGGTCCAAGAGAACAATGTCTGGATTGAATTCATTCACTGAACTGAGTGCATCAGCACCGGTCATCACATGCAGGGTCTCGAAATTTGCTCCGCTGAGTCCATCAAGGAGACCGTCAGCAACTGACTGGTCATCCTCAACGAGAAGCACGCGCATGTCTCCATTCTGTCTTCACCTGCCTAAACACGCGATGTTGAGCGCTCTGCCTGTGGAAAATTGGACAAATCTTGGATTTTCTCGGGGGCGCCCTT
>ERZ650303.356-NODE-356-length-13843-cov-5.933275_pt1 | contig 13843 bp, 15 predicted proteins | sample MGYA00376239_ERZ650303 | MGnify/ENA primary metagenome ERZ650303 (study PRJEB26733, sample SAMN07839262) | wastewater metagenome | biome: small river; feature: stream; material: water | place: USA: North Carolina | collected 2016-04-05 ... | reverse complement strand
CACCGCTGTCGACGAATCCAGTCGTGCGACGGGTTCGCGCTGGGGTGGCGTGCGGTCGTACCGCATCGGCGAGAACGACAGCCCGACGGCGAGCAAGCCGAAGACGCGCCGCGTCACGCTCGATGTAACGAAGAAGCTGGCCGTCCTGATGTACGCGAGCGAAGAGCAGCTCGAAGACGCGCCGGCGACTGAGACAATCCTCAATCAGGCGGCAACCGAGGAAATCACGTTCGCGCTCGAGCGTGAAATCATCGAAGGCATCGGCGGCGCGGAATGCGAGGGCATCCTCAATTCCGGCTCGCTCGTCACCGTCGCCGCGGAAGGCGCGCAGACGGCCGACACCGTGAACGCCACGAACGTCGTGAAGATGAACGCGCGCCTCTGGTCGCGTTCGCACACGAACGCGGTGTGGCTGATCAATCAGTCGGTGCTTTCGCAGCTGCCGCTGATGACGCTGGCCAACCAGCCGGTGTACCTGCCGCCCGGTGGCCTCTCGCAGCAGGGCTTCGGCACGCTCTTCGGCAAGTCGATCGAAGTGGTGGAGTACGCGAGTGCGATCGGCGACGTGGGCGACATCATGCTCGTCGACCTCACGCAGTACGCGCTCGGCGACAAGGCGCGCGCGGCGATGGCGCGCTCGATGCACGTGCGCTTCGTGCAGGGCGAAGAGGCGTTCCGCCTGATCTACCGCGTGGACGGCAAGCCGCTGTGGAACAGCACGCTCACGCCGTTCAAGGGCAGCGACACCGTGTCGCCGTTCGTCACCCTCGCCGCCCGCTAAGGGTCAGGAGACCACGCACCATGTTGACGGTTCCCGAGAACAATCAGTGGGCGACGATGCTGTATCCGGCGACGGATGCCGCAGGCCGCACCTCATCGTACTTCAGCCTGAAGGACGTGAAGGGCAAGGCGTACGTCCGCGTCGACATCACCCAGGGCAACGCGGCGACGGTGGCGCTCACGCTGACGCAGGCGACGACCGTTGCCGGTGGCAGCGCGAAGGCGCTGTCGGCCACCACGCGCCTGTGGGTGACGGAAGACGCAGCCACCGCGGCGACCGCACTCCCGGCGCGCACGACCGATGCGGCTTCGACGTTCACGACCAGCGCCGCGCTGGCGAACAAGTCGGTGATCATCGAAGTCGACCCCGCGACGCTCGATGTGGCGGGTGGTTTCGACTGCATCGCAGTCACGACGGGTGCGAGCAACGCGGCCAACATCACGTCGGCCTCGCTGCTGATCCCGACGAAGTACGGCCAGTCCACGCAGCGGTCGCCGCGCACCAACTGATGCGCGTTGTGATGCTCTACGGGTCGCGTGCGGGGGAGGATGTCGATCTCCCCCCGCGCAACGCGCAGGCGATGGTGGCCGATGGTCGCGCCCGCTGGCCGGGCGAGGCGTCGGTCGCCGTTGTCGAAGTGTCGCCTGTTGCCGTATCCGGCGCGCAGGTCACGGCGCGCGCGGATCGCGGCTTCCCGCGCGGGAAACGTCGGAGCGTGCGGTAACGATGGCCTCGTCCGCGTTCTCTCGGCATCTGTCGGCGATGCTCAACACCCGCCACCACGGCGAGACGGTCGTGTGGGTGTCTGGACTGACGACGTACACCGTCGTCGGGATTCTCGACGAATCTGTGGAGCTGACGGACGACGGCAACGGCGTGCTGCTGCCGGTCGGGTCGCGCGCGCTCACCGTGAAGGCGTCATCGCTCCCGGGCATCACGCAAGGCGAACGCCTCACCGTGGGTGGCGTCGGCTACGAAGTGCGGAGTCCGCTGCTGCTCGTCGAAGACGGCGACGCGGCGCGGCTGCTGCTCGCGCCGTTGGTGTAGCCGTGATTACCGAGGTGGTGCGCGTGTTTCGTGAGTGGGTGGACCACGCGACCTACGGCGTGGCGGTGCAGCTCGCTGCCGTGCCGAAGGACGCCAACGTCACGCGCGCAACGATGCCGACCGTGTACGACGAAACGGAGGAGTCCATCGTCGCGCGTGGCATGACTATCGACAACGCGCTGCTGCCGGTGCTCTGCGTTTCGACGAACGAGACCGTCCTTGACCAGCGCACGCCGGTCGTCACTCCCGCGCCGTACGACGCCGAAGTTGATGTGTTGTTCCGCTACGTCGTGCGCAATGTCGACACGCAGGTCGCGCTCGCACACGCCTCGCAGGTGCAGCGCGCGGTGTTGCGCTGCGTGAAGCAGCTCTTCACGACATCGACGGGCCAGACGACGCTCGTCAGGAATTTGGTCCAGCTCATCTCTGTGCGCGCGATCCGCACGCAGTGGTCACAGCCCAACGACGACAGCGTCGTGACGTGCGCCGTGCTGGTGACGGTGCAAGTGCGCGACGCGTGGGCGACCAGCTAACCGCACTTCAACGAGGGCACCCCTCATGCACGAACAGTTCACGCTGCGGATCGACGACGACACGGCCGCACTGGTCGCGTTTCCGCTCACGCTGCCGCGCGACCAGCGCGCGGCGTTCATGGCGCGCCCTCCGGCCAAGGCGGTCGCCGACGCGGTGCGCGTGCCGCAGAACTGGCGCGCGATCGACGCGCAGGTCGCGGCGATGCGAAAGGCCGGTGACGACGCGCAGGTGACGCCCCGCTACATCGCCGGGCCGTCGCCGTTCGACGCGCTCTACGAAGAACCGGCAGCGGCCGACACGCCGGCAGAGGCGCCGACACCCGACGCCGATCACGCCTTCACCGCGGACGAGGAATAACCATGGCCGTCGCCGACAAGCTGAATCAGACCATTGGCTTCCTCGCCGTCGAAGAGGCCACGCCGTACACCGCCGAGACGTTGGACGCCGCGCTCGACGGGCTCAATCCGTACATCGGTGACGGGGACCCCGATCCGCCGGAGCCGATCGCGTTCGTGTACGACGGGACCATCGGCAATGCGGCGGGTTCGCTCGCACCGCAGAAGCGCACGACGCCATCCGGCCGTCACCGCATGGGCACCTTCCGGTGCCTGCCGAAGGGGCTCGGCTCCGCCTACAGCGTGTCGGTGATTCCGCCGCGGGAAGTCCACCGCATGCTCAAGGCGGCGGGCTTCACGGCGACGTACTCGGCGAGTCCGTCGCATCAGTGGCAGTTCGATCCGACGGCGGTGGGCACCACGCCGACGCACCTGACGCTCCGCCAGTACGCGCAGGGGTCGATCTACAATCACACCGGCGTCCAGTGTGACTGGTCGTATGAGACGCAGGGGCTCGGCGTGCCGGTGTGGACGTTCCCGTATCGCGGGCTCGTGTCGGCACCGTCCGACGGCGCACTCGCGGCGATCACGACGCTCGCGCCGACCGTGATTCCGCCAGTGGCGGGCGGCATGACGGTGACGATCAACAGCGTCACGACGCTGGTCGTCCGGTCCGTGAAGTACAGCCGCAACCGCTCGCTCGAGCCCGCGCGCGTCGCGCTCAACGTGAGCGGTGGGCACGCCGGGTTCATCGGTGGTCGCTACGTGCCGGAGTGGGAAGTCGAAGTCGAGAACCCCGCGCGCGCGACGTTCGACGCGGACGCGCTCTACGCGGCCGGTACCAACTTCGGTGCGCTCTTCGAGTTCGGCGCGACGCAGTACAACCGCTGGAAGCACGGTACCGTACAGGGCCAGATCGCGGACGCGCCGACGCCGGGTGCCGATGGTGGACTCGCCACGCTGACGTTCAAGATCCGCGGCTATGCGAGCACGCCGAGCGCGAACGACGCCGAGTACGTGCTCTTCAACTGACGCGCACGCGTGCAGTACACCGCTGCCACCTGCGTTGCCGCCGCGCGCCCGGTCACTCTGTCGATCGGGCGCGTGTCGTCGCGTCGTGGGCTGGTGTGGCTCTCGCGCTGGTGGTTCCGCCGCTTCCGGACGTGGCAGGCAAAGCCGCTCAGCGTGCCGCAGATGCTGACGCTACAAGCCGCGAACGGCGACCCGATCGCATATGTCGTCGCGCTCGCGGTCATTCTGCGCGCGGTGTTGCCGTGGCGCTGGTGGTATCGCGTGACTGGCGATCCGGTGGCGCTCATCCTCTGGATCGGGTCACCGCGCGGCGGCAACGATCCGACGCTCCAAGGCAAAGTGTTGGCGTCGCTCCTGACCGTGCCGGGGAGCGCGCGCGACGAATCGCGCATCAGCGAAATCGAACAGATCCGCGCACAGCAGCGCGCCTATGTGTACGGCACCGCCAAGACCGTGCCGTCGCTCGCGCACGCTGCGCTCCGTGTGCGCGCGACGTATGGGGATGCCTGGTACTACGCCCCGCACCGCTGGCCGACGTCGGACGGCTACGCGCCGTTCGCCGTGACGTGGGTCGAATTCGCCGGACTCGCCGCGATCGATGCCGCCGACACGCTCCGTATCGCGCAGGGCACCGCGCTGCCGCACGCGAAGCACGCATCGCGCGAGCTCCAGAAGCTCGCGACTCTCGCCTACCCCACTGAGGCGGTGCACTGATGGCGAAGAAAGAGGTCACCGTCGTCATCAACGGCGAAGAGTATGTGAGCAAGGCGGCGGAATCCGCCGAGCAAGGCATGCAGGGGTTCTTCGGGAAAGCGAAGGGGTGGACCAAGGGCTTTGCCGACATCAAAGCCGGATGGGACTTGGTATCCGGCGCGGTGGGCAAGGTGTGGGGCGGGATTCAGGACGCGATCGCGGCGTACGACGACCAGACGAAGGCCGGTCGCGTGCTCGAAACATCGTCGCGCCTGCTCGGCGTGTCGCTCGAATACCTGAACGGCATTGTCGATGTGGGCCGCACACGCTTCGGCTTGTCGAAGACGGTGGCGAGTGAGTACGCCATCGAAGTCGCGAAGCTCGAAAAGGCGTCGGGGCAGACCGGCACCGCACAAGAATTGCTCGCGTCGTTCCTCGACTTGGGTGCTGCGAAGGGCCTGACGGCCTCCGAATCGATGCAGGCGGTGCGGCAATCGCTACTCGGCATCGACGAAGGCACCGACAAGCTGTTCGGCAAGAACCCGAGCGGGTTGTGGGATGACTTCGCGGCCGTCATCGGGCGAAGCGCCGGCAAGTTCAGCGACATGGACAAGGCGGCGGCGCTCGCCTACGCTGCGCTCCGCGACGGCGACAAGGTGGTGGGGGCGTACGCGTCATATCTCGGCACGGCCGCGGGCAAGCAGGCGGTACTCAACGAACGCCTGACGGAAGCGGAGGCGTCATTCGGCGCGGCGCTGCAACCCGCGCGGCTCTTGGTGCTCGAACTCGGCAGCTCGCTCCTGCCCGTGCTTGGGCCGCTCGCGCGCATGCTCGGTGGCACGCTCGCGCTCTCGGTGACGGCCGTTGGCAAGGTGTTCAATAAGCTGTACGGCCTCACGGGCGCGCTCGCGGTCGGCCTCGGGCTGCTCACGAACTCGAAGGACATGACGCGGTGGGGCGGCGAGGCCGTCGCCGCGGCAGAGAAGTTCGGGCGCTCACTCGACAGCCTCTCGGAGGCGGCCGTCGGCGCGATCAAGGGGGTCGACAACGCGCAGAAACAGAGCGCCGCCGAACTCGCGGTCGTGAACGACAAGAAAAAGCAGTTGATGGCGGACCTTGTGACCGAGTCCAAGGCCCGCGCTGGTGAGGATGCAAAGGCCACCAAGCAAGCGGAGGCAGAGAAAGAGAAGGCGTGGCGCGACACGATGAAGGCGATGAAGGACACCTTCGCAATGCTGGAATCGTTGTCGGTCACGACGCAGGAGATCGCGAAGACACTGGGGCCCGCGTACAAGAAGACGCTGCCGACGGAGCACGTCGATGGGTTCAACTACGCGATGAAGGGCGCCAAGGACGCGGCAGATCAGGCGTTTGCGGCGATCAAGGCGGGTGGCGAGCCGAGTGTCGGCACCATCGACCGCCTGCGCAGCAACGCACGATTGGCGGGCGTCTCGCTCGAGCAGATGGCGCGCACGGTCGTGGATGGTGCGTCCGCCTTCGGCCTGCTCGATGATGCGCAGGCTAGGGCGCTGCAAAGCGCGATCAGTCTCGGCGTGGCGGTGGCGAAGCTCGCGACCGGCACCGGCGGCGCGCAGGATATCGCCGCGGCCATCGGTAGCGCGGCGTCGCTCATCTCGCAGATGATCGGCAGCGACGGCGCCCGCAAGAAGCTCATTGCCGAGAACACGCAGGAAATGGCGCGCCTGCGTCGCGAAGTCGGCAACCTCTCACTCGATGTGTCCGGCGAGACGTTCGGCAAAGTGCAAGACGCGCTCGCGTCGGTCATCGACACGATCAAGGGCGGGCGCGGCGCGAAGAACACCACCGACGTGCTGAACGCGCTGACCGCGCGCGGCGTCGGCATGAACGACCTGAAAAAGGTGGCCGATCAACTCGGCATCAAGATTTACAGCGACTCCGGCGCGCTCTCCGTCGATGGCCTGAAACAACTCTTCGAGGCGATGGGGCTGGTCGAGCTCGGGCAGTTCGGGAGCGATTTCGCGGGCCAGCTGGAGTCGGTGACGAAGGGGTTCGACATCAACGGCGCGAGCGATGCCGACCAGATCGCCGCGCTCGGCGGGCTCGGTGGGCGGTTCTCCGAGGCGCTGCGCGGTGTCGTCGATGTGAACGACTTGGCGGGCACGCGCGAGCGCCTCGCGAAGCTGTTCAAGAAAATGCAGGAACAGGGGCTCAGCGCCGGTGAACTCGGCGGGCTCACGGGCTCGCAGTTCTTGGACCTCATCACGAACATCATCGGCCGCATCGATGACCTCGCGAAGGCGGCCGACGGTGGCGTATCCACCGATACCGGCACGATCACCGCCGGCGGCATCAGTCTCCCGCCGTCCGTCGTCGAGGGCACGCAGACGGCTACCGCCTCGAGCGTCGCGAGCCTACTGACCGACAACAACGCGTTTCAGGCGCGCATTGCGAACGCGACTGAGCAAGCCGTCACGCACCTCGCGTCGATTGACGACAAGATGTCGACACTCATCGACGCCACGCTCTCCGCACCGTCGCGCATCGATGCCGCGCTTGAGAACATGGCGCGGCAGGCGGCCTTGAACGGCGGCACGCTGCCGGTGCTCCGGTAGCGATGGCACACCCTATCGTGCAGGTGTGGTCGGGGCCGCGCTGCGAAGCGGGCCGCGTGCAGCTCGGCGCCATTCCGCGGTGGCGCGCGGGGCAGGTCACTGAAGCCGTGTCGGGTGCGCAGGGCCCGGTGTTTGCGCTCGACCGCGCCGTCGCCGATGCGTCGGGCGTGCGCGCCGGGGCGTGGCTCTGGATTCATCACCCGCGCCGTGGCACGAGCGAATGGCCGGTGTTGCAGGTGACGTCGGCCGATGGGCGTGGGCGCGATGATGTCACCGTCCAGGGCGGATCGATCCGGCAGGCGCTCGCCTTGCGCGGCAAGGTGCGCACGATCAACCGCTATGGCCCGCCGACGATTGCGTTCACGCTCGCGGCGCTCACGCCGACGCAGATCATCACGCAGTACGTCCTGACGAATCTCGACACCGACAACCTCGCGTGGCTCTCGCTCGGGACGATCGACTACGGTGGCACCATCGAAATCGGCGCGATCACGAATTGGACGCGCACGCAGGTGCTGGACGCGATCGAAGCGGCGACGGGCTACCGCATCGTGTTTACGCCGCTCATGGCCGACGCGGGCTATCGCATCGACTTGCGCGACCCCGCCGCACTCGCCGGTACGCCACGGCTGTTGGCGCCCGGCGTCAATCTGGATGTGCTCGAAGCGACGACGGATCTCGTGGGCGGTGCCACGATCGTCGAACCGCTGTCGAGCGCATCGGCGCCGATGGGGGCCACGTGGTGGCAGGTGAGCGCGATCACCGGCACCGGCCCGTATTGGGTGACGCTGGTCGATCCCGCCAGCGGGCCCGCCGTCATTCGCGAAGACGGCCAGTGCGTGGGGTGGTATCTCCGGCCGAATGACGGGCTCCCGCTCGCGATCACGGATAGCCGCGCGAGCGATTCGAGCGTCGCAGTCGCATCGCGTGACGGGCTCCGGGTGGGCGATCTCGCGTCGCTCTGGTTGACGAGCGAAGGGCAGACACCCGCGTCGGTGTCATCGCCGACAGGACTCGCGACCACGGGCCGCGTGGTGCAGGAGGTGTCGGTCGCGGTGCCGCACACGCGGTCGAACCGTGTGCCGGACGGCGCCCTCCGGAACGCGCTCGGGCTCTGGGAAGTGACGGGCGCGGCGTTCGGCGGCAAGGATGTGCTGTCGCGCACCGATCCGTCGTCGATGGCGTGCCGCATCAACGGCGCGGTGTTGAGTGCGGCCACGTCGATCGACATCGATGGCGGCACGCCCGACGGGTTGGTGCGCTTCGGTGACCCGTTCTTGGTGGCGGGAACGAGCGTCGCCGCCACGGGCACCGTGACGACCACGAGCGCCGGCAAGGCGACGGTGAACGTGTCGCCGACGCTCCCATCCGCGATCGCGACCGATACCGATCTCGCATGGACGCGCGCCGGGGTGAAGATCGGCGTGGCGGTCACCGATGGCACACAGGCGCTCGGCGCGGGCTCGCTCGCGCTCAAGGGCCTGACGGCCACGCCAGCGCTCGCGAGCGGCGACGTCCTGACCATCACGACGACGGGCTCGGTCACGATCTACGTCGGCTACTACAACTTCAGCGGGCAGACGATTCCGGGCGGGTCGGTGTTTTCTTTCACCGAGACGCGCGAACGCACGGTGAACGGGGTGGTCTCGCTCGCGACGTACACATGGGATGGCCCCTCTGTCGGATCGACGGCAGCGGGTGGTGTGATCTCGATCGACGAAACGCCGCGCCCCGCGTTCCTCTCCGGCGAAGTGCTGGTGAGTCTCTCCGGCACATGGACGTCGTCGACCACCACCACGACCGCCACGCTCTCGGGGGCGCAGCCCGCATGGAGTAGCACGCTCACGGCCACGGCGGTGGCGAGCGCACCGGTGACACTCGCGGCGGGCGCGGTGCTCGGATGGTCCCGGAGCGGAAGCCCAGTCGGCGGGACCGTGCGGGTGGCGAGTAGCGTCACCGCGTCGGTCAACATCCCGCTCGATCTCCTGAACGGCTACACGCAGATCCTGAGCGGCGACACGTTCGGCCTCCCCGCGCAGACGCTCTACGCCGACGCGGTGGTGCAGCTCGATGCGAATGGTGCGGGCACGATCCCGATTCGCGTCGCGACGACGGCCGCGATCGCGGACAACACCGACGTCACGCTGCAGCGCGTGATCGATCTCGCGCCGAGTGCGTTCGGCGGGCCCTTGGTGCTGCGGTTGCGCGGCAATCAGGCGGTGACGCCGACGACGTACAAAGACGCCACGAAGTTCGCGCTCTACTCGCCGATCATGCGCGTGCAGTCGCCCGACCCGACCAAACAGGCGGGTCAGTTCTACGCGCTCGTGCAATTCGGCCTGACGCACTGGGCGGCAGAAGCGGGGCAAGCGCAGCGCGGGTGGTGGGCGCTCTGGGACGCGGATACCGAAACGATCATCGGCGGGTCGGCCTCTGGGCTTGGCGCGGCGACGCCGACCTACTCGCCGCTGTTCGATACCTCAACTCACACGACACCGGGCTCGGCGCCGTTTATCAGTCTCGGCACGGTGCCACGCCGCGTGCGGCTGTCGATCCATCCGGGCGGCGGTGACGTGGGTGATGGCGTCGGCGGCTTCACCTTCCTCCGGTATGTCGCGCTCACGGTCGTCACGGACGCCGCGCTCACGGCGGCCCTCGTGGACGGCTCGTTCAACAACCAACTCTGGCACCGCGCACAGGACGTGCTCGATTCGCGGCGCGACCTCGCGCGCTACCGCGTCCAGCTCGTCAATCAGGCGGCGTTTGCCGACGATCCCGATAGCCTGCTGACCGTCGGCGCGGCGGTGCGCACGCGGTCGGCCGTGCTGGGCCGCGATACGACGCTGCGCGTGCAGCGCATCACGTGGATGGTGCGCCATGACGACGCGCAATCGGCCGAACTCGCGGCCGTGACGCCCCGCCTTTCGGAGGCTTGACCATGCGCATCAATCGCCGCGCGCTGACGGACCTTATTTACGCCTGGTTGCAAATCGACGGGCACCTCTCGCCGATGACACCGCGCGCGTCGGTGGTGTCGATCGCGCAGAGCCCCGGCACGTTCGGTGCGTCGGTGTCGGTCGATCCGCGGAAGATTCAGACGTTCATGGACCTGCATCCGGCGAGTCGCGCGGCGCGCATCACGCTGCTCGACACGATCAAGTCGCGGCTCGGTGCCGGGCAATTGCTCGAGCTCTCTGACGACGACGACCCGACGCGCATCATCCGCGCGGTGCTCGACCCGGGATCGGTGCGGTTCTATCCCGACGGGGTGTCCTACGCGAACCCGTGGTGCGGCCTCGAAGTGTCGTTCATCGCGGCCGATCCGTCGCGCGAGTCAGTCGAGCCGCTCCTCTACGCGCTCTCCACGGCGCGCACGGCCCTGCCCGTCGGCACCGACACCAGCGCCCCGCTCATCACGCTGTTCGGTGCCTCGACGCCCGTCGTCGATCCCATCGTCATCGTCCGGAACGCGAGCGGTGCCGAAGTCGGGCGCCTCACGCTCACGGTCTCACTCGCGGTCGATGACGTCGTGACGATCGACTGCGGATCGCAGATCTTGACGCACACGGTGGCCGGTGTGGCACAAGCCAATCCGCTTGCGCTCGTGACGTCGGGGACATTCCCGATTCTCTCCGACGAAGACGCCATCCGCGACGCGAGCGCGTGGCCGACGATGGAGTTGTCTGCGACGTCGGGCACGCCGACGGGTGCCGTCTCCTACGCCACGAGGTGGTGATGTCGACGTTCATTGCGCCCCCGGCCCTCCGGCGGACCGGCGTCCCTCTGCTCCGGTCCGCCGCGCGCTTCCACTTTCTCGCGGCGCGGCGTTCGCTCGATGCGATCACCGGACAGGTCGGCACGCTGGTCCGCGCGGCCACCGGCACAAGCCTCGACAGCAACGGCGCGACCATCACATGGCCGCACTCTGCGGCGCGTGGCGAAGTGCGCACGGTGTCGGGTGCCACCCGCTACGGGCTCCGCATGGGAGCCGACGACCTCACGTGGCCGTGTGACTTCGGGCTCGAAGCGGCGACGTTCTACGTCGAATTCGTGCAGCTCGGCGCGGCGATCGCGAGCGGGGCGGGCGTCGCGTACTGCGGGCGCGATGACCAGACCGGGGACCGCGTGAGCATCCAAGGCGCCGCGGCGAATGCGCTGGTGGTCAACCTCAACCTGACGGCGGGCCTCTCGACCGGGACGTTCGCGAGTGCCGTCGCGCTCAACGATCACGTGTTTGCGGTCGCGCAGATTCGCCGGAGTGGTGGCAACATGGCGGCGCGCATCGGCGGACAACTCAACGGCGTCGATGTCGCATGGTCGAGCTACGGCACCGATCGCGCCGAGTCAGCGGTTTTCGGCAGTGGCGCGAAGCTCCGGGCGAATCGCGTGGGTTCGGCCGGCACACAGAACGACATGTGGCTCGGCGCAATGGGCTGGTTTCCGGGCGCGCTTACGGCAGCGGAGATACAGGCGCGCTTGTGAGGACGGCGGCGCGCCGCAGGTGAAGGCGCGAGGCAACCGGCCCCGATTTGCCGCGCCCAACCCGTGCCAGCGTAGGCGCATCGCGCGAGGTCCGGCATCATGGACCCATGACGATCCCAGTCTTCGCCAGCCTTGCGCTGAATGACGCGATCACGGGCACCACCACGGTGCCGGTTGCAGGCGTCTGGGGGGTCGGTCTCGTGGTCGTCGCTGCCGCCATCGGCGTTGGTCGCCAATGGCAACGCCTCGATTCGATGGAGAAGCAAATCAAGGAGCTGCGCGGCGATGTCCGCGAGCTCCTGCGTTTGTTTGCGCCCACACCTGTTCCCGGGAGGTGATCGTGTCGTTCAAGCTGCCGAAGGGTGTCACTGTCGCAGGTCTCTTGATCGCGATCGGTGGCCTGTTCATCGATCCGACCACGACTCCGGTGATCGCCGATCTGCTGGGCGCACATGCTGGCGCGAAGGTCGCGGCGTTGGGTGCGCTGCTTGCGTCGCTCGGTCGCGCGCTCATGGGTGGTACGCTGAGCGCACCGCCGAAGGGCTGACGATGTTGCCGCGTCCGCCCGCTGAAGTATCCGTCGAAGCGACGATGACCGCGCTCGCGCCGAAGTTTCGCGAGGCGGTCGGTCGTGTTGTCGGGGACATGCGCGCGTGGACGTACAACCCGCTGGTGTTCGAGACGCTGCGCACCGACGCGCGCCAGCGGTTCCTGTACGGCTTCGGACGCGAGTACGACGACGGACGTGGCATCGTCACGCAGAGCGCGACCGCCGTCGATACGTGGCACGGCTACGGGCTCGCCGTCGACATCATTTGCGCGGATCGGAAGTGGGGTGCGCCAGAGGATTTCTGGCAGGTGCTCGGCGTGAGCGCGCGGCGTCATGGGCTGGTGTGGGGCGCTGACTGGAACGGCAATTGGTCGAGTGCCGACGAACGGTTCACGGATCGTCCGCACATCCAGTGGGGCGCGCCGATGCGTCGCTCTCCGTCGCCCAATGCGGCGGAGATTCTGCGCACGCGTGGTGTCGCGGCGGTGTGGGCGGAGGTCATGGCCGCATGATGCGCCTCTCGTTCCGCACCCACCGCTTCCTCGACACCGTGAAGGTCTACGCGCTCGCGGCCGTCATCGTCGCGTGCATGGCCGTGGCCGTCTGGCTGTCGTGGACGACATCGATGCGCCGTGCCGAGACGCGCGGCCGTGCATCGCTTGTGCGCGAGGCGGAACAGTGGATCGCCGCGAGCAACAGTGCGTGGCGCGTCCGCATGGTGGAGTCGCTGGCCGTGGCGCATCGCCAGCGCGACACGGCGCTCGTCACACACATCGTGCAATCGAAGGCGGTGGCGGCGCGGGTGATCGCGGCTGCGGATAGTATGGCGACAACCACCGAGGATTCCTCGGCAGTTGTCAAGGATTCCTTGACCGCTGCACCGAGCGTGGCCCTCCGCGCGTGCGGCGTGCAGCTCGACAGCCTCGCAAACGCGTGCGACCGCTTCCGCGCATCGGCCACGGTGCTGCTCGCCGCGAAAGACAGCGCGATTGCCGCACTCGATGCGGACGGCAAAGCGCTGTCCCTCATGACGCGCGACGCGATGACGCAGCTCGGAAAGGAGCAACACGCGCGCACGCGCGACCGCGAGCGGCATCGGGTCGAGAAGTGGGTCTATGGTGCCATCGGTGCGGCTGTCGCGTGGTGGGCGAAGCCATGACGCAGCCCTACTACCAAGACGACGCCGTCACGATCTACCACGGAGACGCGCTGGACGTGCTGCCGCAGTTGGGCGGTATCGGCGCCGTGGTCACTGACCCGCCCTATTCCTCCGGTGGCGCGTTTCGTGGCGACCGCGCCATGTCAACTGTTGCGAAGTACGTCAACAGCGATACGAAGACGTACCGTCCTGAGTTCGCGGGGGACAATCGCGACCAGCGCGCGTTCCTCGTGTGGTGTACCATGTGGATGAACGCGGCGCGGCAGGCGTCGCGCCCGGGTGCCGTGCTGTGCTCATTCATCGACTGGCGGCAACTGCCGACGTTGACGGATGCCGTGCAGGCGGGCGGCTGGACGTGGCGCAACATCGCGACGTGGTGGAAGCCGGGAATACGCATGGTGCGCGGCCAGTTTTCAGCATCGGCCGAGTACGTCGTCTACGCAACTAACGGCCCCGCCGATTCTGACCACGGCGGCGCCGTGCAGAATGTGTTCAAGTGCGCGCCGGTGTCAGACAAGCAACACATTGCCGAGAAACCCGCCGATGTGATGCAGTGGGTATGCTCTGTCGTGTTCCCGGGCTCCGTCGTGCTTGATCCGTTCTCGGGGAGCGGTGCGACGCTGGTCGCTGCTAAGG
>ERZ650303.355-NODE-355-length-13914-cov-7.544484_pt1 | contig 13914 bp, 4 predicted proteins | sample MGYA00376239_ERZ650303 | MGnify/ENA primary metagenome ERZ650303 (study PRJEB26733, sample SAMN07839262) | wastewater metagenome | biome: small river; feature: stream; material: water | place: USA: North Carolina | collected 2016-04-05 ... | reverse complement strand
CAAAGCGAGTGGATGTGATTCATCACCAGAGGGGAAGCAGGCAATATCTGCATCCTGCAAAAGTGCATTGATTTTTTCGCGATCTTGAATGCCACCTAACCATTTGATGGGGGCATTGGGGTTTTTCAAATCTTCATGGATGCGCGGCAGCCAATCGTTGGCTTGGCTGTAGTCGCCCAGCACATGGCATTCGATGGGGTATTTGCTTGCGAGTTGGTCCACGGCTTGGACCAAGTCCATTTGGCGCTTGCGTGGGTACACGGTACCCACGGTGATTAGCTTAATCGGACCGTTGAGAGCGTGGCTTGATTTGTGCGCTACACCTTCTGTCACAACGCCAGAGGGCACATGCTGAATGCGTTGTGCGGGCAGGTGGTCGATGAAGCTTTTGAACACATGTTCTGACTGCCAGGTGGTTTGAAACACAATGCGGCTGCATTGTGCAAAGCCACGTACCAAGCTCGACAATCCGATTTGCCAGTTAAACAGCAGGGTGTTGCCTTCGTGCACCCACAACACTACGGGCATGGAGGGGCTGAGCTTGGTGACAAATTCAATGTCAATCAGGGTGTTGACTAACGCCACGTCGTATTCGTTGGGCTGGCCATTGACGGTAGTGAGGGGGGTGATGCCCATGGCGATCAAAGCCTCGCCATGCGTGGCAAGTTCTTCGTCGCTCATCAATGCGTCGACTTGCCATCCCTTGTCCTTGACCCAGTGCTGTGCCGAGTCGCGCAAAAGTATGGCCGCACCGTTGAGGCCATAAGAATGGGTGACTAGCAAGATTTTCATGGCAGCGCAGGTGTCAGTTCTTCGACGTTTTGATAAAGATAGCCCTACTAAGCAAGCCCTGTGCCATCGACGCCTCTTCTATTAGGCGGCAAGATGGGTGGCAATAAATTTCCTGGCACGAAACTCGCTTGATGAGATCAAACACAACCTAAACCGACAGGAGTAATCCATGACCTTGATCCAAGAATTGATGAACCAAAGCGCCACAGGCGTAGCTTTCCAACCTGGCGTCATCAAGCGTTTCAGCGCACAAGAGATTCGCGAGACCATCCAAGTCTTGGTGGCCAGCGAGCAAATTGACATGGCATTCGCCTTGGGCGATGCCGGTTTGGCGATTTACCCCAACAGCGAAGACATGCTGGCCATTTGTGGCTTGCTGGCCGTGATGCAGCAAGACTGGCCGACGGCCGTTGAGTTGTTGCAAGAGTTGGTGGAGCTCCAAGGCGCCAACATTCAACCCTTCACCTATGTCATGTTGGTTCGCGCATTGCGTTGCAACTTGGATCCCGCTGGTGCTTTGCGCATGGCCAATCAAGGCTTGCAGTACTACCCCGAGCAGTTGGAACTGATTGCCGAGCGTTTGGCACTGTCTGACTACGTGGACGCCAGCAGCGAATCTGCCGTTCGTCACTGACATGCGCTGAGGCGGCAATAACTCGCCGCCTTTTGCCACATGGAACTGCACGACATTTGCCAGCTCCCTTTGGGGCAGGTGATTCAAATGGCTGAGCAGCTTTTGCGCACCCAACGTGCGCAAGATGCTGCCGGCCTTTACGCCGTTTGGGGGCAGGGCAATGCCACATCCCCAGAGCAGCATGTGGCTTTCTTTAACCAAGGTGTGATTTATTCCACTTTGGGCGATATGGCCGGGGCGCAGACTGCATACCAAGCCAGCCTAGACGCATGGCCAGACTTCCCGCAAGCACGGATCAACCTTGGTTTGATTTTTGAGCGGCAAGGTTTGTCCGATCAAGCTTTGGCGCATTGGCAGCAGGTGGTGGGTGACGTCGCTATGCAAGTCATTGCCTTGAACCATCGTGGACGATTGCACGAATCATTGCGGCAATACGCGCAAGCAGAGGCAGTACTCACGCAAAGCTTGCAACTGAATCCCCATCAACCAGATGCCATTCAGCATTGGGTGCACTTGCGTCAAAAGCAATGCAAATGGCCTGTGATGCAGGCTTTGCCGCAGGTATCGGTTCATCAGATGTTGGCCAATACGTCGCCATTGGCCATGTTGTCGTTGCATGACGACCCTGCGCTGCAAATGATGGCTGCGCAGCTTTTTATCAAACGTAAATTTGACTTGCCTATGTCAAGGTTGTGTCCGCTAGAGGGCTACAGCCACGCTCGTGTGCGTGTGGGCTATTTGTCAGGCGACTTGTGCACACACGCGGTGGGTTTGCTATTGGCCGAATTGATTGAGAGCCACGACCGTGAGCGCTTTGAAATATATGCGTTCGACTACAGTCCTGAAGACGGTAGCGCCTATCGTGCACGACTCAAGCGTTCGTTTGAACACTTCGTCAGCATTGCCCAAATGAATGATGCGCAAGCTGCGCAGGTCATTGCAGAGCAAGAAATTGATGTGTTAATTGACTTGCATGGCTTGAGCCTGGGTGCGAGGCCCGGCATCTTGGCGCAGCGGCCTGCACCGCATCAAGGCACTTACCTCGGGTTCATGGGTACCACTGGTTTCCCATGGATTGATTTTGTGGTGACCGATCGGTATGTTTTGCCAGAGTCTTTGTCTCCGTACTACAGCGAGCGACCACTATATATGGATGGTTGCGTGCTACCCATCACACACGAACCCATCGAGCCTAGCCATGAAACACGTGCGTCACTGGGGTTGCCTGATGATGCATTTGTTGTGGTGTGTTTCAACCATGTTTATAAATTCAACCCGACCTTGTTTTCAGTTTGGATGAGGCTGTTGCAGCAAGTGGATGATGCTGTGCTTTGGTTGTTAGATGACAACGACAGTGCCACGCAGCAAATTCAACAGCATGTGACATCGCATGGCATTGCCTTAGATCGCGTGATATTTGCCAAGCGCACATCGCACTTGAATTTCCGTGCCCGTTTGCAGTTGGCAGATCTCTATCTCGACACCACGCCTTACAACGCAGGTTCTACGGCTCGCGATGTGGTGGATGCGGGTTTACCCATGGTCACCCTGAGTGGACAGACGGTGGTGTCGCGCATGGCGGGCAGTTTGCTTTGCAGCTTAGGTTTGGGAGAGTTTGTCGCGCACGATGTCAGCGCGTATGAAGCGTTGGTTTTGGCTTTGGCCAAAGATCGTGCGCGTTTGGCGAGCTATCGACACACCTTGTTGCAAGGAGCGCCATTGCGCGCGGGCGCATCTGCACGCTTGACAAAAAATTTAGAGCAGCAGCTACTCACACTGCTGTAACGTTTCATCTTCAACATCACAGGCCAGGGCGTCACCGCCGCTGGCCTGTTTGTTTTTATTGACCAATCACATTGCGTTGCGCTGTGCTCATGGCGGCCAGTTGAGAGCTGCTGAGCACGGCAATTTGCGGTGCGGTGAAGTTGGCCAACTGGTCGGTCGTGAAGGTCGCAATCTGTGTGGGTGACATGGCGGTGATGCCTTCCACGGTGATCGACGGTATTTGTGAGTCGGTCAAAGCTTGGATCTGGTCTGTGCTCAACTCTTGCAACTGACGTGTGGTCATGGCGTTCACATCGTCTGCGCCCAAACTGATGATTTGATCGGTTGTGATAGCTGGAATTTGCGAGTAGTGGAACGCCGCAATTTGATCTGTCGTGAGGGCTGTGAACTGTTCGTCCGACAGCGCACGAATCTGCGTGCTGCTGAGCGCACGGATCGAGGTGCTGGTGAGCGACTGCAATTGTGAAGCCGCCAAATTTTCTAGCTGCAACACGGTCAGCGACTGTGTTTGTTGGCTGCTCAGCGCACGAATGTCGTTGCTGCTGAGACCTGGCAGCTGGTCGGTGGTAATCGCACCGATTTGGCTGCCACTCATGGCTCGAATTTGCTCGCTGGTCATGGCGCCAATTTGATCGGAGCTCAAGGCTTGCAAGGTGCTGTTGCCAATCGATGGCACATCCACCAACTCTATGGCGCTGAGCTGTGTTGCTGTGAGTGCAGGTGCTTGGATGGCTGACAAAGCGCTAATTTGCTCGCCAGTTAAGGCCGCTATGCCACCAGTGCTTAGCGCGGAGACCAAGCTGCTGGACAGGTTACGCAGTTGCGATGTGGTCATGGCTGCAATTTGTGACGTACTCATGCTTGCCACTTGTGACGACGTCATCGCGTTGAGTTGTGTGTTGCTCAATGCGGCAACGGCTGCAGTTCGGATGGCCGTGACATGGCCATCTGGCAATGCGCCCAATTGCGCGTCTGTGAGGGCAGTGATCTGTTCTGCCGTCCAAGCTGCCACGTCTTCGGTTTCGAGCGCTTGCACTTGTGACAAGGCCAAGGCAGCCACTTGAGTGGTCGACAAAACGCCAGTTTGTGAACTGCTGAGTGCCGTGATGTCGGCATCGGGCAAGGACACCAATTGGCTGGTGCTGAGCTGTGTGACCTGAGTGGTGCTGAGTGCTTGTACTTGTGATGTATCGAAGGCCGACATCTGCGTGTCTGTCACCGCTTGCAGTTGGGCGGTGCTCAGCGCGCGCACTTGTGTTGTGGTGAGTGCTGCGATTTGCGAGATATCCAACGCAGCCACTTGCGTGGTGAGCAAGCTCTGGAACTGCGTCGTATCCAATGTTTGCACTTGTGTGGTGGTGAGTTGTGACACTTGGCTGGTTTGCAGCGTAGTCAAGAAAGTTGTACTCAAGTTCTGGATCTGAGTTGTGGTTAGTGCTTGTACTTGAGCAGCGCTGAGTGCGCGGGTCTGGCTTGAGCTCAACGTAGCGATTTGAGCATCGCTCAGGGCTGGTACTTGTGTCACGCTCAATGCACGTACTTGATTTGAGTCGAGTGCAGCAATTTGACTTGTGGACAGACCTTGTACCTGAGCTGTGCTCAATTCGACCAAGCTGCTCGTCACCAATGAGGCAACACTGTTGGTGTGGATAGCCGCCACCTGTGCGGTGGTCAGTGCCCCCAGCTGATCTTGGGTCAATGCATTGACTTGGTCGCTGCTGAGCAAATTCACCTTGGTCGTGCTGAGCTTGTTGACCTGCGTTGTGGTGAGCAGCTGAATCTGTTCTGTGCTCAGTGTGCCCAGCTGTGTGGAGGTCAAGCTGTTGACTTGTGTTGTGGTCAGCGAAGACACCTGCGCATCGTGCAGGCTTTGTACCTTGGCCGTCGACAACGTGCTGATCTGCGTGGTGGTCAGTGCCGCCACTTGGTCGGCTGGCAAGGTTGCCCATTGTGCGGTGGTCAGTGCAGCAATTTGTGCTGTGCTCATGTGGGTGAGCAGCTGCGTGCTGAGGTTGGCCAGTTGTTCTTCGCGCAATGCGGCCACGTCGGCCACTTCCACCGCCTTGATTTGCGTGGTGGTGAGTTCGTTGATTTGCGCGGTGGTGAGCGCTGCGACTTGTGTGGTGAGCAGTGCGGCTACGTTGGCGGTGGTCAACGACTTGAGTTGCGCGCCTGTGAGAACTTGCACTTGGTCGTCGGTCATGGCTGTGACCAACTGTGTGTTGAGGGCATTGACCAGCGTGGTTGACAGACCTTGCACCTGATCTGTGAGCAAGGACGCCATTTGTGCACCACTGAGCGAGTTGAATTGCTGTGTTTGCAATGCGTCGAGCTGTGTGGTGGTCAAGGCCACCAGTTGAGACGTGGCCAACGCTGTCATTTGCGTAGTCGTCAACGCTTGCATATGTGCATCGTCGAGCACCGTCAATTGGTCGATCTGTACCGCACGAATTTGTGAAGAGTTGAGAACTGCCAAATCGGTAGTTTCCAAGGCCGCAAACTGGTTGGTGCTGAGTGCACTGATCTGCGAGGTGAGCAATGCGCCCACCTGTGCCGTAGTCAAATCACTGATTTGGTCGTCTTGGAAAGCTGCCAGCTGTGCATTGCTGATCGATACCAAATCTCTGGTTTCAATGGCTTGCAATTGCGATGTGGTCAGGGCTTGAATTTGATCAGCCGTCACAAACGTGATTTGATCTGCCGTCAATGCTGAGATATCTCGTGTTTCTAAGGCTCTGAACTGTTCGGTGTCAAACCAGCTCACTTGCTGACCCGTCAAACCTTGCACCTGAACTTGTGACAGAGCTTCCACTTGTGCCGTGGTCAATGCACTGACTTGGCTTTGATCCATCACAGCCAACACATTGGCGCGTATGGCTTGGGTTTGTGCGGTGCTCAACACTGCAATTTGTGCGTCATCCAAGGCTTGCATCTGGCTGCTGGTGAGCGAACTCAAGCTGACCGCTTGCAAAGCGCCTAACTGGGCATCACTCAGCAGAGGGATGTTGTCCACGTTGATGCTGGCCAGTTGTGCACCCGTGAAGACTGCTACCTGTGCTGTGGTGAGCGCTTGAAGTTGTGTGCTGCTGAGTGCGTCAATCTGACGAGAAGTCAGACCTTGAATATCCGCAGTTTCGATGGCGGTAATTTGATCAGCGCTCATCGATGCCAGTTGTTCGTTGGTCAAACTGGCGATTTGTTGGCGTTTCATGCCCGCCACTTGCGCAGTTGTAACGGCCGCGATTTGATCGGGACTAAATGACACAATTTGTCCTGTGGTCATCGCTGCTAAATCAGTGGTTTCGATGGCGACCACTTGGGCGGTAGACAAATTACCAATTTGTGATGCGGTGAGGTACTGCACTTGGCGCGAGGTCAGGCTCGCCACTTGCGCGTCTGTCAGTGCAGCAATTTGATCACCGCCAATATTGCCAATTTGTGACCATGTCAGTGATGACACCTGTGTGGTGGTGAGTGACTGCACTTGGTCACTGCTCAAGGCATTGAGTTGTGAGGCGCTGAAATGAATCAGGTCGCGTGTTTCAAGCGCAGGCAGCTGTGTGGTGGTCAACGCCTGAACTTGATTGGATGTGAGCGCCAAAATTTGACTCGAGACCAACGCTGTCACTTGGTTGTTGGTCAGTGTGCTGACTTGGTCTGTGGTCATGGCTGCCAGTGAGCTAGCCGAGACCGAGGGCACTTGTGATGTGAGCAGCGCCGATGTTTGGTCGGTCGTCATATTGCTCAGCTGTGTAGGTGTCAAGGCCGCTACGGCACGCAAGTTCAGTGCTTGTACTTGTTCTGTCAGCAGGGCTGACAAGTTGGTGGTGTTGAGTCGACTGACTTGGTTGGCTGTGAGTACTGCCACTTGTGCAGTGGTCATTGCCTGTAGCAGCGTTGTTCCTAGTGCGTTGAGGTCTGCCGTAGGAATGGCAGCCACTTGCTTGAGGGTCAAGTTGCTAACTTGCTCTGATGTCATCGCTGCAAATTGTTGTGTTTGCAATGCGCCAAGCTGTGCGTTGTTGAGTGCCGCTAAGTCTTGGGTTTCGATGGCTGCAATTTGGTCTTCTGTCAAATTAGACAGTTGGAAATTACTCATGGCCGTGAGTTGGCCAGTGCTGAGTGCTGCAATATTGGTGGTGGTAAGGGCAGCGAGGTCTTCAGTTTCAAAGGCCGCAATTTGCGCATGGCTGAGACCGTTGATCTGATCAACGGTTAAGTTGGCTGCTTGATCGCTGGTGAGGGCTTGAATTTGTGTTTTGTTGAAGGTGGCAAAGTCCACCGATTCAATGGCAGCGACTTGATCGGTCGATAGTGCCGCAATTTGGTTGGCCGTCAGTGCGTTGACTTGGACTTGGCTCAGGCTTTCTATTTGCGAAGTGTCGAAGCCTGCAATGGCTGCCAGTGTGAAGGATGCAATTTGTGGCACCTTCAGGCCAGTAATTTGGGTGGGCGACAAAGCCGCCACTTGGTCGCTGTTGAGCGACGCGATTTGGCTCACATTCAAGTAACGAATTTGGTCAGAGGTGATGGCCGCGACTTGATCGGTAGACATCGCCGCAATGTGCTGCGTGGGGATGACTGTAATTTGCGAAGCGCGCAAAGACGCCACCTGATCTGTGGTCAAGGCATTGAACTGGGTGGTGCTAAACGCTGCAATTTGACGTGGATTCAGTGCGCCGATGTCGCTGGCTTCAATGGCCTGTATTTGGGTGCTGCTCAAAGCGCCAATTTGTTGTTGGCTCAGTTGAGACACTTGTGTGTACGTCAGTGCTGCGACTTGACTTGTGGTCAAACCCGCCAGCGCGGTGCTGCCAATGGCTGGAACCAAGGACATGCGCAGGTTGCTCACCTGATCGGTGGTCAAAGCAGAGACTTGCGTACTGCTCAGTGAAGCCAGTTGTGTGAAGCTGATGGCTTGCAGTTGTCGGCTAGACAAGGCGGCCAATTGATCGCCGTTTAGGCTGCTAAAGCTGGTGCTGAGTTTGTTGACTTGGTCGGCGCTCAGGGCCGCCACTTGATCGGTCGACAAGTTGCTGATTTGTTGCGTGCTCAGTGCCGAAATTTGTCGAATGCTGGACATGTCTGCCACATCAATGGCTGACGTTTGTGTGGTGCTCAATTGCGCTAGTTGTGAAGCGGTGAGCGCAGCCACTTGTTTGGCTGTGAGTGCACTCATTTGCTCGGTGCTAAAGCCGGCCAAGTCACGGGTTTCCAGCACACTGATTTGGCTGGCTGATAGGGCTTGCAAATTGGTGGTGGTGATGGCACTCAGTTGGTTACTGGTCAGTGCTTGAATTTGTGCGCTCTTGAGCGCTGCCAGTTGAGTTGAGTCAAAAGCTTGAATTTTGGCGGTCGACAAGCCACCAATGCCATCGCTGGCCAAAGCTGCGACTTGATTGGGCTTGAGGCTGTTGAGCTGGCTGGTGGTCAGCGCTGTGATTTGCGTCGCTGTCAGGTTGGTGATTTGTTGGGGGCTCAGTGCGGCCAAGTCTGCGGCTTCGATGGCGGCCACTTGGGTGGTGGTGAGGGCGGCCAGCTGTGTGTTGCTGAGGCTTTGCACTTGTTTTGCCGTCAAGGCCACCATTTGGGCCGTGGTCAGTGCAATCAGGTCACGTGTTTCAATGGCCTTGACTTGGGCGGCCTTCATGCTGGCGATTTGGTCAATGCCCATGGCGGCCAGCTGGCTGTCGATCAAGCCCACGATCTGAGCCGTGGTGAGCGCTTGAATCTGGCTCGTGGTCATATTGCTCAGCACACCTGTGCTGACATTGCTCATCCGCTGTAAATTGAGTGAGCTGACTTGTGTGGCCCGCAGGCCAGAGATTTGAGTGGTTGTGAGGGCGTTGACTTGGCTGGAGGTGAGGGCGCTCACCTGTGTGCTGCGCAGGGCATTGAGCTGGTCAGGGCTCAAGGCGCCGACTTGTGTGCTGGTCATTGCCGCAACTTGCGTATTAGACAGAGACTGCACTTGTCGTGCAGACAGACCCGCCAAGGCATCGGTGGTGAGGGCGGCCACTTGGGTGTTGGTCAGTGCTTTGACTTGCGCAACAGACAGCGCGGCCACATCCGTGGAGCTGAAAGTGGACGCATCCGTGCTGGATGTCAGGGAAGGCGACGCCATAGTCACGCTGGCGAAGCTGTAGCTGCCCAGCGAGTTACTAATAGAAGCGTTGATGCTGTTAGACATAGTGATCTTTTTCTGCAAGTCAATTCAATATGTCACTGGCATGCAAGAAATGCGCCACGAAACCTCTGGTGAATACCAAAGAATTCTTGTGTTTTTAAAACACGGCAAAGTGGCAAGCTATTGCCGTTTTTCGGTTCTTTTTTGCCGCTTTGCCGCCGAATAACTTAGCAGTTCAAGTTAAAAAAACTTTCAAAAGGGTTAAAGATGTCGGAAAACAGGTTGGCACGGTATCTGCTTAATCACTTGGAAATTTGATTGACCCGTATCGGGCAGGAGAAAAAAATGGCAGTTATCAATACCAACGTCAAAGCACTGTTCTCTCAGATGGCACTGAGCCAGTCTGGGCGTTCACAAACAGTGGCTATGCAGCAGTTGTCTACAGGCAAGCGAATCAATTCGGCCCGTGACGACGCCGCAGGCATGGCGATCGCGACGCGTATGACACATCAAATCCGCAGCTTGAACCAAGCGGTTCGTAACTCGGGGGATGCCATTAACTTGATTCAAACCGCTGAAGGCGCGACCAATCAAATTACCGACATGTTGCAACGCATGCGTGAATTGGCCGTCCAAGCAGTTAACGACACCAACGACAACGCGCAGCGTAGTTACTTGGATTTGGAATTCCAACAGCTCAAACAGCAAATTGTCCAAATCGCTGACCAAACAGAGTGGAACGGTTTCCCTGTGTTGACAGGTGAGGCTGGCCAGCGCGTGGGTGAGATGCCTGTGTACAAGGCCACCTCTATTGCGCAGTTTGGCGAAGTCTTCATTGACCCGACGACTGAACGCAATGTGACGGGTAAAGAGTCTGGCCAAACACAAGAAATTGATTTGACGAATATTCAAAATGATGTGTTAGTGGCTACTGCAGCTGCTACATACACCTTGAATATCAATGACGTGACTTTTGCGGTCACGGTGAAAGATGGTTCAACTGCGACTGAAGTGCAGTCGCAATTCATCAACACCTTGAAGGGCAACGCCAAGTTTGCCAACATGACGACCAATTTGAGCGCTGATGGCACCGACAAACTCTCGTTGACATTCACAGCCAAGCAAGGCGAGCCACAAGCTATCGTTGTGCGTAATGCGGCATCGCTGCCCTCTGCTGCGGATGATGCAACTGGCACGGTCACCTTGCATTCCATCAAGTCAACACAGGAAACGTGGGTGCCTTCAGATGGCAAATTCTTGCAAAGTGGTGCTCTCAACATCGTCAGTGTGACTGCTGGTGCTGGTTCAGCCCCTGCCACTGTGGCAGCCAATTTTGTGAACAACAAAAACGAAACCATTCCCTTGACTGGTACATGGAATGAGGACGACAACACGTTGTCATTCGTGGTGGCGGATGGTCGCAACTCTGAAGTGATGTCGGCCAATCTGACATATAGCTTGACCGATTCCACTGATGCATTGGTCGATTTGACTGCACGTAAAGTCTCTTTGGCTGTGTCTGTTCAGGGTGGCATTCCTGCCATGAATGATGGTGACATGGTCATCAACGGTGTACCCATTGGTGCTTCTTATGCACTCGATGACAAGTTGTCACCTCCTGACAACGCCGCAGGTAGCGCGATTGCCAAGGCGGCCGCGATTAACCGCAAGGCAGTGGATTCAGGTATCACCACCGGTGAAGTGCAAACCTTGACACTCACGGGTTCTCCCGATTTGAACAACTTGCCGACCAACATCACTGTGGGTGGTGTGTCGATCACTTTGAGCACAGCCGATAAAACGCCTGTGCTAGCAGCTGCCACGATTGCTTCTGCTTTGAAAGCGAGCCCTCAGTACGACCAAAGCACAGGTCGCACAATTTCTTACCAACCTGGCAGTGCCGTGATCACGGTGAACTACTCTGCCAACGAAGGCGATGTGGCCAACATTGCGTTTGACCCTCGCATGTCTGGTTTGACAGGCCAAGCGCGTACAACGACAGAGGCTTACACCAGCGTGCCCGGCACCGGTGTGTTTGCCAAGGTCAATGAAAACGTGGTGACTGGTCAAGCCATGACAGGCACCAGCGTGGTCAAGGGGGCCGTGTTTATCAACGGATTTGCCAGTGCAGACATCGCCTCGGTGTTTAACAACCCACGTGACACACGTGCCAACGTGGTTCGCGCCATCAACATGATTTCGGATAAAACCGGTGTCAAAGCAGTGGACACAGGGTCTGACACGCAAGGCGTGACTTTGGTTGCTGCGGATGGCCGCAACGTGGAAATTCGCTTTGAAACGCAAGACCCAGACTTTGGCGCACGCGTCGGTTTGCGCGAAGGTGTGCAAGCTTCGACGATTTCGTTGGAATCCAAAATTCAGTCCCCTGTGGTGATTACTTCTCGTGGCAGCATTGACCACACGGGCTTCATCAAGGGTGACTTCACCAAGAACGAGTCGGTGTTCAACACAGCACCTCGCGCGCCTGTGACTGCCAGCTTGGCTCAAACAGAGACTGTGAAAGTGGGTTTCCCAACAGGTGCAACCACCGCATCGCCAACCGATGCTGTGAGTTACTCAGTCACGATTGCGGGTACTCAATTTACCGTGAATGGCTCTGCGCATACGGCTTGGACGCAACAAGATATTCGCAATGACTTGGTCACTGCGATCAATACAAAATCAAACCAACTTGGCGTGACCGCCAGTTTGGGCGATTCACTGGATACCTTGGTGGTCACTGCAAATGTGCCTGGCATTCCTTTTGACATCACGTCAGACAAGCCCAATGGTGCAGCCATGACAGTCAAGCATGTTGTGCCCAACACGCCTGCGCCTGTGAAACCTTTGAGCCCAAATGATTTGGTGATCAACGGTGTGAAGATTCGTGCCACCACGCCTGCGGATGACTTGTTGTCCAGCAAAGTTCCCACTAGCAGTGAACCTACGGCTAGTGCAATCGCTGTGGCCAATGCCATCAACTCGCAGTCTGCCGATACAGGTGTTCGCGCTTATGCCAATGCAGTAATCACCGATGGTGCATATACCGATACCCAGTCACCTGCTGTAGCTGGACAATACTCTTTGTATGTAAACGGTACAGAAGTTTCTGTGTATCTTGATAAAAATGACACGCTAGAAACACGTTTGAACAACGTGATGCGTGAAATCAACAAGCGCACAGGCGAACACGGCGTCACGGCTACCGTGAACGATCAAAACGCTTTGTCACTGTCATCTGATGGCCGCAACATGTCGGTTTGGTTTGATTCCAGCAAAGAGGGCTTGTCAGCCGCTAGCTTTGGTTTGGATAAAGGTGGCGCAGTGGCGCAAGAGACAACCTTGTCTTTCTCTGCTACGACAGCTGCTGCACTTGAAACTGTTTCATTTGAGTTAAACGGTGTTCCGATTTCGTTTACGGGCCCAGGCACGCAGTCGATTGCGAAAGACATCCAAGACAAAATTGACGCGAGCGGGATCGCCAATTTGAAGGTCGAAGAAACATCACCTGGTTCGGGCGTTCTTTCTTTGAAATCGACAGTACCCGGCTCTGGCTTCACTGTGTCAGGTGTCAAGGTAACTGGCTCAGCCGCGACGACCACCAAGTTTGATATCAAGACCATTCAAGCCAATGACATGGGTAAGAACGATGTCACAGGTATTTACAACGCGGATGAACTCTCATCCACTGCAAAAACCTTATACGGTACGGTTCGCCTGGTGTCAGACCCTGTGCTATTGCCAGCGGGTGTTCCTTCACCCGAAGGTGCACCACCCTCAGATCAACTGTTGAAGTTGAAGGCCACCGGCAAACCATTCACCGTGACCACCGGCATTGACGGTTTGGGTGAGAAGAGCAACTTCTCCGCCTTGGGTTTCCAGGTGGGTAGTTATGGCGGTCAATCCAGCGCAGCGATGGATCCTCCACGCGTGGGTCGCATGTCATTCCAAGTGGGTGCCAGCGCCAACCAAGTGGTGACGATTGATTTGGCAGACTTCGGCAAGAACGGCCCCATCACCAGTGAAATTACGGGTGACGTGGACTTGAATGTGGAGTCACGCACTGCGCGTATCAACACAGGCGAGGGCGCTACGGCAGTCTTGGCTAAGTTGGATTTGGTCATGGACCGTGTCAACGCCACACGCGCCACCATGGGTGCGGTGATGAACCGACTCGATCACGTGATCAGTAACTTGACCAACGTGTCGATGAACTTGTCTGAGTCTCGTAGCCACATTGAAGACGCCGACTACGCGGCTGCTTCGACCGAGCTGGCCAAGACGCAAATCATGCAACAAGCCGCTACAGCGGTGCTGGCGCAAGCCAACACCAGCCAGCAGTCGGTGCTCAAACTCTTGGGTGGTTAATCCCACCTTTGAGTTCATGCATGAAAGCTGAGCAAGGCGCCGTGCCTTCATCCTCCAACCTTCCTAAAGGCCCCAATTGCTGGGAGTGCCGCTACATGGCGGTCACGTGGGATGTGCGCATGCCTTATGGCTGCAAGCTCATGGGCTTTCGTTCGAAAGTGGTTCCCTCGCTGGAGGTGCTGCGCACGGACGGGCGGTTTTGTGGCGG
>ERZ650303.353-NODE-353-length-13949-cov-5.404491_pt1 | contig 13949 bp, 18 predicted proteins | sample MGYA00376239_ERZ650303 | MGnify/ENA primary metagenome ERZ650303 (study PRJEB26733, sample SAMN07839262) | wastewater metagenome | biome: small river; feature: stream; material: water | place: USA: North Carolina | collected 2016-04-05 ... | reverse complement strand
CACCAAGCTGGAAGCCAAGGGCCTGATGCGCGGGACTGCGAAGGAACGCGCCGAATATATGCAGATCATGCGCCAGAATGGGGTCATCACCGCGAACGAGTGGCGCGATTACGAAGAAATGGACCGTTCGACCGATCCGCGCGCCGATCAGCTTGAGCCTGCGGCCAATCTGTTTGGCAACCAACCGGGGTAAACAAATGGAAAAGATGAGTTTTGACATGCGCGAGATTAAGTTCGCGCAGGACGGTGAAGCCATGACCATCTCTGGCTATGGCGCGGTTTTTGGCAATGTCGATGCTTACGGCGATGTGATTACACCGGGGGCATTTGCCAAGTCGCTTGCGGCCCACAAAGAGGCAGGAACTTCGCCCCTCATGCTGCTTGAGCATGGTGACGCGCCACTGCCCATTGGCGTTTGGGAAGGCATGGCAGAGGATGGCCACGGCTTGCAGGTCAAGGGCAGGTTCCTTGATACGTCACTTGGCATCGACGCTTGGAAGGCCGCGAAGGCTGGCGCGATCACCGGCCTGTCGATTGGCTATCGCCCGATTGAATTTGAGCTCCGGAAGAATCCCGACGATCCGCGCCGGACGTTGAAGTCTGTGGACCTTGTGGAAGTGTCCCTTGTCGGGATGCCTGCGAACGGCAAGGCGCGCATTTCCGAGGTGAAATCGGAAATCAACACCATTCGAGAATTTGAGAATTTCCTGCGGGATGCGGGGTTCTCTGCTGCCGATGCGAAGCGGATTGCTTCGACCGGCTTCAAGGCTGCCCATCGGGATGATGGCGACCTGTCTGAACTGGCGGACGCGCTCAAGCGCAACGCCTCCATCCTGAAAAATTGAGGTATCAAAATGACTGACATTGTTGAAGTGAAGGGCCTTATTGAGGCTCAGGGCCGCGCTTGGGAAGAGTTCAAGACGGCCAATGACGAGCGCATCAAGGCGGAAGCCAAGGGCGCGGCTGACGTTCTGTTCGAGGAAAAGTCCAAGGCGATCAACACCGCGCTCGATGATCTCGGCGCGCAGTTGAAGGCTCTGGAAGCCAAGGGTAATCGCCCCGGCGCTGGCGCTGGCGAACTCTCGGAAGTCGAGGCTGAGCACAAGGCGGCTTATGCCGACTGGATGCGCAAGGGTAACGAGGCCGGTCTTTCCGATCTCGAAGCAAAGGCGTTCCAGATCGGCGTCAACGCGGATGGTGGCTTTGCCGTTCCGAAGGAAATTGACACGGCTATCGTCAAGAAGCTGGTTGATATTTCACCTGTCCGCTCGGTTGCGCAGGTTGTCCAGATCGGCACGAGCGATTATCGCAAACTGGCTGACATCGGCGGCGCGGCTTCGGGCTGGGTTGGTGAAACCGCTGCCCGCACCGCGACCAATACGCCGCAGCTTGCGCAGATCACGCCGACGATGGGCGAGCTTTACGCTAATCCGCAGGCCACGCAGGTCATGCTTGACGATGTGTTCTTCAACGCAGAGCAGTGGCTTGCTGACAGTGTTGCGGATGAATTTGCGCGTGCGGAAGGCGCTGCCTTCATCACTGGAGATGGCACGAACAAGCCGACTGGTTTCCTTGTTGGAACGCCGGTTTCGACTGCGGATAGCAGCCGCGCTTGGGGCGTTCTCCAGTATGTCGCGTCGGGCGGCGCTGGCGCTCTTCCTACTTCGGCTGACAAGTTCATCGACATCGTTCATTCGCTCAAGGCCGGTTATCGGCAGGGCGCGATGTGGATGACCAACAAGGCCGTTGTTGGCGCTCTGCGTCAGTATAAGGACACGACTAACCAGTATCTTTGGCAGCCGTCTGTCCAGGCTGGTTCGCCTTCGACCTTCCTTGGTTATGGTGTTGTCGAGGCCGAAGATATGCCTGCGGTGGCTGCAAACGCCTTCCCGCTGGCGTTCGGCAACTTCGGCGTTGGCTATCTGATCGTTGACCGCATGGGCGTTCGCACTCTGCGCGATCCATACAGCAACAAGCCTTATGTTGGTTTCTATACCACGAAGCGCGTTGGCGGCATCGTCCAGAACTCGGAAGCCATCAAGCTCCTGAAGGCAGCTGCCTCGTAAGGTCGCAAATCGGGGCTGGTCATTGTGGCCAGCCCCTTTCTTTTCAGTGAGGGCGCGCATGGCAGCAAAGATCAAGACTGCGGCTGTCGGCTATCCAGTCACGCTTGCGGAAGCTAAGGCGCAATGCCGCGTTGATGGCAGCGATGAAGACGCGCTTCTCAATGGCTTGATTGCGTCGGCAACTGACCATGTTGAGAAATACACGGGCCGTGCGATCCTGTCGCAAGTCTGGCTCGATTATTTCACAGAATTTTCGGATGTGATGGCGCTCACGGTTGGGCCTGTCGCGTCGATTGTGAGCATCAAATATTACAATGGGCTTGGCGTCCAGACTGCTGTTGATGCTGCCTCATATTATCTTGACGACGCGAGTTTGCCCGCGCGCGTTCTGCGCAAGCCGGGTTACAGCTATCCGTCAACAGATTGCCGCGAAAACGGCATTGTGATTGAGTATGGATGCGGCGAGGCAACGGCTCAGCCATCCATCAAACACGCAATTCTTTTGCTGATCGGGCAGCTTTACGCCAACCGCGAGGCGACGGATATTCCGCAGGCCGCGCGTGACCTGCTCCAGCAATATCGGATTTATGGCTGATGCTTGCGGCAGGCGCGCTTAACCGGCGCATCACGATACAGCGCAAGACGGACGTTCCTGACGGCTCAGGCGGTTACGACCGCGCATGGGCTGATTTGACGACTGTATGGGCAAAAGCAACGCCGGTTGCTGGCAAAGAGGCCCTTGTCGCCGGAACGCTGCGATCATCGCAGCCGTGGCGGGTCGAAATCCGCTGGCGCGATGTGAAGGTTGACGACCGCATTACAGCTTCGTGGCTGCCATCTGGAAAGCATCTTGAAATTCAGTCGGCATCCGATCCTGACGGACGCCGCGAAAGCCTTGTGCTGTTCTGTGAGACAGCTTGATGGCGTCAAAGGTCAAGGGTGTGGCTCAGTTGCGCAAACGCCTTCGCCAGATGCCTGATTTTGTCCGCAGCGACATTGCAGAGGAATTGAGGGCGTCTGGCCAGCGTATGCTTGCAAGGGCCAAGGCAGAGGCCCCTAAGCGCACGGGCGGGCTATCCGGCGCGCTATCGTTCAAGGTTGCGCCGAAAACGCTGAATATGCGCATCGGGCTTGTGACCAAGGCCATGCGCCGAAAGTTTTTTTACGGGTATATTCTGGACCAAGGGCGAAAAGCAAAGACGGTTCAGGTCAAGCGCCGCACCAAGTCTGGCGTCACGTCTTACGCCATGCGGGTGAAGGCCATTCCCCGCAATCGTTATGACTTCGTTTTTGGCCGGATGCGGGACTTCCGCACCAATGAATTGCCACATATCCGCAGGGCGCTTGAAAAGGCCCTGTCGCGCGTTTCGAGGGGTGGGGAATGACCGATATTCGCGCGGGCGTTGAAAAGGCTGTCTTTGACCGCCTGACAGCGCAGATTGTGGGGGCGGGTGTCTATCAGCACTCGCCGCAAGACGCAGCGCCGCCGTTCGTGATGCTTTCTGACGTCACGTCAGAAAGCAGAGGCGGAAAATCTGGCGGGCTGGATCGGCTCATTGTCACGATCCAGTGCGAGGAAAAGAAGCCGGGTCGCAAGGCATTGAACGCCTTGATGGCTCAGGCGCGCACTGCCCTTGACCAGTGGAAGCCAGCCGCAACGCTTGGCGTTTTGTGCGGCACGTTCGCCTTTCAGGGCGATGACAGTTTCAGGATCGATGAGGACGATCACTATTTCGGAACGCTACGTTTTCTGACGTTCGCGCAGCCTTCCGCATGACCTTTGAACGTGAGGGATGAACAATGGCAAAAATTCTCGGCAATGATTACCGGCTGTTCGTGGAAAGCCCCACGCCGGGCACCTACAACCAGATTGGCGGGCAGGGCGATCTGTCGGTTGACCGCAAGGCTGGCTCGATTGACATTTCCGACAAGAACAGCGCGCCTTACGGGCTGGTCGCGGCGGGCAATTTCGCGGTTGAAATCAGCCTTGATGGCATTCCGGACCTGCCCGATGCGAATGGCCTGGCGCGCGTTGACACGCAGTTCAAGGCCCGCACCGCGACCAAGTTCCAAATCCGCAACGGCGCGCTTGGCACGGGTGCTGATGTGAAGTTCGAGGCGAGCTGCAACATCCTCGATCTGTCGATCAACCTCGGCAAGGATTCTGGCGGCTCCTATTCGATCCGCCTCGGCCTTGCGGCCTCGCCTGCAACCGATTCGCTGTTTGTCCCGTAATGGCGACGGCAAACGAAACGCGCGGCGAGATCAGCCTGCATCTCGATGGCGCAGACTTTGTGCTGCGCCCGTCTTTCGAGGCGCTGGTCGCCATCGAACAGGACAGCGGCAAAGGCCTCATCGATCTCGCCCGTGAGGCAGAAGGCGGCACGCTCTCGCTGCAGACCGTGGCGATCATCGCGATGCGCTGCATTCAGGCTTGGGGCGCTGCCACCAAGAATGAGATGGCGCAGGGCGTGAATGCGGACAAGCTCGCCCGGCTCATCCTCTCGTCGGATGGCGGGCTGATGGCGGCGATGCTGCGCATCCGCATTATGCTGACGCTCGCCGTGACGGGTGGCTACACGCCATCGGGGGAGCGCAAGGCGGCGGGAAGCCCTGGGACGATCCCCGCCGCCAGTTGATGGCCTTTGCCATTCTCGACCTCAAATGGTCGCCGGACCAGTTCTGGCGATCAACCCCGTGCGAGCTGTTTTCGGTTTTCCAGCTCGCGGATGAACGCAACAAGGACACGCGCTGATGGCTGAGAGCGATTCCGATCTGATCGTCCAGATCAGCGCGACGACCGAGCTGCTGCGTTCGCAGCTCACGCGCGCCGATGCCGAGATTTCGCGCTTCCAGTCACAAACGAACAAGCGGCTCGACCGCGTGGATCGTGACTTTGATCGGGTGGGCAAGTCGGTTGGCAAGCTCGACGGCATTTTCGCCAGCTTCGCGGCGGGGGCCATCACCGGCATCGCCAGCGCCTTTTCGGTCGATGCCATCATCGGCTTTACCTCGCGGGCGCTCGAAGCCGGTTCGGCGCTTTCCGAAATGTCGGAACAATTGGGCGTTTCGGTCACCGAGCTGCAGGAATTCACCTTCCTCGGTGAGCAGGCGGGCATTTCTGCCGAGGAAATGCAGAAGGCGATGCAGAAGCTCAACCGCACGATTGGTGAGGCAGCGGCGGGCAACAAGAAAGCGGCGGGTGCCTTCAAGGAATTGGGCGTTGAACTGCGCACTGCCGATGGCTCGCTCAAATCTCCGGCGCAGGCGCTGGTCGAGATTGCTGGCGGGCTGGAAAAGATTCCCGATCCGGCTACGCGCGCGCGGCTGGAAGTAGCGCTGTTCGGTAAGGCCGGGCAGAACCTCGCGCCGCTGCTCAATCAGGGCGCGGCGGGCATTTCCAACCTGCGCGCCGAATATCAGAAGCTCGGCATCGCGCTGTCAGATGATCAGGCCAAGCGGCTCGATGATGCAGCGGATGCCTGGGAGAGATTCAAGACCAAGCTTGAAGGAAAATTCACGATCTGGCTTGCCGAGGAAGGCCTGCCCGAATTGCAGGCAATGCTCAAAGGCACGCAGCGTGATCTTGATAATATCGCGGCGGGTTACAAGCGCTTCAAGCAATTCATCGGACTGGAAACTGCGCCCGCTGATCGCAAGGCTGTGCGTGGCGGCTCGAACAGCGGGGCAGATGGGCGACCTTCGGGATCAAATTCCGCCTTTGGCGCCAACCCCTTCACGCCGCGCGGGCCGCTGTCCAAATCGCTGCTCATGTCCAATTTCACCGGGCAGGTGAGCGCGAATGACCAGTTTCAACTGCTGCTCTCGTCGCTCGATTTCGGCGCAGGCCGCCCGACTTATGGCCGCACGGCACGACCTACCAGCGCCAGCACGGGGCTCGCCGGAATTGATGATCTGGTGGCGTCTGCATTCGACCAGCTTGATGAGCGCATCAGCAACTTCTCACAGGTCATCAATTCGGATGTCGCATCGGCGGGTGATGAATATGGCCGCATCATCGACAGCATTAATCAGGCGTCTGAAATCTCATTCCGTGGAGCAGAGGAAGAGGCTGCCCGGCGCGAAGTATCCATCCGCGACCAAGCCTATCTCTATGAAGAATTGATGATGAACGGGACGAAGGGCTTCCTTCGCACGCTGGAATCCGAGGGCATCCGCATCATCGCTGAAATGGTCGCGCGGCTTGTCTCCGGTCAATCGCTGTCAAATGCGTTTAAGGTGGCCGCAGGAAATTCAACAATCGGTTCCGTTCTTGGGCTAGCCTCATCGTTCGGCGGGTTTTTCGCCAATGGCGGCAAGCCTCCAATGAGCAAGGTGTCTGTTGTTGGCGAGCGCGGGCCTGAACTGTTCGTGCCGCGCGTTCCGGGCACCATCATTCCCAATGGCGGATGGGGTGGCGGCCAGTCCGTGAGCCTTACCGTCAACGCGCCGGGGGCAACCGCCGAGACGGTGGCGATGATCCGGCGCGAACTGGCCGCCGCTGCGCCGCAGATCGTGGCGGCGGCCTCGCAATCAACAGTCAAGGCGCTGACGCGCCCGAGGATCGGTTAAATGGTTGACGTGCACCAGATGCCGGATCGCGCGTTTCGTCGCGCGCGCTGGTCGATCTCGACGCCCATGCAGCGCAATGTGTCTGAATTTTCGGCATCCGAGCAGATGGTGCGCCTTTCCGGTGCTTCGCGCTGGGCGCTTTCTGCGGAACACATCCCGTTGATTGGTGAGGATTCTGCCCGGTTGTGGCGCAGTTTCATGGCCAAGATGCGCGGCGGTGAGAACGTCTTTCCGTTCTATGCGTCAGAAGGCGCGCAGGCAGTTGATTATCCGATCATCTCCAACCAGTGGCACGCGATCATAAACCGGGCAAATACAAGCGTTTCTGGCCGCACGGTGACAAAATCTGGTGGAACAAACGGGGCTTATGATGCCTCGGCAGTTACGAGCGCGAGCTGGACAGGCGCGGCGACGTTGAGCTTCCGTGCCGCGAGCACTGCCATTGGATTCTTTGCCGGGCTTAATACAGACCCGATGACGGATGATAGTTTTGGCTCAATCGATTATGCTTTTCGCTGCGATTATGATGGCACGCTGATGATTTACGAGAGCGGCTCGCTGATTGCCACGGTTGGCCAATACTCGACCAGCGATCTGCTCACGATCCATTATTCAGGCACGACAGTGCGTTACATGGTCAATGGCCAGATCGTGCGCAGCGTGGCGGTGTCTGCCGGGCTGTCCTTCTATTTTGACAGCTCGATCTATTTTCTCGGCGCGGCGATCACTGATCTCGTGTTCCAGAATGGCAGCACGATTGCGGCGGGCAGCACCTCTGCCACGCTCACCGGGCTGGCAGCGACAGCGCAGGCGCTGAAAGATGGCTGGTATGCCACCGCCATTTTGCAGCGTGGTGGTGCGCAGCTCGTCGTCATCACCGAGGATGTATCAAATGCGGGCGGCGGAAGTTCCACGGCGCGCACGGTCAAATTCCTGCCCGAATTGCGCGGTGCGGCGATTGGCTTCATCGCGGACGATCCGTTCGGGCTGATGCGTCTCACTGATTCGCAGGCGAGCCTCGATGTTGATGCCGGGCAGATTTATGGCTTTGCTGTTGACGCAGTGGAGGCGTTCTGATGGCCAACCGTCCTGATGCAACCGCGATGGCGGCGCTGGGGGAGGCGGTGATCCGCCCGCGCTGGTTTGTCTATCTCGACTTTTTTGGCGATCCGGTACGCGCAACCACTTGGGTGGCCGATGTGGCCTTTACCGGCACGGGCGATGTTGATCTGGATGGCTTCACCTTTGAGGCGGTCAACGGCGATCTGGTGAGCGTCGGAACGCCGCAATTCTCGCTTTCAGGATCGGAGACGCTGCCAATTTCGCTCTCCGGGCTGGTGGGGCCAAATTCTGACCTGCTCAACATCGTGGGCGATGAAAGCAAATGGCGCGGGCGCGCGGCGCGGCTGTGGCAGTTTGTGGTGGATGATAGCGGCGCGCAGCAAGGCGTCGTCTGGTCTTATTATTCTGGCTGGATGAACGCCATGTCGATTGCGGGCGATGGCAGCGGGCAGACCGTGGCGCTCGACATCGAGGGCTATCTGGCAGGCGTCGCGCCCGCCAGCAATCGGACGTATCTCGATCAGGTGATGTACGACGCGGCGGACGCGAGCGCCGAAGCCTCGATTGCCGCGATGAACGGCGCGCATGGCGTGGCGGGCGGGCTGGGATATGCGAGCTTTGCCACAGGGATGCGCGACATTTCCTTCCGCGAAAATATGAGGCTGTTGTGAAGCGGCTTGATTGGGAAGCGCGGCTGGCCGCGCTCATCGAAGCGCGGATGGACGAGCCGTTCCGCTGGGGCACGCACGATTGCGGGCTGTGGGGCGCGGACGCTGTGGAAGCGCAGACGGGCATTGATTTTGCCGCCGGATTTCGCGGCACATATTCTGATGCGGCGGGTGCCGCAGAGGCGCTGCGCACGCAGGGTGCGGGCACGATCGTCAAGACGTTCGACCAGCATCTGAAACGCGTGCCGCCCGCCTTTGCGCAGCGCGGCGACATTGTTCTGAAAGGCCGGGGCCGCACGGCGGCAATTGGCCTGTGCATCGGCGGCGAGGCGCTCTTTGTGAGTGATGAGGGGCTGGTGCGCGTGGGGCGTGGGGAATGGTCTGCCGCGTGGCGCGTGGCTGTGAGAAAGTGGTTTAGCTGATGGGCAAGGTTGTTCGCACAGTCGCCAAGATCGCGGCGGTGGCGGCGATCGTCGTCGCAACCGGCGGCGCGGCAGCCGGGCTTGCCATTTTCGGCACGACAGCAGGTGTGACGGCCTTCGGCCTGTCCATCGGCTCGCTGATGACGATTGCCGCCGTGTCGAGCGCGGTGGGGGCGATGTTTGCCAAGAAGCCGGGCGGGCTGGCGAACAGCAACCGCGAGCGGCTTTATGCGACGATCAACCCGGACACGCCGCGCAAGCAGGTTTTTGGCCGCACGGCGATGGCCACCGATGTGCGCTATCATGAGTATACCGGCACCGATCAGGAATATTATTGGCAGGTGATCGCGCTCGCCAGCCACGCGGTTGAGGCGATTGAAGAGCTTTGGATGGATGACAAATTGGCCTGGTCATCGGGCGGCGGGGTGACGGCGGACTTTTCGGGCTATCTGACAGTCTGGGCCGTGGCCGAAGGCAGCGCGGCCAACATCACGTCGATCTCGTCCACATGGGGTCCGGCGTCAAATCGACGGCTGACGGGGATTGCGCACCTCGACCTGCGGTTCAAGACGACCGGCAACAGCAAGAAAACGCAATCGCCCTTTGCCAGCTCGATCCCGTCGCGCGTCACGGTGGTGGGCAAGGGCCGCAAGGTTTATGATCCGCGCCTTGACAGCACGGCAGGCGGCAGCGGCGCGCACCGCGCGGCCAATCAGGCGACGTGGCAATATGCTAACGGCGCAACAGTGCTCGGCAATAACTGCGCGCTGGTGCTACTCAATTACATGCTCGGCTGGAAAATCGGCGGGCGGCTGGCCGTGGGCAAGGGCCATCCGGTGGAGCGGCTCAACATGGCCAGCTTTATCACGGCGGCCAATGTGTGCGATGAGCTGGTGACGCTGGCGGCGGGCGGCAGCGAGCGGCGCTATCGCTGGGATGGAGTGATTTCGGAAGGCGATGCAGGCGATGGGGTGATTTCGGAATTGCTCGCCTCGATGAATGCCGAGTTGACTGATGATGGCGGGCAGTTGTCGCTGCGCTGCCGGGTCAATGATCTGGCAAGTCCGGTGATTGCCGATCTGTCGGCAGATGATGTGGTGGGCGGGTTTGAGTGGCAGCCCAAATTGCCGCTCAATGAGCATCGCAACATCGTGCGCGGCAAATATGTCGATGCCTCATCGAACAGCCTGTATCAGACGGTCGATTATCCGGCTATCTCGATTTCATCACCAGACGGCATTGAGCGCACAGAAACGCTTGATTTCGCGGGCGTTCAATCGGCCTCGCAGGCGCAGCGGTTGGCAAAGCAGTGGCTGCAACGGCTGATCTATTCAGGCGTGTTCACGGCTGAGTTCAAGGCGCGCGCATGGGGGTTGCGCGTTGGAGATGCCGTGAAGTGGACGAGCTTTTCACCGCTTGGCGCGGGTTTTGACAATAAGCTCTTCCGCGTTGTCGAGCGGTCAAATCCGATGAATGGCCGCGTTCGATTGAAGCTGCGGGAGGAAAACGCGGCGATCTACGCATGGAGCGCAGAGGATAGCGCGCCTGTGACGGCTGCGGCTCCGACTGTTTACGATTGGACCAAAGACCCTGCCACGGCTGAATTTTCAGCTATCGAAAACGGTGCAACTCGCAACGTAAATCGCGGCGCGTGGTCATCGTCCAGCGTGGATTATGTCGTGGGCGATATAGTGACCATTAGTGGCAGCAGTTATGATTGCGTAACCGCTCACACTTCGAGCGCCTTGAATGGGCCTCCCGGTTCCAACTGGTCGGTTGCGGCGGCTGCCGGAATTAGCTCACGCATCGTTTTCCAGCGCGCGGCGACGGCACCGGCCACGCCTGCTGCTTCGGCTGGAACGCCAAGCGGCTGGTATGACACGACAACGGCAGTTCCGGTCAGCTCCAATCCGATGTGGTCAACGACTGGCTCAAGCCCGTTGGGCGGCGGCAATTACACTTGGGGTGCGCCGGTTCGGGTGGAGGCGATCAGTGCCAACCAGACCGGGGAATCGACGGGCGCTTTTTACACCACATCCGCCACGCTGAGTTTCGTGCTCAATCCGGGGCAGAGCCGAAACGTCTATATTCAGGGCGATGTGTCAAGCCCGACCGGCAGCGGCAATGTCTATCCGCAGATTGAATATCGCGAGGCGGGTGGAAGCTGGACGGCGAGCAACGGCACCACATGGACTTATGCCAATGCTGATCCGGTGCCCGCCATGGATTTGAACCATGAGATCACTGTTTCCAACAGCGGCACCGAGGCACGCACCTATGAAGTGCGCGGCACCATCGTTCGCTCCAACAGCAATTCAGGCGCGATCAACACGGCGCTGTCCTTCTTGAGGATCTGATGCGATGTTCATGAAATACAACCCGACAGACGGGGCACCGATTTCCTATCACGCCGAACAGCCGACGAGCGGCACCTGGACGGTTATTCCGGCAAGCGCGATGCAGGACCCGCCGCTCTGCTATTGGGATCAGGCGACAAAGCAATGGGCCGATGGCGATGGCGGCTATCGCTGGAACGAGGCGACCCAGCAATTCGACTATGCCTTTGGCAATTTGCAGCTTGAATATTTCAACTGGATCAACCGCGCGCGGGCGACTGCGATTGCGAGCGCGTTTCCGGATGCGGCAACGGTTCTCTACACGGAGCGCCTTGGCATTGAGGCCCGTGCCTATGCCGGTGACGCCAGCCCGACGCTGACCGATTACCCGATGATTAACCAGCTCAAGACGGTCAATGGCCTGACTGAGATGGAAGCTGTGAACGAGGCCAAGAGCCAGTGGCTTTTTTACCATGCCGCGATTGGCGCGGTATGGGCACGCTGGCGCAAGGCGCAGACCGATATTGATGCGGCGACGACGCTTGCCGAGTTGGCGGCGGCCATTGCAATCGACTGGGATGCGGTCATCGCGGCGGCGACCGGCGATCTTGCCGATTGGCCCGCAAGCTATCTGACAGGCACGGGCGGCGGGCCAGCGGCATGGGCGGACATCACGGGCAAGCCCGCAACCTTCCCGCCTTCGACGCACGGCCATGAAATCAGTGATGTGACAGGGCTGACCGATGCCTTGGCCGGAAAGCAGGCGGCGGGCAGCTATGAAACGGCGGGCGCTGCGGCAGCGGCGATTTCCGCGCATGAAGGGGCAAGCGATCCGCACCCGCAATACACAACGGCGGCAGAGCTTACGGCGGCCATTGCGGGCGTTGCCGCAGCGGCGAAGGGCGTCCATGCCAAGGAAGTTATTCTCTCAACCGGCGCTTATATCTCGCAGGCCGTGAATGGCCTTGCGCTTTCGACGGCGGCGAGCGCTGCCAACCGCTTCTATGCCTTCCCATTTATCCCGGCGCAGACAATCACGATCAACGAGCTTGCCGTCGAAGTGACGACGCTGACGGCGGGTTCCGCACATCTTGGCATCTATGCCGACAGCGCAGGCTCTCCCGGTGCCAAGATCATCGGCAGCACGACGGCGGTCAATACAGGCACGACAGGCCTGAAAACGGTGACGATTGCCAACACAACGCTTGATGCTGGCACGGTCTATTGGCTTGTGGTCTGGTCAAGTGCGGCCTGCACCTTCCGCGCGGTGGCACAGGGCGCGCTTGCCGTGATCGGCCTCACATCCACGCTCAATGCCCAATACACTTCACGGCTGGCGACAAGCACCTTTGGCGCGCTGCCGGCAAATGCTCCTGCCACCACGCTGACGGCTGGCGCCGTGCCGTGGTTCCGCATGAAGATTGCTTGATGCGACCCGAGCAAGGCGACGCGCGGGCAGGATTTCTAATCACGTAATCAAGCGGGACGAGATCCCGCTTCGGCAAACCTCACTTCTGAAAGGGAAGAACAATGGCCAATACGATTCTCAGTGAAAGCGCAGCGGTTGATGTGCTGGCCGCGACTTCGCGCTCGGGCAGCGCCTCGCGCGTCCAGAACCAAGGACAGCGCGACATGAAGGTCTGGTTTAACACCGGCACAGCCCCCGCGCTCTCGACCAAGCCCGACTTCGTTTGCGCGCCTGGCCTAGATTTTGCGGTGGACGGCACGCAGAAGGTTTGGTGCCACTCGGGCGGCGAAACCTATGTGGGCGTCACCGCTCAAGTCTATTCCTGATCGTCGTGCAAGGGGGTTGGGGTAGATGTTCGAATCTCTTCGCCTTTGGGCGGAAATCGTCCTTGGTGCGCTTGGCGCGGGCGGGCTTGGCCTTGCCTTTCTGTCCCGTCGCAAACTGGATGGCGAAGGGGCGCGGGCCGAAGCCGAGGGAACGAAGGCCGAAGCCGAAGCCGAGCTGATCCGCTCGCAGGCCAAGCACATCCAATTCGAAGAGATGGAGCGCACAATTGAGCGCCTGAGCCGCACCGTCGAGCAACTTGAACAGCGGGTGAGGCAGGCGGAAGCGGCGGCGGCGGAAGCTGTCAAATCGGCTAAGGAATGCGGCGAGCGCGAGAAGAAGCTCATTGACCGCATCAAGACCATTGAAGCCTATCACATCGGAGAAAAGTGATGACCGTCACTGAGTTCCAACAATGGCTGAACGCGCATGGCGCCTCAATCGCAGTGGACGGGAAGGGTGGCCCTGCAACACGGGCCGCCATCCTTCAGGTGTTCACCAACAAGAGCGCGCCCGCGATCACCGAAACCGAATTGCGCAGCATCTCGGCCTTCCTTGGCGATCCGCGAGATCGCCCGCCGGGTCGGGCCAAAGCCCATCGAGCGGTCCACGGAGGCATACCGGTGCGCCTCCTCGCAAACGAGCAGCAGCGAGGTTGCGCCGTCGCTCCACAGGCCGAAATCGAACGCCATGCGGCACAGCACGGAATTGCCAGCGAAGGCAATCATCGTCACGACGGTGAGCAAAACGATGCGAACAGATGAGACTTGGGGTGACATAAGAGCGCAATGGTAGGCGTGACTGACAGGCCCCCAGGTACTTCAGGCGACACATTCCAGTGACGGTGGACCAACAAAGGCTTCCACTTAAAATAAACAGTTCGCTGCCTTCATGCTTGAAGACAGCCTTTTCCCTACTCACGCCTCTTTAGATGTCTAACAACAACACCCCCTCCGCTCCGGAAGCCGCTCCCGTCGACGAAAACCAACTCATTGCCGAGCGCCGCGAGAAGCTCAAGGTCATGCGCGAGC
>ERZ650303.352-NODE-352-length-14040-cov-5.291384_pt1 | contig 14040 bp, 16 predicted proteins | sample MGYA00376239_ERZ650303 | MGnify/ENA primary metagenome ERZ650303 (study PRJEB26733, sample SAMN07839262) | wastewater metagenome | biome: small river; feature: stream; material: water | place: USA: North Carolina | collected 2016-04-05 ... | reverse complement strand
TTGCTGATCATATGCTCAAAGAAACGCCGGCCTTGACCGACCTCCATATGGATCGCTGGTTCGGCCACGCCGAAGGCTTTTTAAAAACCTGAACCGGGGCCACTTGCGCCTGGGGGTTCTCGGGTAAAATCACCGCACCATGTCGTTGATCCACCAGACTTTACGCCCCGCACTTGCCCGCTTACTGCTGGCGATGGTGCTGGTGTGCGCGCTACTGGCAACGCAATTTACCCTGAACCGGCACGTGATCGAGCACGCTAATGGCTCGGGCTTCAAGACGACCGCAACCCTGAGCACTAACGACGCGCCAGCATCGCACGATGGACCTGGCTGCTTGCTCTGCCTGGAACACCAGAGTCACGGGACCGCGCTGATTGGCACTTATGTGCTGGCACTGGCGCTGACCGCAACGGTTCTGATGGCCCGGGCACTGCCACCCAATACGCCTTATCTGGCACCTGAACGCGCCCGCCAACGCGCGCCCCCTGCTTTTTCCTGAACCGTTGTGATGTCTTCGCCACCCTGGCCTGTGCCGCGGTGTGCTGTCGTTTTATTCAGGAATAAAGCCCATGTTTTGTCAGCCTTCGCGCGCCCATGTGCGCGCACTCGTCCACGCGCTTTACGTTGCCCCGGCCGTTTTTAGCGCCCCGCTCTATGCGCAGGATGCACCCGATGTACAGACCCAACTGACACAGATTCAGGCCAGCCTGAGCCAGATCCGCACGGATTACGAGAAGCGGATTGCCGTGCTGGAAACCCAGGTCAGTCAGCTACAGAAAGAAAACACGCAGCTGTCCAGCCAGGCTAAATCTACCCAGGCGCAGCTTGCCCAGGCCCGCACAACAAAGCCGGTGGTCACTACAGCCGCCACGGCTCCCTCAGCGGCAGCCCAGCGCGTGATCAGAGCCGAATCGCTGGAGGACAAGATCGCCGCTGTCGCACCGGCACCTGCAGCAGCGGCGCCCAACGTCTTCCCCAATCTCGGGGGCAATGATCGCAGCATTGACTTAGGCGCAGAGCTTTTCATTGATGCCAAGTATTCGTCCCAGAGCCAGAACCCGGAAAACCCCTATACGGGTGTTTTACCGACGGGCGGCGAAGGCATACCGCGCGGCTTTTCGATCGGGGAAACCGAGCTGGCGCTCAAGGGGGCTGTCGATAACCTGTTTCGCGCCGAAGCCCGTTTTGTGCTGGAACAGGTGGGCAACAGCACGAGTCTCAAAACCGAGGAAGCCTATGCCGAAACCCTGGGCTTGCCGGGAGGCACCAAGGTCAAGGCCGGCAAGTACTGGTCGAGTGTGGGTTATCTGAATGACAAGCACCCCCACGAGTGGGACTTCGTCGATCTGCCACTGGTTTATAAACAGGTCTTTGGCGGTCAGCTCAACGAAACGGGTGCCCAGCTGAGCTGGGTGGTGCCCACCGATAATCTGCTGCTCAAACTGGGCGGCGAGATCGCACAGGGCTCCAACGGCTATAACGCCAATACAGGGGCCTACAACAGCAATTACAACCAGAACAAGCCGCGCCTGGGGACACTGTTTGCCAAGACCGGTGGTGATATCGGGGAAGCGCACTCCTGGCAGGGCGGTATCTCCTGGGTGCGCGCCACCACAGGGGGTGGTTCGGCTGCCAACCCGGTCAGTTACTCGCTGAGCAATGAGAATCAGCTGAACTTCGCGGGTGGTAACACCACCTGGATTGCTGATCTGGTGTATCGCTGGGCACCCTTTGGCAACCCGACGGCCCAGAACCTGAAACTGCAAGGCGAAATTTTCTGGAATAAACAGAGCGGCAGCATGAGCAGCACGTCCGGCTGTCTGGATGATGCCGGTGCATCGATCGGCTGCACGGGCAACAACTTCGCCCAGAACCAGCAGGGCTTTTACACCCAGGGCATTTATCAGTTTATACCGAAGTGGCGTGCGGGTTATCGCTATGACCGCGTCTTCAATGGCACGAACAGCTACGGCTTCTCGGCTAACCCGCAAGTGTTGTCCAACTCACAACTGCAGAACGGCTGGAATCCCTATCGCAATACGCTGATGATGGATTGGGCCAACTCGGAATACTCACTGATTCGTTTACAACTGGCCCGCGACAACAGTTTTGGTCCCGGCCTTGATAACAACCAGATCTATCTGCAGTACATCATGTCGCTGGGTGCGCATGGTGCCCACAAATACTAATTACGGATCCTTATGTCTATAACAAAACTGATCATCGCCGCGGCAATGGTACTTATTGCACCGCTGGCTTCTGCCGATCTGAAAATCTTTGCCACGGTGCCCGAATGGGGTGCGCTTGCCGACATGCTGGGTGGCGATAAGGTGACGGTCTATACCGCGACTTCGGCATTGCAGGACCCGCACCGGATTCAGGCCCGGCCATCGCTGATAGCCAAGGCCCGCTCGGCCAATCTGCTGCTGGCCACCGGGGCCGGTCTGGAAACCGGCTGGTTACCCGTTGTCCAGCGGGAAGCCAGCAACCGCGCTATCCTGCCCGGGCAGCCGGGCTACTTCGAAGCCAGCCAATACGTCGCCTTACTTGAGGTGCCGGCGGTGGTGGACCGCACCATGGGCGATGTGCACGCAGCGGGTAATCCGCACATTCAGACCGACCCGCGCAATCTGCTCCCCATCGGCAAAGCCCTGACCGCCCGCCTGGCAGAACTGGATCCGGATAATGCCTCTTACTACCGTACACGTGGCGCGCAGTTTCAAAAAGACTGGCAAGCCCATCTGGCGCGCTGGCAAAAAACCGCGGCCCCACTGCGCGGTGTTAAGGTCTGGTATCAGCATGATGGCTATCCTTACATGAACGCCTGGTTGGGTTTGAATCAGGTGGGCATTCTGGAACCACTGCCCGGTGTAGAGCCGTCGAGCAAACAGCTGGTAGAGATTCTGCAGCGCCAGCAGAATCTGCAGGGGCGCATGGTAATTGCCTCGGCCTATATGAACGATGCCGCCGCGCGCTGGTTTAGCGAGAAGGCGGGCATTCCCGAAGCCTTACTGCCCTTTACCGTGGGCGGCAACGAGCAGGCGCGTTCACTCGTAGCGCTGTACGACGATACCCTGGCCCGTCTGCTGGCCGCACTGAAGTGAGCACGCATGACTGATTGGCTATTACTCAAGGATATACTCCTGCCAGCCTGGGTGGCCGGGCTCCTGGTGATTGCGACCCACGTCCCCCTGGGCTTCAAGGTCCTGTCGCGCGGCATTATTTTTATGGATCTGGCGATCGCCCAGGTGGCCGGTCTAGGCGCACTCCTGATGACGATGTTCATGGGCGAAGATGTCTCACCCCTGTTCTCACAGCTCGGCGCGGTAACACTCGCGCTGGGTGGTGCGCTTTTGCTGATGGCAACGGAACGCCTGACGCAGCGTTATCAGGAACCGCTGATAGGTACGCTTTTCGTGCTGGCGGCTTCGGCAGGCATGCTCATTCTGGCGGGCGACCCTCATGCCGGTGAACACATGACCGATCTGCTCTCGGGCCAGATTCTGTGGATCTCCCGCGAACAACTGATCATGAGCGCTGCCTTGACCGGCATGTTGCTCGTGGCCCTCTGGGTGATGCGACGCAGTTCGACCATGTTTTATGCCCTGTTTGCCATGGCGATTACCTTATCGGTACAAATGGTGGGTATTTATCTGGTCTTTGCGACACTGATCGTGCCGGCCCTGGCGACGGTACGCATCTCGCACGCCAAACGTCGCCTTTACGTGGCCTATGCCCTAGCCGCTACCGCCTACATGGCCGGGCTGCTGATCTCCGCCCGCTTCGATCTACCCACCGGGCCGCTAATTGTCTGGGCACTTGCTGCCTGTGGTGTCATCGGCTGGGCATTCCCGGCAAAACCCGTAGAATAAGACGGTCATTAAAGGAGAACGCCATGCGCCGTTTGATCATTGCTACAGCCGCTATCTGTGCTGCTACAGCTGTTTATGCCGCCGACGTTAAAGTTGGCCCGCTGACCCTTGAAGATGTCTGGGCGCGATCAGCGCAAACCGGCCAAATGACCGGTGCCTTCATGCGCATCCAGAACTCGGGGGCGGCTGACAAAATCATCTCCGCTTCATGCGATGCCGCCAAAGCGACGGAATTGCACGCCACGCAAATGAGCGATGGCGTGATGAAGATGCGGCCGGTATCGGCCATGGAGATTCCGGCCATGGGTGAGCTGAGCCTGAAGCCCGGTGGCTATCACATCATGTTGATCGGCCTGAACCGCCCACTGGTTGCAGGTGAAACCCTGCCGATCAAAGTGACCTTCGAGAAGGCGGGTGCGGTGACGCTCAACGCCATCATTAAGGACAAGGCAGCGCCGCTAAGCCGCGACATGCAATCCCAATAGATGACTGCTGTATTAAAGCGCACAGGTCTTGCGCTGTTCTGTCTCTTGCTTTGTGGTGCAACTGCCACCAGGGCACTGGCAGATTCGCCGGTAAGCGATGAGCCTATCGTCGATAGTGAAGGGCTAATCCCGGACGATACCGAGCGCTGGAACATCCACGGACAATCGACCTATATTGTTCAGTGGAAAAACAATTTCAGCTCGCCCGATCCCGGTGCGAAGAGCCTGCTCAACAATACGCAGGGTGACAACACCAAAAGTTACACCTGGACTATTACCCCGTTTATGGGTGCCCGCTTATGGGAAGGGGCCGAGGTGTATTACAACCCGGAGGGTAGCCAGGGGATGTCGTTCTCTCAGCTCAGTGGCCTCGGGGGCTTTACCAATGGCGAGTTACAAAAGGGGAATGCCGTACCCATGATCTGGTACAACGCCCGTGCATTTTTGCGCCAGTCCATCGGTCTGGGCGGTGGGCTGGCGCATATCGAAAGCGGGCCGAATCAACTGGCCGGCAATGTTGATAAGCGACGTCTGGTCATGTCTTATGGCTGGTTCTCGGCGCTCGATTTCTTTGATGGCAACCGTTACAGTCACGACCCGCGCCTCCAGTTTATGAACTGGTCGATTATGGCCAATGGCGCTTATGACTTCGCCGCCAATTCCCGCGGCTATACCTATGGTCTGGCTGGTGAATACTACGACAACGGCATTGCTTTCCGGATTGCCCGCTTTGCCATGCCTAAAGAACCCAATGGCCTGGCGTTGGATTACCAACTCACGCAACAGTATGGCGACCAGGCGGAACTGGAAGTCGCTCATCAGCTGTTTACGGAGCCCGGCAAAATCCGTCTGCTGGTCTTTCAGAACCGTGGCTGGATGGCCAGTTATGCGGCGGCCGTTAGCCTGGACCCGTCAGCCCCCAACATTATGAATGCGCGCACGAGCTACCAAACAAAATGGGGTTATGGCATCAATCTGGAACAGGGGCTGACCGAAAGCATTGGTGCCTTTGCGCGCTATGGCTGGAACAACGGCCAGACCGAGACCCAGGCCTTTACCGACATTGACCGCTCGCTCTCTGGTGGTCTTTCGATCAGGGGCACGGCCTGGAGCCGGGAAAACGATACGTTTGGTCTTGGCTTTGCCATCAATGGCGTAGCGGGCTCACAGGTTGATTATTTATCGCGCGGTGGTAGCACGATGTTTATTGGTGATGGCTATCTGCGATACCAGACCGAACGGGTTCTGGAAACCTATTACAGCGCCCAGATCTACAAAGGCGCTTATGTATCGGCCGATTACCAATATATTCAGAACCCGGCCTATAACTCGGCGCGCGGTCCCGTCAATTTCTTCGGGGTGCGGGCACACTATGAATTCTGATGTTTCGCCGTACAATGATGGTTTTGAGATTCATTCTTAATTAGAAATGACCCTAGACCAGGCGCGCATCGGCCAGAAGCTGATCGTGCGCGAAGTTCTCGCCCATGCACACCAGCCCGACTGGCAACGCTGGCTGACGGACATCGGTTTTGTGCCGGGTGAACCTGTAGAGCTTCTGCATACCGGTTTGATGGGTAAAGATCCCTTGCTCTTCCGCATTGGCCTCGCTAAGTTTGCACTACGCCGTGCCGAGGCGGCCTGCATTGAAGTCGATCCAAAGCCGTGACGACCCCCGGTAAAAAAATTGACCTCTTTCTCGGGCCGCCTCTGGTGGCACTGGTCGGCAACCCCAATTGCGGTAAAACGGCACTATTCAACCGGCTGACCGGCAGCCGTCAGAAGGTGGCCAATTATGCGGGTGTCACCGTTGAACGCAAGGAAGGCCGCCTCAAAACACCCCAGGGCAAAGCGCTGCGCGTGCTAGATCTGCCCGGTACTTACGGGCTGACGCCGCGCTCACCGGACGAACAGGTAACGACCGAGGTATTACACGGCACCGCGGCTGGCGAGACACGGCCGGATCTGGTTGTCTGCGTGCTGGATGCGACTAACCTGCGCCGCGGCTTGTTGCTGGCTATCAACATTCGCGAGCTGGGGCTGCCAGTGATTGTGGCCCTGAACATGACGGATATTGCGCGCAAGCGCGGCATCGAGATCGACATCCCACGGCTGGCCGCTCTGCTCAATCTGCCGGTGGTACCCACGGTAGCCATTGATGGGGTGGGCATGGATGGGTTACTGGCAGCGCTTGATACACCTGCCTACTGGCTGCATCCGCTGCCCCTGGGTCTGACCGATCGCACGCAACCCACATCCGATGCCGTGATCAGCGACCAGATGCTGGTGCAGAAGATTCTGGATGACCTGAATATCGACAACGCCTACCCACACCCGATGACTGACAAGGTCGATGCCGTGGTGTTGCATCCGGTGCTCGGCCCGATCCTGCTGACAGCCTTATTGTTTCTGATTTTCCAGGCGGTTTTTGTCGGTGCCGAATGGCCTACTTCCTTAATCGAGTCGGGCATCGGGGTTCTGGCGGAGACCGTACAGACCCTGGTGCCGACGGGTTGGCTGCAAAGTCTGCTGGTCGATGGCCTGCTGGCCGGTGTTGGCGGCGTGCTGGCTTTTCTGCCACAGATTCTGATCCTCTACTTTTTTATTCTGATTCTCGAAGAATCCGGCTACATGCCGCGGGCGGCCTTTTTGCTGGATCGCACCATGGGCCGGGCCGGGCTTTCCGGCCGCTCGTTTATTCCCCTGCTCTCCAGTTTTGCCTGTGCGGTACCGGGCATTATGGCCACACGCAGTATCTCGAATACGCGTGATCGGATAATCACGATTCTGATTGCACCGCTGATGACCTGCTCGGCACGCCTACCCGTTTATGCGCTGCTCATTGGGGCCTTTATTCCCGCCAAACGTATTTTGGGCGTGATGAACCTGCAAGGCCTGGTGCTGTTCGGTCTGTACCTCATCGGTATCGTCATGGCGTTTATGACGGCCTGGCTGCTCAAGCATTTAACGGCACGCAGACAAACCCGCACACTGATGATGGAACTACCGGCCTACCACCTGCCCCGGCTCAATAGTCTGGTGCTTGGTCTATGGCAGCGCGCCGAGATCTTTATCCGCCGCGTCGGCTCGATCATTCTGCTCATGACGCTCATCCTGTGGCTCCTCTCAAGTTTTCCCGGAGCGCCGCTCGATGCGACCGAACCGGCGATTCGCTACAGCCTGGCCGGGCAACTGGGGGATTTTCTGGCACCCTTCTTTGCCCCCATCGGCTTTAACTGGCAGATCAGCATTGCGCTGGTACCCGGCATGGCCGCCCGCGAGATGATGGTGGGCGCGCTTTCCACCGTATATGCCCTGTCCTCTGACCTACAGGGCGCACAGCTGCTGGTACCCATTATTGCCAAAGAATGGACGCTGGCCACCGGCATGTCACTGCTGGCCTGGTTTATCTTTGCGCCACAATGCGTTTCAACCTTGGCGGCTGCCCGCCGCGAAACCGGTGGCTGGGGCATTCCGGCCATCATGCTGCTCTATCTGTTTGCCCTGGCCTATCTGGCGTCATGGACAGCCTACCAATTCGGCCTATACTTGAGCCATTAACACTCGGGAGTACGCTATGAAGGGCAATCAACAGATCATCGACAACCTCAACAGCTTACTGGCAGGCGAGCTGACAGCCGTCGATCAGTACCTGATTCACGGCGAGATGTATGCCGACATGGGCTTGAACCGTCTGGCCGAAAAATCATTGCATGAATCGGAACACGAACGGCTGCATGCGCGCGCCATTATTCAGCGCATTCTGTTTCTGGAAGGCAAACCGGATCTGAGCAAACGCGAAGGCCTGAACGTCGGCCACTCGGCAACGGCAATGCTGGAGTCTGATCTGGCGGTTGAGTATAAAGTTGTTAAAACACTGACGGCAGCCATTGCCCTGTGCGAACAGCTACAAGACTATGTCACACGCGATATGCTCAAAGTACAACTGGAAGATACCGAGATGGATCATGCGTACTTCCTGGAAAAACAACTGCGCCTGATCAAGTTGACCGGTCTGGAAAACTATCTGCAAAGCCAGATGGATGGTAGCGGCGCAGCCTAAGGAGACGATCATGCAAGGTAACAAACATATCGTCACCACCCTGAACAAGGTGCTGACCAACGAGCTCACAGCGATTAACCAGTATTTTCTGCATGCCCGCATGTTTGGTAACTGGGGTCTGGAACAGCTGAACGAATACCGCTACAAGCAATCGATCCGCGTCATGAAAGAGGCCGATGAGCTGATTACGCGGATTCTGTTTCTGGAAGGTCTGCCGAATCTGCAGCAGCTGGGCAAATTACACATCGGTGAGAACCCGCAGGAATGCCTGGCCTGCGATCTGAAATTCGAGCACACAATCCAGAGGCCGCTGCTGGTGGAGGCAATTACCCTCTGCGAAGCCGAACAGGATTACGTTAGCCGTGATTTGCTGGAAGAGCTTCTGGAGGCCTCGGAAGTTGCCATTGACTGGCTGGAAACGCAGCTAAGCTTGATCGAAACGGTGACTTTGCCAAACTACCTGCAAAGCAAGATCGGCGACGCTGAAGCATAAGCACCTTTGAGAACGTGTTGACAATCGTTCTCATTCGTATAAAATGAAGGCTCTCAACGACTCCAAAGGGAGCCTTCATGTACATCTGTATCTGCAATGCAGTGACTGATCGCCACATTGAACAGGCGGTTCAGGACGGTGCGCGTACCCTTGAAGATCTTCATACGCAGCTTGCCGTCGGTAGCCAGTGTGGCAATTGCAAGTCCTGCGCTAAAGAGTGTCTGCGCGATGCCCAGCAAAAAAACCGCGCTGTCGGGTCCTTTTTATTTAGCCCGTGTTGAGAACGCGTCTTGTTTGTTTTATCAACATGAATCTGAATTTTGTCCCTTTCCGCAACGACCCCACCCTGAAAACGGGGTTCTGGGTCTCCGCCGCCCATCTGGTGGCCATTTTGCTCATAGCGTTCTGGGCGGTACTGTTTGCGGTCAATCCCGAGCCCATCATCATGATGGCGGAAATGGTGGATCGGGAGTCCTCGGCCATGGTGCAGACCATTAAAAACCAGGCCGTGAAGGATCAGCGTCAGGAAAAGAAAGACAAGGTCGTCACTCGAGAGACCGCCGTGGCGCAGGAGCAGGCATCGACCAAAACGGTTAACGGGGATCCGGCCGCCGCGCCCATCTATATGCCCGATGCCAGTGCCTCAGATCTGCACAACCCCAAACCACCCTACCCACCGCTCAGCCGGAGCAAGGGCGAGCAAGGCACGGTGCTGCTCAAAGTCTGCGTCGCCGCAAGCGGCTCGGTAGATTCGGTCAATATTGCCCAGAGCGCCGGTTTTGTCCGGCTGGATCGTGCCGCCAACGATACGGTCGAGCGCTGGCGCTTCCACCCGGCGCGACGCGGCGGACAAACGATCCCCATGTGCTACCAGCTGCCCATCCGCTTTTCACTTGACCAACCCTGACCCTACACTTTCATTCAACCGCTACAAGGTTATTACCATGAACGAACAACTCGGCTTACTCCACATGCTTCAGAATGGTGGCATCGTCATTGTGCTGACGGCGCTTGCCCTTCTGGTCATGTCGATCATTTCCTGGACGGTGATCATTGTTAAGGGTCTGGCCGTCCAGCGCGCTAAAAAACAGGCGGCCGCTTTGCAGCGTTTCTGGCACAGCACGGATCTGGCACATGGCCTGCAAGCTCTGGATACTGAACCGGGCCAACCAAACCCGTTCAAGCAACTTGCCGTGGACGGCCAGAGCGCCATGCAGCACCATCGCCACAGCGACAAACAGCTACACGATTCTTTGGATTTGAACGACTGGATGACGGGCAGCCTGAGCAATGCGATCGACGATGCCAAAGATCGCCTGAGCACGGGTCTGGCGTTATTGGCCTCGATTGGTTCCACGGCACCTTTCGTCGGCCTGTTCGGCACGGTCTGGGGTATTTATCACGCCTTACTCACCATTAGCGATGCCGGCAGCGCTGGTCTCGACAAGGTAGCCGGCCCGGTCGGTGAAGCCCTGGTCATGACGGCTTTTGGTCTAGCCGTCGCGATTCCTGCCGTGCTGGGTTACAACGCACTCGTCCGCGGCAATCAATTCATCATCAGCAAACTCAATCGTTTTGCCTACGACTTACATGCCTTTTTTGTCACAGGCAACCGGATCGAACGCCCGCAAGCAGCGAGCCGTGCCGGTCAGATTGGTTAACGGGATCGCATCATGGCCTTTGGATCATTCGACAACAACGAAGGCAGCGTCATGAGTGAAATCAACATGACGCCGCTGGTGGATGTCATGCTGGTGTTGCTGATTATTTTCATTGTGACGGTGCCTGTGATGAAGCATTCACTGGAGATCGACCTACCCAAGGTATCTACCGCGCCGCAACTGGAAAAACCGGATGTGGTGAAGCTATCGGTGGATGCCAAAGGACACTATCGTATCAACAACATCCCCGTCTCTGATGACGCGCTCAGGAAAGAACTCGCCGACATGGCGACCCATCACCCGCAGCCGGTGGTTCATATTTATGGTGACAGGCAAGTGGTCTATGAGCGTGTCATCGGGGCTATGGCTGCCGCCAATAAAGCCGGCATCGAGAAGGTCGGCTTTGTCACCGACCCGGGCCAGTAACGTGACCATCAAATCGGCCAGCAGCCTGGCACCACGCTTGTTGCCTACCGGCAATGCAACGGCCAGCAGCACTTCGCCAACAGCGGGCACAAGTACAACGACCGATACGCTAAAGCGCATCAGTAGCCGTGCACTGCTGGGCCAGGCCAGCAGCCTCATCATCGACCACGAGGGTGTGCGTTATGTCCTGCGCGCCACCCGTCTGGGCAAACTGATTCTCACCAAGTAAATACCATGTCCCCATCGATCCCTACACGTCACACGCTCATCCTGTTAATGGCCGCCAGTTTCATAGTCGGCTGTACGCATACGGGGGCGGTGCATTACGCCAATGACACCACCGTCAATCCGGATGCCGATGTGGCCACCGAAGAACTGATGAACGAAGAAGGCATCACGAGTCTGGGCGCAGGCCCGGGCGGCTATCGCTAGAAACACTTACAACTTGTCGTAGCCAGCCGTACAGAGCGCTTTGCGCTCCCTGATGCAGCCAGCCAAATTTCCAGCCCTGACGGGGCTGTATGGCTATGGAGCATCTTATGAAATCTCAGAAACACCGCAAAAAATCCACGTTAAAAAAGTCCACCGATGCGGCCACTGGCAAACCGCAACGGCTATCCACGCTGGGTGCCACCATTGCTGCCCTGATGGTGACGCCGCTGACGGCCATTGGTCAAACAGCTGACGGCGAAACGCAAACACTCAAGCAGGTTGAAGTGCGCGCCAAGTCGGACGATGCTGAAATTAATCGCTACAACGTGAAAGTCACCAAAGTCGGCAAGATCGAACAGGACATCACCGATGTACCACAGGCGATTACGATTATTCCCGAGACCTTGCTCACCGATCAGAATGCGACGACCCTGGAAGAGGCCATGAAGAATGTACCCAGCGTCACGTTCAACTCGGGTGAAGGCGGTCGTATCGGTGACAACATCAACATCCGTGGTTTTTATACCTTCGGTGATATGTACATCGACGGCATGCGCGATACCGCTCAATATAATCGTGACGTTTTTAATGATGCGGCAGTGGAAGTGCTGCGCGGCTCAGCCTCCATGCTGTTCGGCCGTGGCCAGGCCGGTGGCGTAATTAACCAGGTGTCCAAAAAAGCCTTTCTGGACAACAAGAACAGCGTTAGCGTGATTGGCGGCAGCTTCAATTATTTCCGGAGCACAGCCGACCTGAACTTTGTGATTGATCGTGAACAAAGCTCTGCATTCCGGATTAACGCCGTGGTGCAGGATTCGGGCAGCTCGCGTAACCAGGTCACCAACCATACGCAGGGTGTCGCACCAACCTACTCCTGGGGTATCGGCACTTATAACCAGATCGATGCCAGCTACTACTATCTGAAAACCAATCTGGTGCCGGATTACGGTATTGGTTTTAACACCACGACCAAAAACCCGGTCGATGTGCCAGGCTCTACATTTAGCGGCACCACGTCTGATATTGAAAACAATGTGACTCAGTTTGGTACGCTGAGCCAGAACTACAGCTTTGACAAAGACACCTCTCTGGTGACCAAGTTAAAGTATTCGAATTACACTCGTTCTCTGTGGTCAAACAAGGGGCGTAGCCAATCACCGACGGGCAATATCACGCAAACCAATCCTTACCCGGTACAAACACTCTCGCTCGCGGGTCCGCGTGGTGCCAATGAAGAGACGCTGGCCTTTCAGTCCGATTTCAACAAAACGGCCAAAGCCTGGGGAATGGAACATACCATTCTGGCCGGTGTGGAGTACTACCGTGAGCACGTTTATCGCTACAGCTACGACAGCACGGGTTGCCAACCGGCCTACAGCGCATCAAATACGGGCTGGATCACTGTCAACAATAACAACCTGGTCCGTGACTTGTGTAGCTATGGCTACGCCAATTTGATCAAAACGCCCAAATCGGTGTTTTCCTATAATTCAAACTCCTATGCCATTTATGGTCAGGACATGGTGGAGCTCACCCGGGGCGTCAAGATCATGGGGGGCTTGCGTAACGACTGGCTCAACGCACTCTACACCCAACCGAATGGCACGACCAGCACCACGACACCCGCTTTAAATAATTCGGCCGTGGATTACAGTAGCCCAAGCTATCGGGCCGGGCTGCTCTATGAACCCATGCCTAATGCTGGCACCTTCTATTTGTCATGGAGCAACTCGTTCAGCCCTACCGCAGATCTGTACCAGCTTTCTGCCGGCGCACCACTGCCCGCCGAAACCAGTCAGCTGACCGAAGTGGGCTACAAAGGCGACATCAACGATCTGGGTCTGTCTTTCCGCACGTCGCTTTACCATCAGGTCAAAAACTGGGAGCGGAATACGGATCTGGAATCAACGGCCTCTATTCTGTCGCAACGTCGTCACACCGATGGCGTTGAATTTGAAGTCACCGGCAGCATCACCGAAAAGTGGGATGTGTTCAGCGGATTGGGTCTGATGGACTCCCGTATTGATACACCGGCCAACCCGGCTACCCAGTCACAGCTGGTTGGCAAAGCGCCGCCAAACAGCACGCCCTACACTTACAACGTCTGGACGACCTATCAGTTGCCTTATGGCTGGAAAGTAGGCGGCGGCGTCACCGGTATGGGCCGCCGCTATGTGTACAGCATGAGCAATGATCCAGGAACTGGCCCGTGGAACTGGGTGCCGGCTCAGGCACAGGTTGACGGACTTATTCAATATGATGCCAAACAGTACACGGTCCGCCTCAATGCCTACAATTTGTTCAACAGTACCAACTATGTCTCTCTGTATCAGAACGGCGGCTTCGCCGTCCCCGGTACCTATCAGGCATTTCAGCTGGGCCTGACTTACAAGTTTTAACGTCGCGAAAGGACGCCATCATGCTCTTACATATTCCGCAGGTGCTCACCAAGCAACAGGTGAAAGACATTCGTCAGATTATCGATGCGGCAGATTGGGCGGATGGCGTCATCACGGCGGGCAGCCAATCAGCCAAAGCCAAGAACAACACGCAGCTGCCGGAAGACGGGGATGACTGCAAAAAAGCACGCACCATCGTGCTACATGCG
>ERZ650303.350-NODE-350-length-14064-cov-4.115783_pt1 | contig 14064 bp, 14 predicted proteins | sample MGYA00376239_ERZ650303 | MGnify/ENA primary metagenome ERZ650303 (study PRJEB26733, sample SAMN07839262) | wastewater metagenome | biome: small river; feature: stream; material: water | place: USA: North Carolina | collected 2016-04-05 ... | reverse complement strand
AGCGAGTAGTATCACCCACAAAATCAAAGCGCGCCAGACCAGGCCAATGGCTGATGGCAATGCGGCTGGCGTTGCTTCTTCGCCCACCCCGATTTCGGGACGGTCCGAAACTGTTTCATCTTCAATGACGGGTGACGCACTCAACGGCCCGCCCAGTTTGACACCCAGGGCACCCGCACCGGCTGCAACGATCACACCTGCGGTGTGGTCACGCCACGAACTGGCCTGCTCGCGCCAGCAATAGAGCGCATCTTCAAAATTACCGACAATGGCAAAAGCCACGGCCGTCATGCGGGCCGGTAGCCAATCAACCAGAGCAAAAGCCCGACGGGCAAAGGCACCAAAGTGGCGGCGTTTCACCTGAACTTCTTCAGCCGCATGTTCACCCACAACCTCTTCATCGGACCGATCACTGCCGTTCCAGTGCGTGGCCAGGAAAACCGTTAGGCGATAGAAGACCGCACCGACCGGGCCAAACACCACAAACCAGGCCAACACACCAAATACGTGGCGATGCGACGCCAGCACCCCAGTCTCGATGGCTAGGCGCGCAATTTCATCAGAAGAGGCATTGTCCGGGCATTCACTATTCCAGGCCTGCATGGCTTTACGCGCAGCAGGCACATCGTCCATTTGCAGGGCTTCATTGACTTCGGTAAATGCGTGACTGAACTGACGGAAGCCGAGGGTGAGATACAGCACCAGGACGCCAAAGGCCAAACCAAGCAGCACATTGATGCCGGAGAACACGACATCCAGCAAGGTGGTCAGCAAGACGCCACCCCCGACAATCAGCAGCCATGCCATAAAGCCATGCTGGCGATTACCGGAATCAAACACACTTTCGACCCAATTGGCGAGACGCGTCAGCGGATTACCGACAAAACGGGCATAAGGCAGTGGTCGAACCTGTTCAATCAGGAGCGCAAGAATCAGTACAACGAGTTTCATAAATCTAAAGCCTGTTAGTTCACATGGATACCCGACCCACAATGGATCAGGCCATCGCTATTAGCGTTCAAGATAACATAAATCAAGATACTATTAATCACTCTTTTGCCGGATGATCCGCGATAACTGCGCCAGCATGCCTGCCGTTGCACCCCAGATGAAATATCCGCCCCAGGGCACCGCCAGAAATGAACGCCAGGCACCCCGGTAGTACATGGTTTGCTGCCGGATGTTTCTGGGATCCATCAGGAAATCCAGTGGCACCTCGAAAATTTCTCCCACCTCGTCAATCTGCGGAGTCAGCGTACAGGGTGTTTGCACAAAGCCGACCATGGGAGACACAGCAAAGCCAGTGCCGGTAATGTACCTGGGCATTTCGCCAAAAATTTCGATGGTACTGGGAGCCAGGCCGATTTCTTCCTGTGCTTCGCGCAGCGCAGCCGCCACCGCACCCTCTCCGGGTTCGAGACCTCCGCCGGGAAAGCTAATCTGTCCGGCATGATCCCGCAGGTGCTCGGTGCGGCGGGTCAACAGCACCTTTAACGGTGTACCAGTTGCCGACACGACAATGGGGACCAGCACTGCTGCCGGCCGATGGCCGGTTTTTAAACGTTCCCGGATCTCAGGGGGCACCGGCTCATCGACGATTTCTGTGACTGGCGGCAACGCGTCGCCCTGCCCGGGTGGATAGGCGGCAAAAGCGGCACGAAGGTGATCAGGTGTAATAGCCATGACAAAAAAAGAGAGCCCGGAGGCTCCCTAGCGCTTTAGTCGCGGAAGTTACCGTACTGCAGTGGCACGTCCTTGATGCCCTCTTTGACCAGCGCAATGGCATCCTGCAGGATGTCGCGCTTAGCGCCTGTGACTCGCACGGCTTCACCCTGAATCGACGCCTGCACCTTCATCTTGGAATCCTTGAGCATGGCGACGATTTTTTTCGAGGTGTTCTGCTCAATCCCCACACGCACCTTCAGTTCCTGCTTGACCTTGTTACCGCCGACCTTTTGCACACTGCCATGATCCAGGCAGCGCACATCGATGGTCTTGCTGGTCATTTCCGGTAATAGAATGCCCTGCATCTGGTCGAGCTGAAAATCATTGTCGGCAAACAGGGTGATGGTCTTATCTTTTTCGTTCAGTTCGGCATGCGCATCCGAGCCCTTGAAATCGTAGCGATTGGTGATCTTGCGATTCGCCACATCGACGGCATTTTTGAGCGACGGCATGTCAACTTCTGAGGTGATATCAAAGCTGGGCATGATGATTAACCGAAGTGGCAGACGTAGTGGTAAGGCTCGTCACAGGCGATCTCGAATGACGAGTTACCCGGTACGTTGAAGGATTGTCCGCTGACGTAGGTTATCCACTCGGTGTCACCCTTGAGACGGACACGGCATGCACCACCCACGCCTTCCATCACTTCCGGCGCGGCAGTATTGAAGGTGAGCGATGAGGGCAGAATGACCCCAACTGTTTTTTTGGTGCCATCTACAAACTGAATGGTGTGACTCACGCACTTGCCATCAAAATACACATTGGCCGCTTTGACCACTGAGACGTTATCGTATTGCGCCATGATTTAGATTCCCCAGATTTTCTGAATGATGCCTTTGGCGATAAAACCAACCATGCCAAAAGCGAGTACAAAAAACAGAATGGCGGTACCGCGTTTGCCGGCTTTGGATTTAATAGCCAGTTCGGCAATGATGAACAGCATGAACAGGATGAACGCAGCCACGCCCCAGGTGGACATGAAGTCAGCGATCTGTTCTTCTGTAAAGCCGAAAACGGTACCTTCCATCATTTAGACCTTTTTACGCGCCACGGTTTTAGCGGCTGGTTTTGCCGCGACTTTCCTGGCTGCTGGTTTTTTTACCGCTGCTTTTTTGGCAGCGACCTTCGGTGCTTTACGGGCCTCACGGTTGGCACCGATACGCAGACGCAACGCGTTCAGCTTGATAAAGCCCCCCGCATCCTTCTGATCGTAGGCACCCGCATCGTCTTCAAACGTGGCAATGGTCGGATCAAACAGCGAATCCTGTTTCGAATCACGGCCGACAACAATGACGTTACCCTTATACAGTTTCAGGCGAACGCTGCCATTGACGTTGATTTGCGTATGGTCGATCAGCGTTTGCAGGGCTTCACGCTCTGGGCTCCACCAGTAGCCGTTATAAATCAGGCTGGCGTAACGCGGCATCAGATCATCTTTAAGATGGGCCACTTCACGATCCAGCGTAATCGATTCAATGGCGCGATGGCCCTTGAGCAGAATGGTGCCGCCCGGGGTTTCGTAGCAGCCACGCGACTTCATGCCCACGTAGCGGTTTTCTACGAGATCGAGACGACCGATGCCGTGTTTGCCACCCAGCTGATTCAGCAAGGCCAGAATTTCATGCGGCTTCATCTTCTTGCCGTTGATGGCAACCGGGTCACCCTTCACGTATTGAATGTCGAGGTATTCTGCTTTGTTCGGTGCCTTCTCTGGCGAAACCGTCCAGCGCCACATCGACTCTTCGGCCTCTGCCGCTGGATCTTCCAGGTGACGACCTTCGAAAGAAATATGCAGCAGGTTGGCATCCATCGAATACGGGGAGCCGCCCTTCTTGTGCTTCATGTCGATCGGGATGCCATGCGATTCGGCGTAGTTCATCAGCTTTTCACGCGACAGCAGATCCCACTCGCGCCACGGGGCAATCACTTTGACGCCCGGCTTCAGTGCATACGCACCGAGTTCGAAACGGACCTGGTCGTTACCCTTACCGGTAGCACCGTGACAAATCGCATCGGCACCGGTTTTGTTGACGATCTCGATCAGACGCTTGGCAATCAGCGGACGGGCAATCGACGTACCGAGCAGATACTCACCTTCATAGACCGTATTGGCGCGGAACATCGGAAACACGAAGTCGCGCACAAACTCTTCGCGCAGATCATCGATAAAAATGTTCTTCGGTTTGATGCCCAGCTTCAGTGCCTTGGCACGCGCCGGTTCCAGCTCTTCGCCCTGCCCCAGATCAGCGGTGAAAGTCACCACTTCACAACCGTAGGTGTCTTGCAACCATTTGAGAATGACAGAAGTATCCAGACCACCCGAATACGCCAGTACCACTTTCTTGATATCGCTCATTGCTGCTTTCCGCTCAATGTTAAAAACAAAAACAATCAGACCCGGTTATTCGACCCGGCCCAGCATTAAAAATTCCATCAGTGCCTTTTGCGCATGCAGCCGATTTTCGGCCTCATCCCAGACCACGCTCTGCGGTCCGTCAATGACACTGGCCGTGACTTCTTCACCCCGGTGTGCCGGCAGGCAGTGCATGAACAAGGCACCCGGATTGGCCACCTGCATCATGTCGTCATCGACCTGCCAGTCGGCAAACGCCTTGAGACGCGCTTCGTTCTCGGCTTCATAGCCCATCGATGTCCATACGTCAGTGGTGACTAGATCTGCACCGCGTGCTGCATCCATTGGATCGGAAAAGACTTCATAGTGTCCCTGGTCATTACCCACGAGCGCCGTATCCAGTTCGTAACCCGGCGGTGTTGAAACGTTGACTTTGAAGTCCAGAATACGCGCTGCCTGTAACCAGGTGTTACACACATTGTTGGCGTCGCCGATCCAGGCGACCGTTTTGCCGCGCAGATCACCCCGGTGTTCGTGATAGGTAAAGATATCGGCCAGAATCTGGCAGGGGTGGTATTCGTTGGTTAACCCATTAATCACCGGCACGCGCGAATAGGTAGAGAAGCGCTCGACGATGCTCTGCTCGAAGGTGCGGATCATGACAATATCGCTCATACGCGAAATGACCTGTGCCGCGTCTTCAACCGGCTCCCCCCGACCCAACTGTGAGTCACGGGTGTTCAGATAGATGGCCGCGCCGCCCAGTTGCTGCATACCCGCTTCAAAAGACAGACGCGTGCGCGTGCTGGCTTTTTCAAAAATCATGACCAGCGTGCGGTCCGTGAGTGGCCAGTATTGCTGATACGACTTGAAGCGCTCTTTGATCCAGTGGGTGCGTGCGAAGAGATACTCGTACTCTTCGCGATTCAGATCACTGAATTCGAGGTAATGGCGCAAAGGCTTGTGGCTCGTCATATTACTTTCCCAAGAAACGGGTGATGACATCCGTCAGGCGTTCAATCAGGGTGTCAACATCGGCCTGAGTGATATTGAGCGATGGCAACAGACGCACCACCGAATCGGCAGTTACGTTGATCAGCAGGCCCGCATCCCGTGCCTGCCCCACCAGATCACCGCAAGGACGATCCAGTTCAATACCAATCATCAGGCCACGGCCGCGAATATCAACGACTTCTGCCCAGTGCCCAATCCGGGTACGCAGACCCTGGCGAATGGCATGGCCCATCTGATCGGCATTGGCTAAAAGCTGATCACGCTCCAGCACATCCAGCGTGGTTTTAGCCGCGCGCATGGCCAGTGGGTTGCCCCCAAATGTGGAGCCATGATTTCCCGGGCCAAACAGACCCGAAGCCCGGCCACCAGCCATACAGGCGCCAACCGGGACACCGGAACCTAATCCCTTGGCTAGCGATACCACGTCCGGACGGACGCCCGAATGCTGAAAGCCGAACCATTGACCGGTGCGCCCGATGCCGCACTGCACTTCATCGGTCATCATCAACCAGCCTTTATCGTCACACAGGTTGCGCAGTTCTCGCTGGAACTGATCATCAGCCAGGTGAATGCCGCCCTCGCCCTGAATCATTTCGAGCAGTACGGCAACGACGTTCTTGTTATGTTCGGCGACCTGGCGAATAGCCTCCAGGTCATTGTAGGGGACGCGCACAAAACCGCTGACCAGCGGCTCGAAACCTGCTTGTGTTTTGCGATTGCCGGTGGCCGATAAGGTGGCCATGGTGCGTCCATGAAACGCATGTTCCATCACAATGATGGTCGGGTTATCGATGCCCTGACGATGCCCATAAAAGCGGGCAAGTTTAATGGCCGCTTCGTTGGCTTCACAGCCGGAGTTACAGAAAAACACCTCATCCATACCGGACAACGAGGCCAGCTTATCGGCAAGTTCTTCCTGCAGCGGAATCTGGTAAAGGTTCGAGGTATGTAACAACTGGCCTGCCTGCTGGCTCAGCGCATGCACCAGATCCGGATGGTTGTGCCCTAGGGTGTTGACGGCGATTCCTGATAAGGCATCCAGATAACGTTTACCTTCAGTATCAACCAGCCAGCTCCCTTCGCCGTGCACAAAGGCGACCGGCTGACGGGCATAGGTGTTCATCACATGGCTCATGGTGACTTCTCGACTCATCAGAAAAAACAAAAAACGATGAGGCCTGATTCTGAGTCAAAGACGCCAGAAATCTCCGCCGCATCGCGTGTAAAAAGTGTTCCCCGTGATTTTATGGCAAAAGTGGCCGTCCATCCACTCCCGCAAGCGCATAAAACTCGATAGAATAGCGGCCATGGACACCCCAGCATCGACAGTTGACGCCAAAAGCGACACCAATCTGTCTCACAGCCTCGTTATTGTCGGTCGTACACAGGACGGCAAAAAGTTTCGCCCCTCCGATTGGGCAGAGCGTTTGTGTGGGGTCATGTCTGCCTTTGGCACCGAAAAACGCATGAAATACTCCCCTTACGTCAGCCCGGGCGAATGGGAGGGCGACAAATGCGTATTTATCGATGGCATTCTGTACGACATCTCACCGATTGCTTATCGTTTTCTGGCTAATTTTGCCAAAGACAACGAATTGATGCTGGTCGATGGTGTTTGCAGCCTCGAAGTTTGCAATATTGATGATCAACTGGCCGAGGTGGTGGTTTACCCACCAAATGTACCCGCCCGATAATTGGCCCGGCTCCATCAGTGACAGACGTAAAAAAAGCACCCGAGGGTGCTTTTTTCATGGGTCTGTTCAGACTTAGGCAGCCATCGCCTTGATCTGGGCAGACAGACGGCTCTTGTGACGTGACGACTTGTTCTTGTGAACAATACGTTTGTCAGCAATGCTATCGATCGCGCTAACAGCAGCAGCGAATACAGCTTGCGCCGCCGACTTGTCACCAGCGTCAATTGCACGGCGCACTTTTTTGATGGCCGTACGGAATTCTGAGCGCTGGCTGGCGTTGTGGGCACGCTGCTTCATTGCCTGACGGGCACGTTTGCGGGCTTGGGCGCTATTGGCCATGGAACATCCTTCGTGGGGGAATTCGAAAACACGCGACTATACCGGAAACCTTAAATTTTGACAACCATCGTACAATTGCGCCATGAGCCTGCTTCGATCCGTTGCCACTGTCAGTGGTTTCACCTTTCTCTCCCGTGTACTGGGATTCGTCCGGGACTTTGTCATTGCCCGTAGTTTTGGTGCCGATGCGGCAACCGATGCGTTTTTTGTGGCCTTCAAACTCCCCAACCTATTACGCCGTATGTTTGCCGAAGGTGCTTTTTCCCAGGCTTTTGTCCCGCTCCTTGGTGAATATCATAAACAACGGGGCGAAGCAGAGACCCGCCTGCTGATCAACCGCACGGGCAGCGTTCTGGGCGCTACGGTTCTGCTGGTGTCGATTCTGGGCATCTGGTTTTCCCCTGCCATCGTCACGGTCTCGGCCCCCGGTTTTCTGGAGGACACGAACAAGTTCGATCTGGCCGTGACTTTAACGCGCATTACCTTTCTGTATATCTTCTTTATGTCGATGGTAGCCTTTGCTGCAGGCATACTTAACACCTACGGTAGATTCTCGGTGCCTGCCGTCACGCCGGTCCTGCTCAACATCAGCCTGATTCTAATGGCAGCTTTTGCCCAGAGCTGGTTCGATCCCCCTGTAAAAGCCCTGGCCTGGGGTGTGATCATTGGCGGATTGTTACAACTCGGCCTGCAGTTCTATGCCCTGCATAAAATTCACCTGCTGCCCCGCTTCACACTCAACCTGCGCAGTTGCTGGCAGGATGCCGGCGTCCGGCGCATTGGTTTATTGATGGTGCCTGCACTCTTGGGCGTTTCCGTGAGCCAGATCAGTCTGCTCCTGAATACCGTGTTTGCTTCTTTTCTGGAGAGCGGCAGCATCTCCTGGCTTTATTACGCCGATCGCCTCATGGAGTTTCCAGCCGGTATGCTTGGTGTGGCTATTGGTACGGTGATCCTGCCAAGTCTGACGCGGCATCACCACGGGGGCGACAAAGCGGCCTATTCCAGCTTGCTGGACTGGGGTCTGCGTCTCTGTTTTTTGCTCACCCTGCCGGCAGCGCTTGGGCTGGCCATACTGGCTGTGCCACTGATTTCTACGTTGTTTATGCACGGGGCCTTTGGCGCACACGATGTCAGCGAAACCAGCCATGCACTGATTGCCTACACCGTAGGGCTTAGCGGTCTTATTCTTGTCAAAGTTCTGGCACCCGGTTTCTACGCCCGCCAGAACCTCAAGACACCGGTCAAAATCGCCCTGATTGCCCTCGTCTCGACCCAGCTCATGAATCTGGCCTTTATTGGCCCACTCAAGCAGGCGGGCCTGGCACTATCTATCGGGTTAGCGGCCTGCCTTAATGCCGCGCTGCTCTACCGGGGTTTACGCCAGGCCGGTATTTATGAACCCGTCCCCGGCTGGACCGCATTTCTGACCAAACTGGGGATCGCTCTCGCCGTGATGGCGGCCGTCCTGTTAACCGGTTACCAGACTGATCATTTCTGGCTGGAAGCACCGCTGACTGATCGTCTGATCTGGTTGAGCGGGCTCATCACAGTCTCTGGTGGTGCCTATGCCATCACACTCTTTCTATTGGGATTTAGGCCAAGGGACTTCCGTAAAACCTGAACCGGGTGCAGAATCAGTTAAAAATGACGGCGACATCAGCCCATCTAATAAATCGGTTAAGGGAGAGACGCGGTGAAACTAGCAAGCCAGAGCATTCAGGACCAGCAGCCCATTAACGGTCAATTTGCCTTTTGTATTCCAAACGACAAATCCCATGTCTGTCTGGGGAGCAATCTTAGTCCGCAGTTCAGCTGGACCGATGCGCCTGCCGGGACGCAGTCTTTTGCGCTGCTCTGCGTGGATCCGGATGTTCCTTCGGTCGGCGATAACGTCAATATTGAAGGCCGTGACGTCGCTGCCGATCTGCCACGCGTGGACTTTCATCACTGGGTGCTCATTGATCTCCCGGCTGATACACAGGGCATTGAAACCGGGCTGTATTCGAAGGAAGTGACGCCGTGTGGCAAGGCCGGTCCGGGAGCCCCCCTTGGTGCGCGCCAGGGAATCAATGACTACACGGTCTGGTTTGCTGGTGATGCGGATATGCGCGGGGATTACTACGGCTACGATGGCCCCTGCCCGCCCTGGAATGATCTGCGTGTGCACCGTTACGTTTTTACGCTATACGCGTTAGACGTGCCCAAACTGGAGCTTTCGGGCAAATTTACCGGGCCTGAGGTGCTGGCTGCAATGACCGGTCATATTCTGGATCAGGCTTCCATCACCGGCACGTACACGCTGAACAAAGCGCTACGTTTCGCCTAGAGCGCCGTATGTCCCTGGCCAAGACTCTGCAGGTAAAAAGCCGAGGCTTTCGGATCGAAAACGCTTATGCAGCGGCCACTCCGGGTGCAAGCTCTGAAAAAGAGGCGATCAAAGCGACTGCCCTGATTGCCAAACAGATCCGCGACCTGCAGCTACGGCTCTATGCCGAAGGCCAACAGGGGCTATTGATCGTGCTGCAAGGCATGGATGCTGCTGGCAAGGATGGCACAATTAATCACGTGCTCGGCATGATGAACCCGCAGGGTTGCGATGTCATCGGATTCAAGCAGCCAACACCAATCGAACTGCGGCATGATTTTCTCTGGCGCGTGCATCCCTATACGCCCGCGCGCGGCTATGTGGCGATTTTTAATCGCTCGCATTACGAAGATGTACTGATCACCCGCGTGCACCAGCTTTGCCCGAAGACGCAGCTCAATCAGCGCTATGCGCAAATCAACCAGTTTGAAGCCTTACTGGCTAGCCAGGCAAACACGCGGATCATCAAGTTTTTTCTGCATATCAGCCGTGAAGAACAACTCGCCCGCTTTGCAGCCCGTCTGGATGATCCCGCTAAAAACTGGAAAATCAGCAATTCGGATTACAGCGAACGCCAGCATTGGGATGCCTACCGCGAGGCCTATGAAATTGCCCTGAAAAAAACATCGACTGAGCGGGCCCCCTGGTACGTCATACCGGCCGATCACAAGTGGTACCGCAACTATGCGGTAGCTAAACTTGTTCTGGAAACACTGGAAGCAATGGCACCGCAACTACCCAAACCGTCTGTTGATCTGCTTCAGATCCGGCAGGCATTTCACAAAGCGCTCAAGCAGGAACGCCCAGCGAAAAAGCGCAGCAACCGAAAAGCAAAATCCTGATCACCGGCCCCGCCTGACCGGGCAAACTGGCTCTGTCGTACAATAGGCGTTGATCAACTCGTAGGAACCCTGATGGACGTCGCCATACTGGTGGCACTGATTGCGCTCAACGCAGTCTTCGCCATGGCTGAAATTGCCTTGCTCACTGCCAAGCGGAGCAAGCTCCAGCGAATGGTGGATGCAGGAGATCGCCAGGCGGCAGCCGCCCTTGAACTGGGCGAAGACCCGAACCGTTTTCTTTCTACCGTACAGATTGGCCTGACGACCATTGGCATTCTGAATGGGGTCGTTGCCGAATCCGCGTTTTCAACTCCTTTCGCCCTCTGGCTAGAAGCTCTGGGTGTGAGTGCGGAAACTTCCGGCTGGCTGGCGTCTTCCATCATCGTTGTCCTGATTACGTACATCACGATTGTCTTTGGTGAACTGGTTCCCAAGCGTATCGGTCAATCCAACCCGGAACCGATTGCCCGTTATGTGGCAAAGCCCATGCTCACCTTGGCGCGCATCGCACGCCCCCTGGTCCGACTGCTCTCGATCTCTACCCAGCTGCTTTTAAAACTGTTTGGCGTGCGCCAGTCGGTCTCTCAAGCGGTCACGGAAGAAGAGATTCATGCCATGCTGGAAGAAGGCTCCGACGCGGGCATCATCGAACAGAGCGAGCACCAGATGGTGCGTAACGTGTTCCGCCTCGATGATCGCCAGATTACCTCTCTCATGGTGCCGCGCAGTGACATCATTAGCCTGGATGTAGAAGAACCGCTCAATGAGAACCTGCAGCGCATCCAGGAATCGGAACACTCGCGTTTTCCGGTTTGCAAAGGCGGCTTTGATGAGGTGCTGGGCATTATCAACGCCAAAGTCCTGCTCGCGCAGACCCTGCGTGGAGAAACCCCTGATTTCAAGACTGATCTACAACCGGCGGTCTTTGTCCCCGAGTCACTGACCGGCATGGAGCTTCTGGAGCACTTTAAATCTTCCGGCGTGCAGATGGCTTTCGTGATTGACGAGTATGGCGAAATCCAGGGCCTGATCACCCTTCAGGATTTGATTGAAGCCATTGCCGGCGAATTTAAACCGGACGATCACGAAGACGCCTGGGCGATCCAGAGACCCGACGGCTCCTGGTTACTGGATGGCATCATTCCTGTTCCTGAACTCAAGGATTGCCTGGAACTGGATGCGGTCCCTGAAGAAGATAAAGGCCGCTACAACACGCTGTCGGGAATGTTGATGCTGCTAATGGGGCGGATTCCTCAAGCCAGCGAAGCAGTGAATTGGGACCGCTGGCGCTTTGAAGTGGTTGACATGGATGGCAAGCGGATCGACAAGGTTCTGGCGACATTAATCGAAAGCCCCAACCAAACGCTCTGAACCAGGCTCACTTAGGGTTTTCGGCACATTAATTGCTTAGATCGGTGATGTCTTTAATATCACCTTAAGCTTTCATGTTTAAGCTGTCGACATGTCCCCCTTGAGCACTAAATCGCCCGCCGGATTGTCTGCGTGCATGAACAGATTCTGCCTGACGGTATTCTGTGCGCTGCTCATGACGGCCAAGCCTGTATGGGCCGAGCAGACTTTTGGTCTGGATCAGCTCATTAGCCTGGGCCTCAACCAGAACCCGAATGTGCTCGCTTCCCGAGACCAGGTCGATGCTGCCCGGGGTGGCGCAACTGTCGCAAGGGCGTACCCCAACCCAGAAATTAGCGGCCAATCCGGGCGCGGCCAGGAACGAAATACCACCGTGCCGCTTGCCGGCCAAGTTTATAACTTTACGTTACATCAACCCATCGAAATACCGTCGGTGCGCAGCGCCCGCATCGATACCGCCGATGCCATGGTTGTTGCAACCGAGGCCGCTCGCCAGGGCTTTGAAGATGACACGGTTGCGCGCATCAAGCTGGCTTATTACGACTTGCTACGCAGAAATGCAGAAGAAAAAGCGGCCAACGAAGATCTGCAGCTGACACAGCAGATTAAAGAACGTATCGCGTTGCGCCACAAGGTTGGTGAGTCACCTAAATTCGATCTGATCAGGGCCGAAACCGAGCTGCTCAACGCACAGAAAAACCATGAAGCGGCGCGGTTACGCGTCGAGATGGCGCGCGCTAACTTACGCCTGGCGGTCGGTACGCAATTACCGGCAGACTGGTCTGTTAAAGGTAACCTGGCGAGCAGTATCAAACTCCCTACCCTACAGAAACTCCAGGAAGAATTGCTGGCCCGCAACCCATCGATTGCTCGAAGTGAAGCGGAAAAAAGAGCCGCGGAACATCGGGTAGATCATGAAAAGGGACAGCGCCTACCCAAAGTAGCGCTGATTGCACAGCGCGACGTTGACCCGACGCTGCAATCATCTCGTGCCGGTCTGTCGCTGACCATTCCCATCTGGGACTTTAAAAGCGGACAGATCTCTCAGGCCCGCGCCGAGCTCTCTCGTGCAACGCATCAGGTCAGCGCCCAAAAAATGAATCTTGTGGAATCCCTGGATGCAACCTATCGCATGTACCAGATTGCCAGCAACCAGGTTCACGTACTTGAAACACAGCTTCTGACGCAGGCCGCTGCAGCTCAGCGCATTGCCGAAGCAGCTTACCGCTATGGCGAACGTGGCATTCTGGAGTGGCTGGATGCCCAGCGCACCTATCGCGCTGCGCGCAACGAGTTGATTAGCGCCCGTTATGACCTGGCAACCGTGTCTGTAGAAATAGACCGGTTACGCTCCATTGCCGCAGATACGGCCCTGCAACCTACCGCCAACGATGCGCGCGGTCTTCCGCTCCACCCCTAACGCCTTATGAGTACTTTGCCATTGACCGAACGTTTAAAGCGATTCACCCAGCGGAGGATTGAGGCGCTGCGGCGCTTGGTAAATCAGACCTACCAGAATTTGCGGCCAAAAATAGCGGCCTTCAACCAGTTCTACCTGCGCGAAAAAACATTGGTCGCACAATGGATTCAGCCCTTCAAGCAGAAATGGGTTGATCCACTCTGGGCTAACCTTTCACCCTTGGTTATTCCGGCCTTTTTCTGGGTACAACAACGAATCAACGAATGGCTCATCAGACCCCTGGTCGCCCTACTTGATCGCCTGTTTCCGCAGAGCATGCAGCGATGGCATCAGCTGCCCCTGCACGCCCGGCAACGCATCAAGAGATGGTTACCCGTCTTTTTAGTCTTTCTCATACTCATAACACCCGATGCCAGACATCGCACAAGTAGCGATGCGCTGGTTCAGGACCCCGAGATCATTGATATTTCACCCGATGGTTTGGAGCCCGATAGCCCGACTTGGGTCGTCAATATCCAGCCCGTTGAAATCAGACCTTTTTCACAAACATTACGCGTCACGGGTAAAGTCGAATTCGATGAGCAACGCGTCGCAAAAATCGGGGCCAGTGTCACGGGTCGTGTGACTGAAATTATCGCCATACCAGGGCAAGTCGTTGATAAAGGCGATGTGCTGGCGCGGATTAACTCCACCGAGCTTGGTCAGACACAACTGGCTTTTCTCAAAGCAAGAGCTGCCGATGAGCTTGCCCAGCGTGCTGCGGAGCGTGCACGAATCCTCTACAAAGAAGATGTGATCGCCAAAGCCGATCTGCAACGACGGGAAAGCGAAGCTTCTACCGCCGCCGCTGAGCGGCGTGCCATGGCCGATCAGCTGCGCGTGTTGGGCATGTTTCAAACCCAGATCGAGGAGCTCGGCAAAACCGGGAACGTGAATTC
>ERZ650303.348-NODE-348-length-14073-cov-19.675203_pt1 | contig 14073 bp, 16 predicted proteins | sample MGYA00376239_ERZ650303 | MGnify/ENA primary metagenome ERZ650303 (study PRJEB26733, sample SAMN07839262) | wastewater metagenome | biome: small river; feature: stream; material: water | place: USA: North Carolina | collected 2016-04-05 ... | reverse complement strand
ACGCCCGACGTCCAGACGAGCGGGAACGTCACGGGCGCACCGCGGTGAACCCGACGATGGCTTCACCGGCCTTCCACGATCCGCCGAGCTGGTGCACTTGGAAATCCATCCAGGCAGGGAGTCTCTCACGGAGCAGCTGCCCGACGCGAGCGAGTGTCGCAAGCGGCGGAAGCGTGAGCCCCGATGCGACCGCATCCCAGCAGACGTGAAGCACGTACGCGTCGGAGAAGTTCGCGTGCCGCTGGCTGACCGCGCCGTAGTGCGGCGAGCCGGATCGGTTGGCCATCCAGCGCCCGCCGTACATCACGCGTTGCTGCGGGCGCGCGACAAACTCCAGCGTGAGGTGCTCCGAGATCGTGGCGAGCTCGGCGGCCAACGAAGGGCAGTCGGCCCGTGCCTTCTCGAGCTCGTACACGGCCACCGCGTCGCGCCGGTCCTGCTCGGTGCCGGCGGGGTCGAGCCCGTAGCGCTCCTCAAGAGTCTCGAGCAGGTCGGTCGCGAGGAAGCCGAAGTTCTGGTTCAACGCGCGCTCTACGGCGGCGTCACCGGAGGCGAACGTCTCGGCCTTCGCGCGGACATACGCGTCTTCGATGCCGCCGATCGGCCCCGTGCCGCTCGTGGCTGGATTGCCCGTCTCGCCTCGAGCTACGCGAAGCGCGCGGTGGATCCGGTCCGCACGGGTCAGCCCGCCGCCCCACTCGATCGGCCACTGGTCGCCCCAGCCGCCCATCAGAACACCGAGACGAGAACCCTGCGATCCGACGGCGCCCCGGTGCTGCTGTCGAAGACAAATACCGTGACGATCAGACCGCTCGCGTCGATATCACACGAGGCGGAGACCGCGGTTGCCTTCTGCGGCGTGGCGTGCGCGCCGAGCAGCACGATCGGCACGGGCGTCCCGTTCTCGTCCGGAGCGGTCGACGGGTACGTGATCCTGTAGGTGCCGGGTGCGGTCTGCGCCGTCACCGGGTTGGGGAGGAGCCCGCGGGGGTTCCAGGATTCCGCGCTCGCGAGGCGCGTGCCGTTGTCCTCGATGAGGCAGAGCGCGCGGGGCGCGACAAGCCCGAGCCCTGCGAGCTGCCACAGCATGAGGCGCCCGACGTCGGCGCCGAGCTCGCCCTCCGGATCGGAGACGGGCCCGCGTCGATTGACGGGGTCGGGGCCGTAGGCGCTGCGGGACGGACGGACGGGAGAGCCGCTCACGAGTCGAGAGCGTACACGGCGGCGCGTCCCGCGACGAGCATGGCCGGCCCCGAGGCGGGGTCTGCGGGGACTGGCGGCGTGGCGACCGACACGTACGGCAGGTCACGATCGCCGAGCGCGGCTCCGAGCGCGTCGTCCAGGTACGTCTCCAGCGTCGTGCCCGCGCGCTGCGGGAACTCCTCGGTCGGCGAGGGGAAGCGCTGCGCGCGGGTGCCAACGAGCGAGGACTCGAAGGCCACGACCTCGCCGGGTCCGAGCGTGTCGAAGAAGGCCTCGATCGTCTCGCCGATGACATCGCGCTGCGCCGCATCGGGCGAGATCCACGATCCAACGGCGAGCGTAGCGGTGGGCGCCGCATTCAGGGTGACCGTGTAGACGCTCCCACCGAAGAGAACGACGGACAGCACCTTGAGCGACTCGAAGCGTGAAAGCGTCGCGTCCCACACCATCAGCGTGGGCTGCGTGACGCCGGTCGGAAGCGCAAGCGAGCCCGCGGGAATCGTGATGCGGAAGTTCGTCTGCGTCGTGAGGGTCGTGATCGTACAGGGGTCGCCGTCGTCGTTCGTTCCGGGCCAGACCTCGAGGTCCGTCCACCCGGCATCCGAGGCATGCGCCATCGAGAGCCGCGTCACGGTGTCGACGCTCGTTCCGGTCACGCCGGTCAGCACCACGTATGGGTGCGCCGGCACGTGGCTGGACCCAGGAGGGGTCACCGCGGCGCGGGCGGCGATCAGCGTGGCGGCGTTGGGGATGCGCCCCAGGGGGCCGAGCACGTTGCCCCGCGCCTGCGTGACGGCCACCAGGAGCGAGCCGGCGGCAAGCGCCGCCGCGTAGACGAAGGCCGCCTCGACGCTCGCGCTCGCGCTCTCCGCCCAACCGCGAAAGTCGGCGTTGTTGCCGGCCGCCTGCTTGTGCTTCAGCTGCCACGCGATCCGCTGCGCGAGCTCGGCGTCCGTCTCGTCGTTGCGCCCGCCCGTGAATTTCGCCACGACCGTGCCGGGGACGGTCCAGCCGATCGGCCCGTTGGCCGGCCTGAGTAGGGCCCCCGCCGCGAGATTCGTCTGCGGCCCCGTGTCGACGCCGACCACCTCGATCGTCGCCGTGCCCGACACTCCGACGACCACCGTGTAGAGCACCTGAAAGCGAAGTCCCGCATCGCTGATCCCGAACGTCGCCGCGGGGTCACCGATCGTCGTAGAGCCGACGAACACCGACCCCACCGCCGCAGCCAGCGTGACCGATCCAGATCCGCCCGCGGGCGGCCGCGGAGTGAGGCCGGTGCGGCGGCACCACTGCCCGCGCAAAAACTCGCTGTTCGCGCGGAGCGGATCCATCTGATCGGCGAGGACGAGCGCGCGCGCCTGGCTCGCGAGCGCGATCAGGTCGTCGGCGTCGGCCCCGTTCGCCCAGCGCGTGCCGGGCGCGGTCGCGGTTGCGATCTCGAGCTCCGTGAACGGCTGCCCGGTCTCGGGGTTCGTCATGAGCCGGAGTCGGTTCCGGAAGACGTTCAGCTCGATCTTCGCCTGGTCGCCACGCCCGAAGACGGCGAAGGCCCGATCCGCCGGGGCCGCGGTCACGGGCGCACCTGGCGCGGCTGATTGCTGAGGATGTCGGTGTAGTCGAGGACCCAGTCGACTTGGTTCCGGTTCGCCGGGTTCGGCGCCTGCACCGAGATCTTCACGTCACCGATCAGGCGCGCGGTCACGAACGGAGCAAGGATGCGTTCGATCTCGTTTCGGACCTCGTTCTCGGTGCTCGGCACCACCTTGCGGATCTGACGGAACCGCTGCCCGCGGCCGCTCGTGGCCGGACCCGAGCCGAAGGCGAGCGAGAGGTTGAACTGGACCTGCGCGTGGACTGGGCTGACCGACGAGAACAGGCTCCGCACGTCACCCGTCGCCGGGTCGATGTCGTCGGCGAGCTGCACGGGCGGGCTCGCTGGGTCGACGACGTACGGGCTGAAGAAGCCCGCGGCCGAGACCCCTGCAGGCGGGATGGTGTAATCCATCGGCCAAGTCTACGCCGCGCTTGGCGGGCCGCCTACGCGCCGTCAAGCGGGCAGCTGGGCACCGGCATCGTCGGAAGACTCGGGAGCCCGGGGACGGGGAGCAAGGGCGGGAAGGCCGGCAGCGATGGCACCGGTACGCGCGCCCCTGGGATGTTGGGCGCGGACGGCATGACGGGGAGCGTCGGCAGGCCCGGCACCGGGAGCGATGGGGGGAAGCTCGGAAGCGCTGGGGTGGGAACACGCGCGCCCGGGATGTTCGGCGGGCTCGGCATCGTCGGGAGCGTCGGAAGCCCCGGCACGGGCAGGCTGGGCGGGAAGGTGGGCAGATCCGGCGTGGGGACCGTGAAGCCGCACCCGCTCACGTCGGCGACGCCTTCAAGGTCTGCGACTTGCCCGCGACCGGGAGCGCGAGCACGCGCGCGGTGAACTCGGCGATCTGCACCGGAGTCACGGAGAGCGGCGCGAGGGTGTTCGCCGCTGTGGCCCCCGCGAGGATGATCGGGAGCGCGGCCTCGAAAGCCGCCTGGTACGCAGCGGCGAGCGCGACGGCCTCCGCGAGGTTCGTCGAGCCCGCGATGATGCCGCCCGCGAAGGCCATGCCGGTGTCGCTCACGACGTTGACGCCCGCGTCGTTGACCTCGACCCACTTCTTCCCGTCCGGGGACATGAGCTTCGCGGCGCCATCCTTCGTCAGCGAGAGCATGTGTCCGAGCCGGTGCGCGAGCGTGACGCTGTTCTCCGCGTCGCTCGGATCCATCGAGAGGTAGTGGCTCTCGTCGACCTCATCGCTCGAGAGATGCGGCGCCGAGATCGAGACCAGCGTCCCCGAGCGCGCTGCGTCCCACGAGAGCGTGACGAACCCGCCGCCGTAGTGGGCCATCCCGAGCTCCCCGACCGATGGGTTCATCCGACGCATGATCCGAAGATCGCGGTAGGCGATCGGCTCGAAGCCATCCATCGCGCGCACGCAGAACGCCTCGCACTCGCCGCGCGTGAGGTTCCCGCCCGCGGTGGGCGTCGGCGGCTCGGGCCTGCCGTAGACCCCGAGCGGGCCGAACGAGACGCACTCGCCCGCGCGCTCGAGATCCGCGGGCCGCGCGGGGTCGCCGCGCTCGAGGTTCACGAGGATCGCCTTCGACGCGCCGACGAGCGAGGAGGTCATCACGCGGACGCCCTTCGCGAAGATGTTCCCGAACAGGCTCATACGACCCAAATCCCTTTCGCGAGCATCGTTAGCTGAGTCGTCGCGCGCTGCGTGACGCCCATCGCGCTCGTCGTCGCGACGATGAGATAGTTCGCCGGGTCACGGTTGAAGACGTCGACGAACGCCACACGGTTCGGCGAGTAAGGGATCTGCTCGCCGCTGTCGGTCCAGTAGGTCCAGCCGTCCGCCTGGATCTGGAACGCGTCCTTGTCCTTCGATCGCGCGCTGCGCTCGCGACGCGCCATCGTCTCGGCCTCCTTCAGGTCCTTCGCCTCGCTGTTCTGCAACACGACGGGCCGGTAGAAGTGCCCGTTCCGCGCGTACACCTCGAGCACCTCATCGTCCTTCGAGACGCCCTTGATCGCCGCGCTGGCGACGTCCTTTCCGGTGCTCTCCCCGTAGACCCACATTTCGCTGAGGGCCTGGGACCAGTCCTGCTTGGGCGTCGCGCGCCCAACGTTGTTCCGCACGCTCTCAGGTCCTCGGCGACACGTGAAGACGAACATAGGAGCGGCCTCGTCGTTCGGTCGGCCGAAGTAGATCTTTCCGTCGGGGCCTTCCCAGTGCGCGCAGTGGATCCGCTTCAAGTGCCGTTCGATGAACGCGAACACGGTCTCGGTCGGCTGCGGCTTGGCGGCGTCGACCTTGATCGAGATGAGGTCGACCGGCGGCTCGCGCTGACCGGTCTGCTTGCCGGTCATCAGGTCCGCGTCGAGGCCCGGCGCGAACACGAGGTCCGACGCCTTGTACCCGAGCTTCGCGTACTGCGCGATCGCGACGGCCATGAACGTGGTCTTCTCGATCGACACGGCGGGATCCGCGGAGCAGTACTTCGCGTCGGCGAACCGCGTGCGGATGATGAGACGCACGCGCGTGCCCTCGGGCGTGATCGGCGACTCGTTCACCTCGCTGCGCCCCGAGAGCCTGGGCCGACCGTTGCAGCGCACCTCGAACAGCTCGCCGGGACGGATCACCCGGTAGAAGTCCGCCTCGGCGCCGTCGTCCCCGACGTCGACCACGCACTCGTTGAGGCCGGTCATGTCGTTCGTGACGCTGATCGACTGCCAGCGCGAGAACGACCCGCGCTCGCTCTCGAGCGTGATCTCGTCGCGCCGACGCACGCTCACGCGAACACCGCGATCTGACGTCGCGCGGGGATCTCGTAGAAGTCCAGCCCGGGGTTGAGCTCCATCAGGTCGCTCGCGCTCTGCGAGACGTCGACGGAGACCTCGAAGATCGAGACCGTGCGATCGTACTGGACGAGCCGCCGGGCGCGCCCCGTGCGCTTGGACTGGTCGTCGATGGATCTGCACGTGGAGTCGATGAACTCCTCGAGCTTGCGAAGCGCGGGGCCCGCGAGCGGGTCGTTCAGCAGCTCGCTGGCCGTGTTCGCGACGCCGTATGGCGCCGACGCGTACGTCTCGACGATCTGCTTCGCGCTTCCCGTGATCACCGACACGCGAGAGACCATCTGCGCCAGCGCATCGCCCGGGTAGTTCGCGATCGCGACGAGCTCGCGCGTGCCCTCCTTCATCGTGTCGAAGAAGTCGCCCGCGCCGGCGCCCGACTGCACCGCGAACCCGAGGAACGCGTCGACCTGCGCAGGCCCGGCAACGCGCGCCTGCGGCGGCTCGAAGGCGGCCAGGCTGGTGTCGTCCTCGTTGTCCTCGACCCACACGAGCGCGGTGCCCTGGCCGTCGGTCCCCGCCTCGCCGCGACGATCCCAGATCGTCGTGCACGTCGATGCCTTGCAGCGCTTCTCCCCGTAGGGCGTGACGAGCGTCCCCGTCTCCTCGAGATCGAAGCTCAGCTCGAGCGCCTTGATCCCGTTCGGGTAGAAGTCGGCGGGGATCCACGGCGCAAACACGTGCGCGTTGACGCCCGCGATCAGCGTCACCTCCCAGTTCACCGGGTCGGGCCCCGTGTTGTCGTGGCGCGCCCCGGGCCGGTACGGTCGGACGTGTTTCGCGAGCCGGTTCGCGACCGACCGCTTCAACGTGATCGCCGGGATCGGGTGCGTCCGACCACCGACGGTCCACGTCATCGGCGGCCACTTCGCGAACTGCTCCTCCTCGTCCATGCCGAGGAGTCTATCCGCGGGGGACGGAGCCCGGTACCGGCGGCGCGCCGCCGTCCGTCTTCAGCGGGATCGATTCCACGATGTTGACGGAGAGCGTCTTGCTCCCCACCGCGTCGCCGATGCCCTGCGCGAGGCCCGCAAAGTCCTGCTTCTGCTGCGCCACGCGTGCCTCCTCCTTCGCGGCCACGGCCTCGGCCGCACGCTGGCGGTTCGTCTTGATCGGCCCGCCGAGGCCGAGGCCGTATTCCTCGTCCGGCGCGCCATGAAGCTTCATGCCCACCACGTCGCTCGCGCCGCCCGAGTTGAAGCCTGCAGCACCCATCAGATCCGAGCTCGTGCTGAGCGCACCGTACGTGCCGAGCGCGCGGCCGCGGAAGTTCGCGGTCGCCTGCCGCGAGTCGTCGAGCGCCTGCTTCAGGATCCCCAAATTCTTTCGGTCGGCCATCCCCTGCTTGATCGCCTCCTGCGCCCACTCCTGCAGGTCGGCTTCGCTCCCACCGGGCAGCGCCTCGCGCGCCTGCTTGTACGCCATCGCGTCGGGGCCTTCGCCCGCCCGCCCGCCGAAAACCATCTGCGACGCGAGGCGGTGGCGCCGCTCGAGCTCCTTCGTCTGCGCGGCCGACGACTCCGCCAGCTGCGCGAACTGCTTCTGATCGCCACGCATGCCGCGGCTGTTCGTCAGCATGTCGCCCGCGCCGAGCGCCGCGGCGCGCGTCCTGTCCTGCCGTCGCTCGTCCTCGGCGAGCTTGGCGTCGATGATCGCCATCCCCGCCGCCGTCGCACCGCCCGCAGCGGCGAGGATCGGGAGCGCCGCGCCGCCTGCGCCCTTGCCGAACTTCGAGCCCTCGATCGCGCCGCCGAGCGCCTTCATCAGGCTCCCGCCCAGACTGCTCGCGATGGCCTGCGGCACGCCCGAGAGGAACGCGCCGGTCAGGAACGGGTGCTTCATCATCGTATCGATGACGTCGGGGATGAACTCCGCGAGCTTCTTGAAGGCCGCGCTAAACTTCTCCGACGTGAAGGTCTGCGCGAGCTTCTCGAGCGCCGTTGCGATCTTCTTCTCGGGCGTCTCCATCTCGGCGGCGGCCTCCTTGCGGATCTCGTTCGCGTCGAGCTGGCTCTTCCCCGCCTCCTTCAGCGCCGCGTCGTAGGCGTCGAGGCCCGCTCGCGTCTTCGTCTTGACGTCGCCCTTCGTCTCCTCGAACGCCGCGGCGTACGTGCGCCCGAGCTCGCTGATGACCTTGAGCTGATCGCCCGAGAAGATCTGCGAAAGCTTCGACTCCTTACCGCCGGTCTTCTTGAAGATCTCCCCGACGATCGCGTTGAAGTCGGCGCCCTTCTTCTTCATCCCGTCGAGGTCGAGTCCCATCTTCAGGAGCGGCGTCTTGATCGATCCGGTGGCGATCGAGTCGATGATCCCCGACACGCCGCCGATGCCCTTTTTCAGCGTGCCCGTCGCGTTGTCCGCGACGTTGAGCCAGGACACCATCGTGCCGAAGCCCTTCGCGCCGTCGAGCCCAGCGACGCGCGCGTTGGCGCCGATGATCCCGATCTTGTCGGCGAGGTCCGCGACGCTCACGCCTCCCTTGTTCCCGAGGCTGACGACGCTCGCGAGCACGTCGGGGAGCTCCTTCGCGGTGATCCCAAACTTCTCGTTCAGGCCGCCCGCGAGGTTCGTCATCACCTCGAGCGGCTCGTGCGCGCCGGTCGCGAACTCGGCGACGACCTTGCTCGCCTCCTTGGCGAACTTCGGGTCACCGACCGCGGCGTAGAGATCGCTGATCGACTTGCCGACGTCCTCCGTCGTGTGGCCGAACTTCAGCGCGGTGGCCTGCGCCTCGCGCTGCATGTCGCGCCAGTTCGCCATCTCGCCGGTGCCCGCTCGGATCTGGAAGGCGAGCTTGCGGAACGAGCTCTCGGACGCGATCGCGCGCTTCGCGAACTCGACGAGGCCGAAGCCACCGGCGATCCCCGCGACGCCTGTGATCGCCGCCTTGAGGTTCAGCAGCGAGCCCTTCATCGCGTCGATGCCGGCCTTCCCGGCGTCGGACAGGCCCTTGTTGAGAGCCTTTCCCATCCCCTCGCCGGCCTTCTTCGCGGCCTTCTCGGCGTCGGTCAGCCCGGCCTTGAACCCGTCCGCCTTGAGCGTGAGCTTGAGCGTTGCTTCCTTGTCAGCCACGCCCCGAGCGTAGGCGCTAGTACCTCGTGGTGCGAGCCGCCTGCTCGATCTGGTCCGCGAGCCGCGGCGCGAACATCGCTCGGCGCAGCTCGATGAACCCCGCGTTGGTCATCAGTCCGGCGTCGAGGTCGAGGGCAACTCGGAGGATCTCTCGCCAAGCTGAGCCCGAAGCCGGACGATCTCGCAGGCCATCTCGATCTGGACGACGCGCTGAGCGACGCCAGACAAGTCGTACAAAGGGGCGAGCGACATGCACCTCGCGATGTTCACGACGACCGCGGTGAAGATCTCCGGTGTCATCTCGCCGAGCCGCACGTCCTCCAGGCCTTGGTACAGCTCGATCCGCGAATAGAGGTCGTAGAGCGTCGACATGTGCGTCCCCGCGAGGATGTTCTGCGGGAGGAACATGAGACGATGCTCCCCGGCGTCGGGGCCGTCCTTGATCGGCGTCGCCTCGAGGATGCAGAAAGCCATCAGGTAGGCGCTGTGGAGCGTGTCCCACTCGACCTGACCGACCATGCCCACCGCGACGTCCCGCGATAGCGGGAGCATCTTCGGGTCGGTGATCTTGAAGAGGCTCGCGACCTTCGCGTTGACCGCGACGACCGCTTGCATCTTCTCGATCGGATCCGGCGTGCGGAGGTAGATCGGCACCTCGCGCACGGCGCCGGCCTCGATCCGGATCTTCATCGTCTCGGGCCAGAGGATGCGCCCGGAGACCGCCAGAGAGGCGATCTGCTCGGGCGTCTTGTCCGTCCACCAGCGGAGAAGGAAGTCGGGGATCGGCGGCTGCTCGTCGGGCGTGCTCGGCATGCCCGGAGCCTACCGCGTCAGCTGACGTTCGTGGCCTTGCCGATGAAGTTCACGCTGTACGTCACGCCCTCGCCCGCCGCGATCGTGTGGTTGACCGAGGTCAGGACGCCGTCGATCACGAGCACGGTGCCGGGCATCTTGAAGCGGAACTTCTGCCGCTTCTTCAGCATGACGAGCTTGAGGTAGTTCATCTCGGGGCCCTCGGCAGGGATCATCCCCTCGAAGGATCCGGACAGGTCGTTCGTGCCCTCCGTCCAGCCCGCGGGCGAGGCCGCGAGCATGTGCACGAGCTTGGCGTTGTTCGTCGCGTCGAGCTTCGCGGTCGACGCGTGCTGAAGTACGCCGTTGCCGATCGCGATCTGGCCCTGGGGATACGGCTGAAATTCGGACACGGTGGCGGCTCCTTACTGGGCGTTCACGACGGCGGAGGTCTTGAGGTACGCCGCGCTGACGCGCGTCGGGATGATCAGATCGCACTGGTGACGGTCGTCCGGGTTGACGCGCGCGATGAACTCGTCGTTGTCGATCGCCGCATTGATGAACGTCTGATCGAACCATCCCTTCGCGACGAAGGCGCGCGCCTCGCCGATGACGAACTCCTTGATCTCGCGGCACTCGACCGTGCCGGGGGGGAGCGGATCGTCGCCCTCGACGAGATCGGCCGAGAGCTTGGCGCCCTTGAACTCCTGGGGGAGCGCGGCGCGGATGCGCTTCGCGAACGCGTACGTGCCCGTCGGCACCGCGACGTCGAGCGCGCGATCGTCCGCGTTGCCGTTCGTGTCCTTGAAGTGCGTCGTGATGGGTCGGTCGACGATGAGCGACCCGCTCGCGTCGTAGACCATCGGGTCCACGCCCGACTGGTACGCGTCCTCGCGCTCGGACTCGGTGAGCGCGCCGGTGACGAGGTTCGTCGGCGGGTAGAGCGTCGCGCGGTACGCTTCGCCGTTCGCGTTGACCGTCGGATCCGCCGACTCCATGCGCATGCGGCGCCCGACCTCCGCGCCGCCCACCTCGGCGGGGAGCGAGAGGCCGCCGCGCAGAAGCTTGAACTGCACCGTGGGCTCGTTGATGTACGCGCTCCCAGTCTTCGCCGCGGCGAGCGTGCCGGTCACGCCGAACACGGCCTGCTGAAGCTTCGCGCTCGCGCCCGTGTTGTACGTGTTGATGTGCGCCTTCACGAGCGCGGGCTGCGACGTCGCGGCCGCCGTGTCGGTGTCCGTGTTCCCGCCCACGACGTTCAGGATGTAGTCGTATTCGATGCCCGCGACGGCCGCGAGCGCGGTGGCCGTCGCGGAGACAAGCGTGCCTCCGGTGAGACGCGCGCCCGAGGCCGCGCAGACCGCGTCCAGGGGCAGCCCGCCCGCGTCACGCGTTACGCTGATCTCGATGTCGTTGCCCCAGGTGCCCTCTTCCTTCGCGGTCACCGTGACGACGCCGAGCGCGCTGGTGACCGTGCACGGCAGGTCGTTCTGGATCGAGGTGTAGTAGGTCGCGACCTTCGCCGCGACGACCGTCACCGACTCGCCCGGGTTCCACGAGATCTGCTTGTAGCGCCCCGCGATCCGGAAGTTGAAGACGACGGCGACCGTGACGGGCGGCGTCACGGTGAAAGTAAACGTGCCCGCGGCGGAGACGCCCGCAGGGGGCGCCACACCAGCGATGTCGACCTGCGCGAGCGGGTATTCCTTGAAGAGCGCCTTGGCCGCGAGGTGTGCGGGCATGCCGGAGCCGAAGCCCGTCTCCGCCGCATCGGCGCCACGGATCGAGGTTCGGATCTCCGTGTCGGCGGTGAGGTCGCCCGCGCTCGAGATGGTCCCGAGCAACAGGCAGCGCTTTGCCCCACCGGCCGGGGACGTGACGCCAGCGAGCAGGTTGACCGACAGGTAGAAGCCCGGCGAGCGAACGCTGGCCGCGACGGCGAGGGGAAAGCTCATCGATCGGATCCCTTCTTCGTGGTGAGCTGCTCGGCGGACGGCGCGTCCAGGCCCTTGGCCTTTCGGTCGGCCGCGACAAGCGCGTCATCCTGACGCTTCTTCTCGGCCTTGGCCTCCTCGGCCTTGGCCTCATCGGCCTTCTTGACGATGGCGTCGACGCGCGCGACCTCGACCTGGTGGGCGGCGGCCTCTGCGGCCTCCCATTCGCCGGCCGTGCGTCGCTTGAGCGACTCTTCGCCGATGGCTCGCAGGTACTCGTGCTGATGCCGTCGCCACTCCTCGTGGGTGAGCGGGATCACGAGCGACGGATCCACGTCGGCCGTGCCGGCGATCTGTCCGAGGTTGTCGCTCGTGCCGAAGCGGCGCACGAGGCGCCCCGCGACCGGAGAGACGAAGGCGGCGAAGCTGTCGGATGGTTTCGTCATGGGTCGGTCTCTGGGTCCTGATCGTAGACAGCATCGTCGACCAAAGTCACGACACTGGGCGAGAGCGCCATCTCGGGCGGCGTCGTGATCAGCGTGTAGCTCGTCGTCAGCCACTCGCTGAACTTGCGGTCGTCGCGCTTCGTGATCGTCGTCGAGGACGCGATCCGCAGCGTGTAGATGTACGCGGAGTCCGTCGTCGCGGTGCGCTGTCGACTCTGGATCTTGATCCCTCCGTTCGTGATGTACGCCCCGTCGACGCCGACGCGCAGGCCGAGCAGCTCGCCCACCAGGTCCAAGATCTCGAGCCCCTCGAGCGCGCGGAGCTCTCCCGCGTCGAAGCGCGAGACGACGACGTGGACCGCCCACTGGTCGACCATCATCGTCTTGTCGGTGCCGATGTACTTCGGCGACCCGCTCGACTCCCAGACGATCACGATGGCCGGGCAGAGGCCCGCGAGCTTGGCCAGGAACAGGTTCCGCTGCGCGTCGGCGTTGCCGACCGCCTCGTACATGAGGATCTGTTTCACGGCGCCGACGCCTGCATAGTTCTCGGCGCCGGAGAGCGCTCCGGACGCGACGACGGAAGCGATCCGGTTGTCCTCGAGCGCGCAGCGGAAGACAGTGCCGGCGGGCAGGTTGTGGATCGTTCCGCCGATCACTGAGGTGACCGGGAAGGTGACGCCCGCGGGTGTGGCCACGCCTGCTTCGGCGACTCTGAACGGGAGCTGCGGCGCGAGCGCGTCGTTCCCGCCGGCCGACTTCAGCACGGGCAGAAGGTGGAAGTTCAGAGGGATCTCGAACTCGGGAACGTCGGCGCGCGTCGTGATCGTCACTGTGCCTTCGCTGCGCTCCCCGGTGAGCGGCGCGAGCACGGCCATCAGGTGCCGCGCGGTCTGCATGATCGTCATTTGGCGATGCTCTCCAGGATCGTGAGTGCTGCGTCCTCGTACACGTCGTCGGGCACGTCGAAGAAGTTGCGGAGCGGGATGATCGTGCGCGGCGCGTCCGACACGTGAAATACTGCGTAGAACTTGTCAGTGGTCGCGAGTGCAAAGTCCGGTCCGCTCTCGCCACGGATCGACCCTGCAAGGGCGCCCGTGTCCACCAGGATGCCGCCCCGCTGCGCCGCCTTGTGCGCCGCCACGGTGGCCTCCTCCTGTGACTTCCCCTCGCCGATCGCCTCGTAGTACGCGGCGCGCGTCTCGTCGTGGCGCTGCGAGCCGATCTGATCCGACTCGGCGAACGATGCGCCTCGCGTTCGACGTCGAACGCCTCCCGCCTTGCGGTACGCCGCGGCGGCCGCGCGCTCCGATCCGCCGCTGCCCCGCGCCTCGTAGTAGGCGGCCTTCGCCTTCGCCTCGCGCTTCGTCCCCACCTTCGGCGCCGCGCCCCAACGCACGCGACCCAGCGTCGACGCCGCGAGCGGTGGCCACTTCCCGTGCCCGGACGTGTTGAACTCGTCGCCCACGGCCGCCACGAGCTGCTCGGCGACTTCCTTCATCACGGGCTCGAGGCGCGCGGGCTTGGCGCCCAGGTCGCCCAGGATCTTCACGATCTCGGTCGCGTCGATCGTTGCCGAGAAGTGGACGGGCATCAGAACCCGCCCTTCGGCCGCCCGTCCGCGTAGCGGAACACGCGAGGCGTCGGGCTCGGCTTCACGGTCAGCCCGACGTGCGCGTTCGCGCCGGCCTCGGTCTCACCCTTCGCGCGCGTCGTCGCGTCGCCCATGTCCTTCAGCGCCTTCTCCGCTCGGTTCGCGGCGTCCGCGTAGAGGTTGCCGTCGGACATGAACTCGGGCCTGCGCGCGCCCATCATGGCCGCTGCGAGGTCGTACGCGTAGCCGCGAGCCGCGATGTCGGCCTCGAGCAGCTTGCGCGCCCAGGGCTCGGTGCCGCCCTTCATGAGGAGGCCGATCGCGCGCGCGTCGGCGCGCTCGAGCGTGTGCATGACCAGCCCTGGGTTCGCCTGGTTCGCCCCGTCGTCGGTGAAGAACCGTCGGATGGTGTCCGCGCCGAACTGCCGCTCAAACTCCGCCTGCGTCAGCGTGGTCGCCATCCGCCGAGCGTAGCGCCGCGCGCGTCGCGGACAAAACAGCGCCCGCGATCCAACGCATCGGCGCGGGCGGGGAAGCTGTTCTCGGGCTTGAGATCGCGGTGGACGATCAGGCGCGCGCTCGTCGCGGCTTCGGGGCGACGAGCGGCTTCGGCGAGATCGCTCCGTTCGCCCA
>ERZ650303.347-NODE-347-length-14076-cov-17.487126_pt1 | contig 14076 bp, 25 predicted proteins | sample MGYA00376239_ERZ650303 | MGnify/ENA primary metagenome ERZ650303 (study PRJEB26733, sample SAMN07839262) | wastewater metagenome | biome: small river; feature: stream; material: water | place: USA: North Carolina | collected 2016-04-05 ... | reverse complement strand
CATGGAAGAACAAAAAGTTAGAAGTATAGAAGAGTTGCTAATTGATATGCGAGAGCATCAAGAACTATTTAGAGATGGGTTATGTGGTTGGGCAATAGGAATGTATGGACATAGTAAAATTACTCTCGAAGAGTATATGATACTAAAGAAGTATATAAAAGCAAATAGACCAGGCCTCTTTGAAAGTGTTAAATCTTTTATAGCTTACATTCAATTAGAGGCATACTATTGGAAAATAGGAGAGATAGCACCAAGAATAGAATGGTTAGAAAAACACATTAAACTAAACAAGGCAAATGAAAAATAAAAAGTTACAGATTGACGAAGAAAATTACATCAATGTACAAGACAGTTACAATTGTACTTTAGTAATGACAGAAGAGAAAGAAAAGGCAGACGGAACACCATATATCTCTACAAGAGATTATCATTTTCCTAGTGTATCCCACGCTTTAAAAAAGTATGTAGAGGTAACACAGAAACAGGCAGTAGATGTCCTAGACTGTATTCGTGTAACAGAAGAGTGTTTTGCTAAAATTGAAAAATTAAAGTTTAGCTAATGATTACAATAGGATCTACAGCAATAAGACACTATTTCCCAGACTTTCCTAGAGAACCTAAGGATTTAGATATTGCGGTAAAAGATACTGAGTATTTGGAAAAGTTGCCGGGTGTAGAGTACTTAGAAAATAAAGTAATCTATAAATACCAAACAGAGGGATTTCTAAAACCTGAGTTGATGATTTCACTTAAAGCCTCCCACATGTTTTGGGATAACAATTGGGACAAGCATTTATTTGATATACAGTTTCTTTTGAAAAAGGGTTATAGTATAGATGTAGAGTTAGTGGAGGAGCTTGTACCTTACTGGGAAGAAATTCTACCTAAGATTAGAAGAAGTCGATTGGAGATGAGTAAGGAGAACTTTTTTACAAATGCTGTAAATGAAGACACTGATGAGCATGATTATCTACACACTTTAATTAATCCAGTACCGATGTACACAAGATTATTAAAAGATGGTTGTGAAGTTGAGCTAGACCCCAAAAAATGGGAAGGTTTAACTTTCGAGGAAAAGTGTGATGTAGTGTTTGAAGAGACAGTTGTGATGGCCTATGAAAGGTACAAAGATTTACATTATGCAGTGGGGTATAGAAAACAGCTAAAAGATAATATCATAAAGCATTTCCCCCGATATATAGCATTATTCGCTATAGAGAACTATCCAATATTAGAAAAACCAAAATACGATTATATAACAAAAATTAAAGGATTAAAAAAATGGAATTAGGAATAATTAACGAAGCGTTAAAAGATTTGAGTTTCTATGCTTTGAAACAGAAGTTTGATTTAGTGGAAACAAGCCAACCCCAGGATTATTGGTCAGAGAGATCTGAAGGTAACGAGGCACGTAAAGTAGAAATTTACAGTATTGATAAGGAGCAAGGTATCTACTTAAGAGTGGAAAGATCGACAGATTCTTACGGAGATAACGAAACTTTAATGGGGATTTCTTTTGTAAAGCCAAAAGAGGTAACAAAGACAGTTTTTGAACCAATAGATTAGTTTGAGATGAGTAAATTTTTGGAATTTAAAGAGGCTTTTGACAAAGATTATAGTATCTATACTGTGATGTGGGCAGCAGAAGAGGGTGATTGTTTACCTTTTGAGATGGTGCTTGAACAAAATCAAGATGTAGAAGCCTATGACAGTTATGGAAGTGAAGATTCTGAACTTAGTAGAATTTTTAAAGTGGGAGAATTTGGGGATATTTATGTGAAATTTTACGGGACAAGATGTTCTTATCAAGGTACTAATTGGGACGGCTTTATAGAAGTAAAACCACAAGAAAAAATAATTAAAATTTGGGAAGATGTCAATTAAAAAGTTAACAGTAGAAGAGATTATAGAAAAGCTGAAAGAAGTTTTTGGAGATGATGAGGGCGGTATTAGTAATTATGCTTATGGAGAATTCCATGAAGTATTAGATTGGGATGAAATTAAAGACCTATCTAAGGATGATAGAACTAAAGTAGTAGAGAATGCCATAGGGCTAGGTGAAATCAAAGAGATAGAGCAGTACGGAGGAGAGGGAGAAGGTGATAGATGGTGGACAGTCAAACACTTTGTGGATCACGATGTCTATATCAAGACTAGGGGTTACTATTCTTCTTACAATGGAACGGACTTTTATTATGGTTGGGGTGCAGAAGTTAAGCCAGTAGAGAAGACGATAACAGTATTTGAATAAGTTTTAACAAATTTGGAAAAGTAAAATAATTATTGTACTTTTGCACTCTTATTCACGACACCTTCTTTAATTAGGGGGTGTTTTTTTATCCTATAAACTTAACTAAATTAAAAATGAGTATTTTTGACAAAAGGGTGGCAGTAAAACCCTATGAGTACCCTGAGCTGCTTTCTTATATGAAAGCTATTAGAGGGACACTTTGGTTCATCGATGAGTTCCATGAACGCTTAGATAGAGACATAAGCGATTATCACAATGTGCTAACAGAACAAGAAAGAGGAGTTATTAAAAGATCTTTACTAGCTATCTCACAGATTGAAGTTAGTGTTAAAAAATTCTGGGCACAGGTTGGAGACAACTTACCTAAACCGGAGATTTACATGGTAGGCTATACCTTTGCCATGAACGAAGTAATTCATCAAGAGGCTTACTCTGAGTTACTTACAAGACTAGGTTTAGAAGACGAGTTTGCAAAAGCTTTGAAAGACCCAGTTATTGAAGGCCGAGTAGATTATTTAACAAAGTATCTAAAAGGAGCTTCTGAAAATAAAAGAGAGAACTATGCGTTAAATTTATTGTTATTTTCTGCATTTATAGAGTCTTGTTCTTTATTCAGCCAGTTCTATATTGTTAAATCTTTTTGCCAAAAGAAAAACAAGATGAAGACTGTAGATAACATTGTTATGGCAACAGCAAAAGAAGAGGATGTACACTTTCAATTTGGTGTAGAGCTTATCAACATCATCAAGAAAGAATACCCTGAATGGTTTAACGAAGAGTTCTACCAAAAAATAAGAAGAGCTTGCAAAAAAGCTTACGATGCCGAATTAAAGATTATTGATTGGATCTTTGACGGACAAGACCTAGACTTCATTACTAAAGGTATGGTAGAGGTTTTCTTGAAAGACAGATTCAATAAAGCATTGACAGCTATAGGAATAGAGCCAATGTTTGAGATTGATTCTTCTATATTAGGAGAGTCAGCAAAATGGTTTGAAGAAGAAAGAGTGTTAGATGTTAGAGTAGATTTCTTTGACATTCAATCACCAAATTATACAATAGGACAACAAGATATATCAGCGGATTCGCTATTTTAAAATATGGGAAAGAAACAATTTGAAAAGTGGTATTGGTTAAACGACCAAAGCAAGGAGTTTTTACAAAACGGTTATTTAGTAGGGGATGAGAAAGAGCATTTCCAAAACATAGCTAAAAAGGCAGAGAAAATGTTAAATAAGCCGGGATGGGCTGATAGATTCTTAGACAACTTGTCTAAAGGGTACTACCTAATACCTACACCTGGAATTACTAACTTTCTACACGTTAAAGAAAGTTCTATTAGCTGTTTTGGTTCTTGGGCAGAAGATTCAGTAGAGGGATTGATTTTGACAGATGCAGAGATTGGAATGTTATCTAAGATTGGTGGAGGTACTTCTGTTTGTTTAAGTGACATCAGAAAAGAAGGCTCACCTATCACAGGGGGAGGATTTGCAGACGGTATTATGAGGTTTGTAAAAAGACTTCAAGATACTACAAGTTGGATTAGCCAAAGAAGTAGAAGAGGGAAAGTTGCTGTTTATTTAGATGTAGAGCACCCGGACATCCACAAGTATCTTACAATCAAAGACCGTACATCTGATATCCATGAGGTACCTTTTGCAGTAGTAATCGGGGATGAGTGGATTGCTTCTATGAAAGAAGGGGATACAGATAAGAGAGATATTTGGGCCAAGATCATCAAGAAGAAATTTGAGACAGGTTTCCCTTATATTATGTTCAAAGACAACGTAAACAACAATGTAGTTGATATTTACAAAGACTTGGGCCTAAAGGTAAACAACAGTAACTTGTGTACTGAGATTTTATTGTCAAATGACCACTTCAATACTTTCGTATGTTGTATCGGTGCAATGAATATCGTACACTTTGATGAGTGGAAAGATACAGATGCAGTTGAGATCTTATTGAACTTATTAGACTGTTTCTTATTAGACTTCATCGAGAAGAATAAAAACAACCCTTTGATGCAACGTCCTGTTAATTTTGCTAGAGAGCAAATGGCAGTCGGTATCGGTGCCAGTGGTTACCACTCTTACTTACAAATGAATATGATTCCTTTGGAGAGTATGGAGGCTAAATTGAAGAATGCTGAGATTTTTAGAACATTGAAATCTATGTCTTATGCAGCTTCTGAGAAAATGGCTCAAGAGTATGGTAGAGCACCTATGTTACAAGGAACTGATTATCTTAGACGACACGTAACATTAAATGCTATTGCCCCTAATACTTCGAGTAGTGAGATTTTTGGGCAATGGAGCCAGAGTATCGAGCCTACGTATAGTAATTACTTTATTAAGGCCTTGGCTAAGAACAAGTATGCTTTCAAGAACAGATTCTTAGAAGAATTGTTGGAAGAGAAAGGCAAGAATACAGAAGATGTTTGGGATATCATCAAGAACAGCAACGGATCGGTACAAAATTTATCGTTCCTATCAGACTTAGAAAAGAATGTCTTTAAGACTTTCTCAGAGATAAGCCCTATGGAGTTGTTGATACAAAATGCATCAAGAACCAAATTTATTGACCAAGGGATATCATTTAACACCATGATTCCTTTTGGAACCTCAGCTAAAGAAGTAAGCGATTACTACTTAAAAGCACATGAGTTAGGTGTTAAAACTTTATATTACCAATTAAATCAGAATGCCGCACAGACTTTTACAAGAAAGTCTATTTTAGAGTGCGACACCTGTGCAGGATAGTGTTTCCATAGTTTTTTTAGTTTTAAGTAGAAGGCCCTCCCTGATCAGGAGGGTTTTTTTATGCAAAAAATTTAACAAAAAGCTTGCGGGATCCAAAAGTTGTTTGTATCTTTGCAAAGTAAATTTAAAAGAATAAAAATATGAGTAGGTTTAATGATAATGCACCTGTTAAAAATACCTGTCCAATCATTGATGATGTAATAAGGTACATTGAAAGTTTTAGAGAAGATTTTGGTAATGAAGAAAATGATATTGATTTTCACTTTGCCTTAGGAGTAATGGAAGATATTAGGTCTGCAAATTCAGAGCTAAGAGATTGGGGAAACTCTTTATATGATGATTTACACCACGTTGAAAAAGAGAGAGATAACTTGATTGATGAGTTAGATGATTGTGAGAAAGAGTTAGAACTTGCAAAAGATGAGATAGAGGAATTAAAAGATTTTATAACTGAGTTACAAGAACAAATAAATTAATAAGATGAAAAACATATACGTATTACCAACAGAGAAACCGAGTAGATTATACCAAAACTATTATGGAAAATATTTTGAAATATGCGAATTGCCAAGAGTAAACACTATATATAAAAAATGTTATAACATCTACATCACTTCTGATGAAGAAATAAAAGAGGGGGATTGGTGTTTGAATGAAGATGATTTTGACAAACACCTTTTATTTAAAGCCGATTCATTATTTTTTGATACAGGATTAGAAGCTAAAAAAATCATTCTAACAACAGACCAAGACTTAATCAAAGATGGTGTACAAGCTATTGATGATGAGTTCCTTGAATGGTTTGTTAAGAATCCTAGTTGTGAGGAGGTTGAGGTTGAAAAAGAACAATACCACACTTTTGTCGGTATGAAAAAATATCCTATGATACCCAACTACAAAATCATCATTCCAAAAGAAGAGCCTAAACAAGAAAAACTTGAATATGGATTATTACAACATATTAAACTTTGTTTAGAATGCAACAATGAATCACAAGCTATAAGATTACTTGAAAAATATGGTTTTGAAAAACAAGAACAAGACAAAAATAAGTATAGTGAAGAAGAAGTCCTTGAAATATTAAATGAGTTTAGTATTGCTTGTTATTCACCAATTGAGAAATTTGAGATACCTGGGTGGTTTGAACAATTTAAAAAGAAATAAGATATGAAAGGAACACCGTATTACACATGGACAAAAAGATTTGGTTGGAGAATTAACGGATATTTAAAAGATGAAAAATAAACTAAAGTTTTTATTTCCAGTTATGCAAGTAGTTGAAGTAAAGTTAAAAGATTTATTGGAGACTAAGTTAGTAAAATTTATGATAACATGGCTACAAGGATTGTTAGCAATAGGAGTTTTTCTACTTGGTGTGTATATTCTTATGTGTCTTATAGTATGGGAAATATTAATTCCTACTATGCCTACAGACCCAGTTGTGTTAGGTTTTTTTAGGCTGTTACTTATAGCTTACACTTTTTTAATAATAGCAGCAGAAACAGAGTAGTTATGATAAACAATTTAGAAATAATTAAGCCCCTACTAAACTTCTCAGAGAAGGGAGACTTTTACATGCTGTACGTTTTTAAACGTAAAAAAGATCAGCCGGAGGGAGAACGAGATAACCACCAATCAGTGCGTACCATTAAAACATACTGTATTGAGAGCCTAGAGCACTTATACAGAAGATATGATGAGATAGTCCAACTGTGTGAGATGTTCAAAGCACGGGCTTATATACACGTTCAGAAGCAGAATCATTTTGATGTGTCGCTGAGTATGATGGCTGCACTAGCACAAAAGATCCAAAACGGTAATCATAATCAGAAAGGTTTGTTTGACTCAGTTGTAGGACAACTCAAGACCCAAGAAAAAAGATGGATTATTGATGTAGATGATATTAAAGAAGCAAGCCCCATAATGATGGCTTACATAGATAATGAATGCAAGCCTTATGGAAGTAAGATTGAGGCAGTTATTCCTACTAAAAGTGGTCATCATTTAATTACAGGCAAGTTTGATGTAATACAATTCAAAAAACAATATCCTGATATTGACATTCAAAAGAAAAACCCAACATTATTATATTACCCTAACAGTTTAGAAAATTAAAATGGAAAACTATTCACAAATCCTTTATAAAAAGGACACAACAGGAAAAATTAGATCTTTACACATTTATACAGAAGGACCTTCCTTATACCAAGAGTCAGGCGTAGTTGGAGGAGCTGTAGTAGTAAACGTAAGTAAAAGTAAAGGGAAGAATATTGGTAAGTCTAACGAGACAACACCTGAAGAGCAAGCAATCTTAGAAGCAAAATCAAAGATTGAGAAGAAGCTTACTGCCGGGTACTTCCACAGCATAGAGGAAGCTATGACAGAAGAGGTTATATTACCTATGTTAGCCAATTCTTATGATGCCAATAAAATTAATTGGTCAGATGCACCGGTTTACATACAGCCTAAATTTGACGGTATGCGTTGTTTAGCAATCGTTAAAAATGATACAGTTACTTTGATGTCAAGACAAGGTAAGATAATTGAGAACTGTCAGCATATTATAGATGCGTTGATGCCGCTTACTCAAAAAGAGAGATATATTGTTTTAGACGGAGAGATCTATGCTCACGGTAAGACATTCCAAGAGAATATGCGATTAGTAAAAAAGTATAGAAAAGGTGAGACAGAACAGCTATGTTATAATGTATATGATGTAGTATTACCAAATGAGCAGTACGAACAAAGACTTTGGTTGATAAATAAAATTGTAGAGGCTCTAAGAAATGATACAATCTTGCAAGTTAGGACCATTGCATTATCTAGCCAAAATGATATTAAAGATTTACACTCGATGTTTATTGGAGAGGGTTATGAAGGAAGTATTATCCGCCATGGTAAAAACCCATACGAAATCAACAAACGTAGTTCTTCTCTATTGAAGTACAAAGATTTTATTGATATAGCTTGTAAAGTAATTGACATACTACCCTCAGATAAACGACCTGAGCAAGGTATCTGCTTATGCGAGATGGACAACGGTCATACTTTCAGTACTGGTATGAAGTTCTCTCACGAAGAAAGAGAAGAGATTTTAACTAACAAACAAAACTACATAGGACAGACAGCAGAGATTAGATTTTTTGAGTATTCAGAAGAAGGTATCCCTCGTTTTCCGGTTTGTGTAGGGTTCAGATTGGACAAATAATTAAAAATAAATCATTTTTTTCTTGCGTAGTATCAAAACTATATGTACCTTTGTCAAAAATAAAAACAAAACATTATGTACACATTTAACAAACAAACATTAGAATTTGAAAAAGTAAGTTTAATTTCCTTTTGGGGAAAATTAGGAATTCTTGTAATAGGCATCTCAACCTTATTTGGTTTTGCTATTACACCAAGACCTACAGTTACTACACTTACGCAAGAAGAAAAAGTGATTTTAGTAAGAGAGTATAACGAATTCTCAGAACAAAAACTTATAGAGCAAATCAAAGCGTTGAATTTTAGATTCCCTCATATTATTTTAGCCCAGGCTAATTTAGAATCAGGGCATTTTAAATCGAACATCTTCTTACAGAATCATAACTTATTTGGTATGAAAGAGGCTAAGTCAAGATCAACTTTGGCCAAAGGTACCAATAGAGGCCATGCTTATTATGGAGATTGGCAAGACTCAGTAGTAGATTACGCTTTGTTTTACTCAACATATCTATACGATATAAAAACAGAAGGAGAGTATTACGAGTACCTTAACCAATACTATGCTGAAGACCCTACCTATGTTCAAAGGTTAAGATCTTTTGTAAACAAAAACAATTTAAAATCTAAGTTCTAATGAGTATAGTAAAGAAAGTGAACCTATTAGGGATAAGAATCGCATGGGTATTAAGACATAGATGGGAGAAAGATAAGGAGTTAACCAACTACGAAGTGTGGTCTATGAGAAAGAGATTTCATCTAGGTATTTGGTTTGAAAGAAGTAGAGTGGTAGGTCCTGTTAAGAAAGGTAAAAATAGAGAAGAAACCGTAAAAGGCACGTTCAATGATAGTAATCTAGTCAATGAGTATATGATTGGATTTAATCTAATCGTTTGTAAGACCTGGGTAACAATTAAATTTAAACCAACCTTAGGGTTAAAATATTAGAAGTATGAGTAGTTATTTAGAATTTATACTAAATGTTGCCATAACAGCAACTGTAGTAGGATTAGTAATGCAAATCTTTAAACTTATTAAAGACGAATAGTATGGAAGACTTCATTGACTCAGTTAAGGAATTTTTTTATAGAACATATCTTAAGTTTAAATATAAAAGAGTGTTTGATGGTAAGCCATTCTTATGTTGGTTAGGATTTCATAGCATGAGACGAGGCTTCGGAATATCAAGAGATAGGAGAATGGATATATGTCTAAGAAGTAATTGCAAATACAGTAAATGGTATAAGGATAGCCTAATAGGGTTCTACAATCCAAAAGATAAATAAATTATGGAAGACTTTTTTGAAGATTTAAGAAATAAACCGAGACCAAACATATTCAAAAGAATACACCTTTGGTGGAAATACGATGGTAGATACTTGCATAGAGAAATCAAAACAAGTATTAAAAAAGTATGGTACTGGTTACCAATAATTTGGAAGGATAGAGATTGGGATAGCCATTACATTTTTGAGGTAATGAAGCACAAACTCAAAGCACAAACCAAGTATATTGGTGAAAGGAATTTTTATACAAAAGCTCAACAAGATGCTCGCAGAATGAGAATATGTGTCAAACTAATTCAAAAAATTCAAGACGATGAATACTCAGCAGAGTATATGGACTATGTTAAAGACAAACATTGGTTTGAGGACTGTGAAGATAAGCCAGGATATACTGAGTGGAAAAGCGAGATTATATCGGAGAATTATGATGAGTATTTTAAAAAATACCCTTTGATTTACAAACGAGTAATCAATGGTGAAAGGGTCTTTGAATTTGACAATGTTGTAGATACAGAAAGCAAAATGAGAATTGCAATGAACATTGCTAATATCAACCAAAACAGAGCACAAAAATTACTATTTAAAATACTAGAAGAAAATATCCTAGGATGGTGGGATTAATTTAAAAAGAGATGACTAATAAGATTTACAATAGGTTTTTTACAGTAGAAACATTGAAAGGTACAAAAAGTAATTACAAACTAGTAAAGACTTACATGCTATTTGGTATTACAGTTTGGACAGTGGAGTATTTTAAGGGACCTAATAGTAAGCCATTTAAGGGTTTATTAGAAGCTGCCTATGAGTATGAGAGGTTGGAAGAAGAATCCAAGCTTAGAAAGAAGATTTTTGGGCTTAATCTACTGTTATTCTTAGTATTTATCTTAGTATTGCTTTGGGCATTAGGTTATTCCCCTCTTGACAACTATTGGTTATTAGATAAAAGATGATAAAAGCTAAAAATAAAGAGTGTATTATTTGTGGTAGGGCAGATCAACCTTGGTTCTCTAAAAAGAGATGTAAGAGTTGCACAATAAGTTCTACCCCAAATACTCTTACTCAAAGGAAACCTATTAAGAAGCAGAGTGAGAAAAACATCCAATATCGCAAATTGCGATCTGAGATACGGGATGCCTATTTCGATTACCACTTAGAGGAATGTGTTGCTTCGGAGTTTAGTAATAAACGTATTATAATGCCTACTAGGGCTAATATTTGTCATTTGTTTGATAAAGGTCGGCACCCTAGTGTTCAAGGTAATATTGCCAACTACATCTATCTAACATTAGATGAACATACTAGATTTGACCAATTACTTTACTCTCACGAATTTGAGAAACTAGAAGAAGAATTTCGGCACGCTTGGATATTAGCTCTAGGCAGAATGGAGATATTATTAGAGGATGTTCAAGAACAGACTAAGTTTAAATCAAAAGTAGAAGAATGGATAGCATCAAAGAAGTAAGAGACAGATTAAACCATTTAAGATCAAATCTAGCAGAGGCTAAAGTTGTGAAGATGGATAAAGTACCAAACCAGTTTCTAATCAATAAATTAGAAAATCAAGTAGAAGATTTAAAACAAAAGCTTGCAGAATTAAAAAACAATTCGTAGCTTTGCAAAATAAATAAGATGAAAGAGTTATTTTTATTGAGGGGACTACCTGGAGCAGGTAAGACAACATTAGCTGAATCAATAGGAGGAAGGCATGTAGAGGCGGATAAATATTTTATGAATGAGGGGGAATACAAATTTGAACCTACTAAAATAAAAGAAGCCCATGAATGGTGTAAGAATATGGTAAAAGCATATTTTACAAAAGGTTATACTAATATCGTAGTATCAAACACATTCACACAAGAATGGGAGATGCAGCCTTACTATGATTTAGCAAAAGAATACGGGTACAGAGTCTACTCTTTGATTGTAGAAAACAGACATGATGGGGTAAACATCCACGGAGTACCACAAGAGACACTAGAGAAAATGAAAAATAGATTTGAAGTAAAATTGTAACGAATGGAAAATAATAACAGTGTTTGCTTTATAGCAAAAATCAACGAAGTAAAAGCAATTGAAGGAGCAGACAACATCGAACTTGTAATAGCAGGTGGATGGAATGCTATTACTAAAAAAGGCGAATTCAAAGTAGAAGATGAAGTAATCATCGCAACTACAGATGCAGTTATCCCCGAAGAACTGTCTAAAGAGCTGGGAGTCACAATCTACTTAAGAAAAGGTAGTAGAGTAAGGACTGTTAAACTAAGAGGTGTTTACTCTGAATGTCTAATCATACCAAAACATTACTTAATGGGTAATGTAACAATGGGAGATTATGACCTAAAAGTAGGCAGCGACTGTATGACTCTTTTAGGTATCACTAAATATGAGCCGCCAGTTAAACAAATCCAATTAGCCTCAGGTAGAAAAATCAAATACCGAGATAATCAGAACTTCCATGTTTACTATAAATTCCCCAATCTTAAAAATGTAGCGGGGCGTTTTACAGAAGATGATTATGTTCAGATTACTAGGAAAATCCATGGTACAAATGCTAGGTTTGGTATTGTAAGAAAATCTAGTTTATCCTTCTTAGACAAAGTGAAAAAATGGTTTGGGTTAGCTGACAAATGGGTTGATTATGAATACGTATATGGTTCACATAACGTAGAGAAAGGATCTGATTCACAAGGATTTTACTCAACCGATGTTTGGAGAACAATTGCTGAAAAATACCAAATCAAACAAAAACTTTGGAGAATGGTTAAAAATATGCGAATAGAAGAAGTAGGCTCAGGTGTAGTATTATACGGAGAGATCTATGGAGCAGGTATCCAAAAGAATTATGAATATGGTTTGAGTGATACACAATTTGCAGGATTTGATTTTACAGTAAATGGTGAATATTCAAATACAGAAACTACTGAAATTGTAATTCAAGATATACTAGAGTTACCTCATGTAGAATTACTTTACGAAGGTTTATGGTCACAGGAAATTCAAGATAGTTTAGTATTTAAAAACTTTATTGAGGGTACAAAAGTACCACATGAAGGTATTGTAATCAAACATGTATCGGGAGAACGTAATAAGGTAGCTAAAGTAATTAACCCTGACTATTTGATCTACGGAGAGAAAAATGATGTAGGCGATAGCCATTAAGATAAGAGTTATGAAAATATTATTGCAGCCGGGACAGAGAGTATGGTTTACTAGTGACACACACTACAATCATGCTAATATCTGTAGAGGTACAACACAGTGGGATAGAGAGGGAGAAAATCACTTTAGAGATTTTGATACCCTAGAAGAGATGAATTGGGTATTGGTTAATAATATCAATGCCTTAGTCACAGAGAATGATATATTGATTCATCTAGGAGATTGGAGCTTTGGTGGATTTGATTCTATTGCTAAGTTTAGAGAGCAAATCATTTGTAAAAATATCCATTTAGTATTAGGAAACCATGACCACCACATTGCCAATAATAAGGACGGTGTAGCAGAGCTGTTCAGTTCTGTTAATCAATACTTAGACTTGTCCATTAAGTGGCCTGACGGTACAGGTAAGCATCAAGGAGCACATTTTGTTTGCATGCACTACCCGATTGCAAGTTGGGATGGATTAGGGAGAGGTGTTTGTCATTTACATGGGCATGTTCACTTACCTCCAGGAAGAAGAGTCGGTAGAGGTAAGGTTATGGATGTAGGTGTTGATGGAAATCAATTATCCCCTATAAGTTTAGATAGTATTATCAGGATATTATCAAAACAGCCTATAGATGGATTCATGGACAAAGACCATCATACAATAACAGAAAACTATAAGTAATGAGACAAGTAGCGTACAATATTGGTTATACTGGTTACACTAGTTCAGGTGTTCTAAACTCTTGTCCTTTTATATGGGAATGCGATTTTCCAAAATTTGCTAAGAAAATCAGACAAAAAGGTAATACTAAAGCTCTTTTTAAATGGGCAAAATCAAACCATATTCCTCCCTCATTATTAACATTAAACATCACAATATGGTATGAGACTGAATATTGGAATTTTACTATAAAAATGATTAATGTGAGAGAGTACAGGGCCCTTTGGGAGAGTATTTATAAAAAAGAATGGAAAGATGTTAAAAAAGACAATTTGTAAAGTGTTAGGGCACGATTACTCTTATAACTTTGGTTGGATGCCTAATAAGTGTGAGTGTAAAAGATGTGGTACCAAATGGAAAACGATTAATAACCCCGAATATATTCCGGGAAAATCAAACCCACTAGAAGTAGATATTTATATTTGGGTAGAAGATAAAAAAGAAGAGTTATGAATATAACAGAAAAATACGTAGAGTTTATCTTAGAGTTTTTAGGAAAAAACTTGAAGGTGCAACTTATGGAACCAAAAGGTAATAATGATTATACTTATTCAAAAATGGGACCTAAAGTTAACATAGATATAGAAATCAAGGTCTTAGGGAAATACACTAGATCAGCTAATTTACTCTTAACATTTGATAAATATACAGTTGAGCACTTATTCTTTATGCCAATGGCTTCATCTCCTGATAGCATCTTAG
>ERZ650303.346-NODE-346-length-14092-cov-5.409988_pt1 | contig 14092 bp, 12 predicted proteins | sample MGYA00376239_ERZ650303 | MGnify/ENA primary metagenome ERZ650303 (study PRJEB26733, sample SAMN07839262) | wastewater metagenome | biome: small river; feature: stream; material: water | place: USA: North Carolina | collected 2016-04-05 ... | reverse complement strand
AACCGCCATCGGTCCACTCGAAAATGCGGTGGGTGTAATCCCAGTAGTCTTCCAGTGATTCGCCTTTCACGGCAAACACCGGCGTGCCTTGCGCAGCAATAGCGGCGGCAGCATGATCCTGCGTCGAGAAGATGTTGCATGACGCCCAGCGCACTTCGGCACCCAGGGCTTGCAGGGTTTCAATCAGCACGGCGGTCTGAATGGTCATGTGCAGCGAACCGGTGATGCGAGAGCCACGCAGCGGTTGGGTGGCGGCGAATTCTTCGCGGATCGCCATCAGGCCCGGCATTTCGGTTTCGGCAATCAGAATCTCGCGACGGCCCCAATCGGCCAGCGACATATCGGCAATAACGTAGTCTTGAGTTGATGCGTTCATTTCAGCTTCCTTTTCCCTAAAAGCTAGGGGCAGTGAATCCGTAGGGGAAGCCGTTGAACTATCTGGCGGTCCTCACCTGATCCACCAACCCCGCAGGTTGGTCAGGTGAGCGCAGTTAATCAGATCCGAGCCTGGCAGCAGAAGATTCTGCGTCGCAGCGCTCCTCGGAATGGGCGAATTTTACCAGAAACTGAGCAAAAAAATCCCGGACCACCCAAATAGGTGTCCGGGATCAATGAGTTACCGGGTATTACAGACCGGCGGCAGCGCGCAGTGCGTCAGCCTTGTCGGTCCATTCCCAGGTGAACTCTGGTTCTTCACGACCGAAGTGGCCGTAAGCAGCGGTCTTCGAGTAGATCGGGCGCAGCAGATCCAGCGCTTGCACGATGCCCTTCGGACGCAGGTCGAAGTGCTCAGCAACCAGGGCGGCGATCTTCTCGTCGGCGATCTTGCCGGTGCCGAAAGTGTTGACCATCAGCGATACTGGCTTAGCCACGCCAATGGCGTAAGCCACTTGCACTTCAGCCTTGTCGGCCAGACCGGCAGCGACGATGTTCTTCGCCACGTAACGGCCAGCGTAAGCGGCTGAACGGTCAACCTTCGACGGATCCTTACCCGAGAATGCGCCACCACCGTGGTGGGCTGCGCCACCGTAGGTGTCGACGATGATCTTACGGCCGGTCAGGCCGCAGTCGCCGTGCGGGCCACCGACCACGAAACGGCCGGTCGGGTTGATCAGGTAACGGATCTTGTCGTTGATGAACTCGGCAGGCAGCACTGGCTTGATGATCTCTTCGATCACGGCTTCTTCGATCTGCTTGTGGGTCACGTCAGCGTCGTGCTGGGTCGAGACCACGACGGTGTCGATGGCGACCGGCTTGCCGTCAACGTAACGCACGGTGAGCTGGCTCTTGGCATCCGGACGCAGCCAAGGCAGGCGGCCGTCGCGGCGCAGGTCAGCCTGGCGCTGCATGATGCGGTGTGCGTAGAAAATCGGGAACGGCATCAGGGTTGGGGTTTCGCGGCAGGCGTAACCGAACATCAGGCCCTGGTCACCGGCGCCTTGATCCAGATCGATGCCTTCGCCTTCGTTCACGCCCTGGGCGATGTCCGGGCTCTGGCGGTTGATGGCCGTCAGGATGGCGCACGACTTGTAGTCGAAGCCGATGTCCGAGTTGTCGTAACCGATACGGCGCACGGTGTCCTGGGCGACTTCACGGTAATTAATGTGGGCTTTGGTGGTGATCTCACCGGAAATCACGACCAGGCCGGTCGAAACCAGGGTTTCACAGGCAACGCGTGCGGTAGGGTCTTCGGCCAGAATGGCATCGAGGATCGCATCAGAGATCTGATCCGCAACTTTATCGGGATGGCCTTCCGAGACGGACTCGGATGAAAAGAGAAACTCGCTCATTTAAATACTCCAGAAACAACAAATCCCCGGTGGACTTGTTCCGGCGATGTGTTGCCGGTGGGGCGTGTCCTGCTCCGGGGATCGGTTCGAGCGAGGGACGCTTTAGCAGATTTGGCAGTCGTTTCGACTGTCCCCGCCCTGCAAGTTGTCGTTTTAACTCGGCGGTCTGCGATAATTGTGGCCGTAAAAGCTATTTGCGTCAACATCCTGCATGCACCTATGAATAATCAACGCCCACCTATTACTCCTAAAACGCTACCGAGCTGGTTGTTGATCGCGCTGGTCTGGTTGATTTCCAAGTTGCCATTGCGCGTGATTCGGCTGATTGGTGCGTTTTTGGGCACCATTCTCTGGGCGCTGGCGAGGCAACGGCGTTTTGTGGCGCTGACGAATTTGCGTTTGTGTTTTCCTGACATGCCGGACCGCGAGCGCAAGATGCTCGTCTTCAAACACTGCATTCGCTTCGCACAAGCCGTGCTGGATCGTTCGCTGATGTGGTTTGCCTCAGAAGAGCGGATTCGCCGCATCGTGCGCCAGCATAACGAAGAGCGCCTCTACAGTGATGATGGGCGTCCGACGCTGGTGTTGGCACCGCATTTTGTGGGGCTGGATGCTACCGGCACCCGTGCATCGATGATGGGTTCCTGGATCAGTATGTACGCCAAACAGAAGAATCCGGTGCTCAACTATATGCTGCTGCACGGCCGGAGCCGCTTTACGAATCCGGTGCTGGTGTCGCGCCAGGATGGCTTGCTGAAGGTGGTGAAAGCCATGAAGCGCGGCACACCGTTCTATTATTTGCCGGATCAGGATTTCGGCGCAAAAGACGCGGTGTTTGCGCCGTTCTTTGGTTTTCCTGCGGCCACGGTCACCGGCGTGTCGCGTCTGGCGCAACTGACTAACGCACGGGTGATCGCCATCGTTTCCAAGATGGTGCCGGACGGTTATGAGTCCTACTACACCGAAGAGTGGGAGAACTTTCCCAGCGCTTCAGTCGAAGAAGATACGGCCCGCATGAATCAGTTCATCGAGTCCTGGGTGTTGCAGATGCCGGATCAGTACTTCTGGCTGCACAAGCGGTTCAAAACGCGCCCCGAAGGTGAGCCGAGTGTTTACGGCAAGCATCATCGTTAATTTATTTCGCCGGCCTATAATTTCCACATGAAACTAAAATTCTCGAAAATGCACGGCCTGGGCAACGACTTTGTCGTGCTGGATGGCGTGCGTCAGGATGTATCGCTGACAACCGACCAGATTCGTGCGCTGGGCGATCGTCATATGGGCGTGGGTTTTGACCAGATGTTACTCGTGGAACCGGCGCAGACGCCGGGAGCAGATTTTCGTTATCGCATTTTTAATGCGGACGGCAGCGAAGTGGAGCAGTGTGGCAACGGTGCCCGCTGCTTTGTGCGCTTTGTACATGATCAGGGTCTAACCGACAAATCAGCCATCGTGGTGGAAACCAAGCGCGGCATCATTTATCCGCGTCTGGAGGCAAATGGTCTGGTGACGGTGGATATGGGCCAACCGCGCTTTGCGCCGGCGGAGATTCCGTTTGTGTCCGAGAGCGATGCAGCTGAGCAACCGCTGCTGTTGCCGGATGGCACCAGTCTGGCTATCGGCGCTGTGTCGATGGGCAACCCGCATGCTGTGACGGTGGTAAGCGATGTTGATACGGCACCCGTTGCCGTGCAAGGGCCGCAAATTGAAAACCACCTGCGTTTTCCGCAGCGGGTGAATGCAGGTTTCATGCAAATTGTTGACCGGCACAATATCCGCTTGCGTGTGTACGAGCGTGGCGCGGGCGAAACCCTGGCCTGCGGTACCGGCGCCTGTGCTGCGGTGGTGTCGGGTATTCGCCGCGGCCTGCTCGATTCACCGGTGCGTGTACAAACGCGTGGCGGTGATCTGAATATTGCCTGGGCTGGTGCGGGTCAACCAGTCATCATGACCGGCCCCGCCGTTACCGTATTTACTGGAGAGATTGAACTATGAGCGTGACGCGTGAAGCGGTACTCGAGTTTCTGAAAAGCCATCCTGAATTTTTTGTTGAGCAGGCCGAATTTTTTAATCAGGTAGAAATCGCGCACCCGTACAGTGGCCGCACGATTTCCCTGGCCGAGCGCCAGATGATTACGCTGCGCGAAAAGAATCGTCTTCTGGAACACCGCCTGGGCGAGTTGCTCGGTGTGGGTGAAAGCAATGATGCACTGGGTGCCCGCATGCACCAGCTGACGGTGGCCCTAGTGGGTGCCGGTCGTCTGGATCAGATTGTCGGCATCGTGCTCAAGTCGCTGGCTGAAGACTTTGCTGTGCCGCTAGCCAAGCTGCGCTTGTGGGGCGAAGGTGCGGCCAATCTGGGGCATGAGGCCTGTACGCCGGTCAGCGCAGAACTGATCAAGGAAGTGGCAGGGATGCATCATCCGGTTACAGGGAGTGTGCGCACGGGTGAAGTCGCTGCCTGGTTTGGGGGTGAAGGCGCGGAAATTTCGTCGATGGCGCTGGTGCCATTGCGCTTCGAAGGTCAGACGCTGGGCTTGTTGGCAATGGGCTCGGATGAGGCCGAGCGTTTTGTTGCCGGTATGGGCACTGCCTATATCGAACGTCTGGGCGATGTGATTGCAGCGGCACTGGCGCGGGTTTTGCGCGGCTGAGTTTTCACGCGCATGCGATGACAGACACTCCCCCGCTTGCCGATCACTCGGCCTTATGGCCCGGATCGGAAGACTGGCTGGCCGAGCTGCGTGACCAGCGGCGTGTGTCGCCGCATACCTTGTCGAGTTACGAACGCGATCTGCGCCGCTTGCAGGCGCTGGCGGGATCAACCACACCGGCAGAACTGACGGCGCTGGATCTACGTCGTTTTGTCGGGCGCATGCATGCATCGGGCCTATCGGGCCGTTCCATTGCCCGTACCTTGTCAGCCTGGCGTGGTTTGTTACGCTGGCTGGCCCGGCGTGGCGTACTGGATGCCAACGTGGCCGAAGGTCTGCGTGCGCCCAAGCATCCGAAGCGTTTGCCCGATGCCTTGTCGGTGGATGAAACCTTTCGGTTGCTGAATCCGGTGCGTGCGCCGGATACTTCAAGCCCGGAGGCCGCACGCGAACAGATTTTGCAGCTGCGCGATCAGGCGATGTATGAGTTGTTTTATTCATCAGGCATCCGCCTGTCGGAGCTGGTGGGGCTGAATATGGATTGCCTGACGGATCTACGCCAGGGTGAAGTGCGTGTCCTGGGTAAGCGGAATAAAACGCGCATTGTGCCCGTGGGCCGGACGGCACAAGCGGCGATTCATGCCTGGTTAGAGGTGCGGTCCCACCTCCTGAAAGAGGATGAGCCGGCACTCTTTCTGGGGCAGCAGGGTAAGCGCATTGCCCCGCGCATGATTCAGCAACGACTTAATCAGCACGGCCAGCAGCAAGGGCTGCCGCAACGTATTCACCCGCATCAGTTGCGCCACTCGTTCGCAACCCATATGCTGCAGGGCTCCGGCGATCTGCGTGCCGTTCAGGAAATGCTCGGTCATGCCAGTATTGCCTCGACGCAGGTTTATACCCATCTTGATTTCCAGCACCTGGCCCAGGTTTATGACCAGGCGCATCCTCGGGCGCATCGTCATAAAAAGGCTGTCGCCGAGGCAGATGCCACCCGTTTTAATCCCGATCACAAAGAGTCTTAGTTATATGACCGCTACCTTGGTTTTGCAGTCCGGTAAATCCGGTTCCGTTCGTCGTCGCCATCCCTGGATCTTTGCCGGATCGGTGGCCACGCTTAAAGGTCGCGCGCGTTCTGGCGTTACGGTCATTGTCGAAGATGAGCATGGCGTGGCCATGGGTCGTGCCGCCTGGAGCCCGGCGTCAAAAATCCGGGCGCGTGTCTGGACCTTTGATCCAACGGAAACCATTGATCATGCATTTTTCAAGCGCCGTGTGGCGCAGGCTGTTGCCCGCCGTGCCGGTTGGATTGCCTTGCGTGGCACGCAGCCGGAACCGGCCGGTGAGCGCATCATCCACGGAGAAGCCGATAGTCTGCCGGGGGTCATTGCCGATCGCTATGGCGATACCGTGGTCTTGCAGCTCACGAGTGCGGGCGCCGATGCCTGGCGAGAGGCCATTGTGGCGGGCATTGTGCAAGCCACGGGTTGCCAGCAGATTTACGAGCGTTCCGATTCTGATGTGCGTAAGCTGGAAGGCCTGGAGCCAGTGACAGGCTGGCTGAGCGGTCAGGGGTTGAATGCAGCTCCGGACAATGCTTTTCCGCAGATAGATGAGCACGGTGTGCGATTTGGCGTGGATGTGGTCGGGGGGCACAAAACGGGTTTCTATCTGGACCAGCGCGATAACCGGTTGATGTTGCGTTCACTGGCCAAGGGTCGCCGCGTACTCAATTGTTTTTGCTATACCGGTGGCTTTTCGTTGCAGGCCCTGGCGGGTGATGCAGCCTCGGTGATCTCGATTGACTCCTCGGGTCCAGCGCTGGCGCAGGCACAAGCTAATCTGGCGATGAATCCGCAACTAGATGCAACGCGCACCGAGTGGCGTGATGCCGATGTGTTTCAGGCCTTGCGTGATTATCACAAGGCCGGTGAACACTTTGATCTGATCGTACTGGACCCACCCAAGTTTGCCCCATCGGCTGCGCACGCTGATCAGGCAGCGCGTGCCTACAAAGACATCAATCTCTTTGCCTTCAAGTTGCTGGCCCCCGGCGGCTTGCTGATGACGTACTCGTGTTCGGGCGGTATCGGTCTGGAATTGTTCCAGAAGATTGTAGCTAGTGCCGCATCGGATGCCGGACGTGATGCGCGCATTCTGCATCGCCTGATGGCATCGAGTGATCATCCGGTCGGTTTGGCGGCACCCGAAGGCGAGTACTTGAAAGGCTTGCTGGTCGAGGCTTCGTGAGAATGGTTCTTGTTGTCAAAGATAAATGTTGACATCGTCTGAGGGCCGGAAGACACTTACAGAAGTAGTATTTTCTCATTCCTCAAGGAGTCTTGATATGTCTATGAACCGTCGCACATTTATTCTTGGCACACTGGCCGCTGGTTCGGCAATGGCTGTGCTGCGTAACGCCAATGCCGCTGACGCGCCTATGGTGAGCGAGTCGGATCCACAAGCCAAGGGTCTGGGTTATGTAGCTAATGCGACCAAGGCAGACAAAGCCAAGTTTCCGAAGTATGCCGCAGGTCAGGCATGTTCTAACTGTTCCCTGTATCAGGGTAAGGCAGGCGCAACATCGGGACCTTGCCCGATCTTTGCTGGTAAGCAGGTTGCCGCTGCTGGTTGGTGCTCGGCCTACGTTAAAAAGGCATAAGTACGTTTGACTCTGGATGCCGTGTGCGGTGTCCAGTAAAAAAACCGGTTTCAGTTAGGCTGACCGGTTTTTTTGTCGCCCGGCGTTTGATATCGTTAGGCGGCGTTAGAATTCGTCCTTTGAAAATTAATGAATCCATGAGCGGATGGCACAGCCTCTGTTTGCGGATATTGAGCACCCATGGATCTTTTTATCCGTATTCTTGAAGTGATTTTCCCGGTGGTGGCGGTGGTGGGTGTCGGTGCCTGGGCCGGCCGTCGGCATCAGCCGGAAATGGCCGTAGCCAATCAGCTGAACATGGATTATTTCGTGCCTGCCATGGTGTTCGTGGTGCTGGCGAACGGCGACTTTCAGGTTGGTGAGTATGCCTGGCTGGCGGCGGGCGCGGCCTTTTCGATCTTTGCTTCGGGTCTGATTGGTATCTTCACGGCACGCGGTTTGCATGAGGCACCGAAAACGCTGGCATTGCCGATCATGATTAATAACAGCGGCAATCTGGGGATACCGCTCGCAATGCTGGCCTTCGGGCAGTCTGGCGTGGCGGCGGCTGTCGTGCTGTTCCTCGTATCGAATATTATTCACTTTACGATGGGCCCGTGGATTCTGGATCATCAGGCCAAAGTCTCTGCGGTCTGGAAAACGCCGGTGGTGGTGGCTGCGGCGCTGGGCCTCGTCTGCAACATGGCGGGCCTGCATATCTGGGCACCGCTACTGATGGCACTGCGCATGCTGGGCGATATTTCGGTGCCCCTGATGCTGTTTGCGCTGGGTGTCCGTCTCTGTGATGTGCAGTTTTCAGAAAGCCGCTCGGCACTGGTGGCGGCTGTGGTCCGGCCAGTCGCAGGGATGCTGACAGGAGCCCTGGCCGGTTGGGCGTTGGGTTTGCCCGAGGCGCTCACCGCACAATTGATCCTGTTTGGTTCGCTGCCGCCCGCCGTCATGAACTACATGTTCGCCGAACGGTATAACCAGGAGCCACAGAAAGTGGCCTCGATTGTCATGATCGGCAATATTGCGGCGCTGCTCTTTATTCCGATCGCATTACTGATCGTTCTGCCGCGGTAAGCTGCTTAGAACTTGACCGTTTTTTCTGTTGCGTAAAGACTGCTCACGGTTTCACGTTCACGGACGAGGTGCGTTGCCGCACCGTCGATCAGCACTTCTGCTGCCCGTGGCCGCGTGTTGTAGTTTGAACTCATGACCATGCCATAGGCCCCTGCCGACAATACGGCCAGCAGATCACCTTCCTGCAGGGCCAGCGACCGAGCCTGACCGAGGAAGTCACCCGTTTCGCAAACAGGGCCGACGATGTCATAGGTACGGGCTTCACCGTTGTGCGGTTGTACAGCAACGATGTCGTGCCATGCTTCATAAAGTGCCGGGCGAGCGAGATCGTTCATGGCGGCGTCAACGATGGCGAAGTGTTTGTCTTCACCGTGCTTCAGGTATTCCACTTTCGTGAGAAGTACACCCGCATTGCCAACCAGGCGACGGCCTGGTTCGAGTAGCACGCGCAAGCCCTTGCCGGTCAGGCGATCGAGCAGTGGTTGTAGATAGTCGGCAACGACTGGTTCACTCTGGCCTTCCTGGTAGTAAATGCCGAGGCCACCGCCCAGGTCGATGTGATGTAGGTGAATGCCTTCGCTTTTGAGTGTATCGATCAGCGGCAGCACACGTTCCAGTGCTTCGACAAAAGGGGAAGGATCAAGTAATTGAGAGCCAATGTGGCAATCGATACCAGTCACTTCAATAGATGGCAGGGATGCGGCATGACGATAGAGCGCCAACGCATCGGTGATGGGGACGCCGAATTTATTTTCTTTGAGGCCGGTTGAAATATACGGATGTGTTTTGGCATCCACATCCGGATTTACGCGCAGGCTGATCGGGGCACGTTTGCCCAGACGGGCGGCCACCGCAGCCAGACGATCCAGTTCGCTGGATGATTCGACGTTAAAGCAGAGAATGCCGGCATTGAGGGCGGCGATCATTTCCGCTTCTGTTTTGCCGACGCCAGAGAACACCACTTTCTGTGGGTTGCCGCCGGCGGCAAGGACGCGCGCCAGTTCACCGCCGGACACAATATCGAAACCCGAGCCCAGTTGCGCGAAGAGGCTAAGTACACCCAGGTTGCTATTGGCTTTTACGGCGAAACAGACTAAACCATCCTGGCCAGCCGGGTGGGCGGCCAGTGTCTCGGCGAAGGCGTTGTAGGCATCGGTGAGGGCTGCACGGGAGTACACATAGGCGGGCGTGCCATAAGTCTCAGCTAGGGTTGCCAGGTTGCAGTGTTCAAAGTGCAGTGCGTTGTCGCGATCGTTGAGGTGAACGCTATGAGGGAAATTGCGATTGGACATGGTGATGGTCAGTGCAAAAAATCAGTAGTCGGCGCCATCGCTGATCATGTCAGCAGGCGAGTCGGCGCTCGGGTTGCGCAAGGCTGCAGCCGGCACGGTTTGTTCAGCCGGCACGCGCACGGCCTTAGCAGCTTCTGATCCTGCCGGTGGTTTGGCGTTGGGCAGTTGGTTCGGCGGTAGATAAAGTCCGCCCTTGATGCCACAACCGGCAAGGAGTAAGGCCGTCATGGCCACACTGAGTCGTATGCGCAGGCGCGAAGTTGTATGCGAAATCATCAGGCGATGTTATCACGCAGCAAGGCTGGCTCAGGCTAGAATCTCAGCCATTGAGTCCCCTCTACCCGTGGAAACCGACGTTATGGATGAAAAAGAGTTTGCCGACCGTTGCCAACAGGAACTGGCGCTGATTGAAGCGGCAGTTGAGTCTGCCGCCGATGCGGGTGCAGAGGTCGATTTTGAAATGCAGAGCGGCATTCTCGAGATTGAATGTGCAGACGGGAGCAAAGTGATCGTCAGTCCGCATATGATTGCCCAGGAAATCTGGGTTGCGGCGCGCTCCGGCGGCTTTCATTTTCGCCATGACGTGGCCGAGGGTTGGGTAGATACGCGCAGCGGTGATTCGCTGCATCAGCGTCTGATCGAGATCCTTAAACAACAAGGCCAGGTTGCATTGAACCTGGCCTGAGGATGGGAGCGGGCGTTGCAGCCGGATTAGTCCACCGGTTTGGCACCTGAATCTGCCGGTTCGGGCTCAATGCTGGATGGCACGCTACCCTTGAAGAAGAACTCTTTCGCCGTGCCGCCCTTACGCGTGCTGGTGACATCAACCGCCACGACATCTTCCGGGGCCGGTTGGGTGCCTTGTGGCACGCCCTGTAAGGCGGCTTCCATGGCCCCGATCCAGATCGGTAATGCAGCCTGGCCGCCGGTTTCGCCATTGCCCAGATTGCGTGGCTGGTCATAGCCCATCCAGGCGCAACCCGCCACCGTGAGCTGGTAACCGCAGAACCAGGCATCCACGTGTTCGTTGGTGGTGCCGGTTTTGCCGGCCAGGTCCGTGCGCTTCAATTGTGCCGAGGCCTTGGCGGCGGTGCCGTAAATAGTGACATCGCGCAGCATGCTGTCCATGATGAAGGCATTGCGCGCTTCAATCACCCGCGGTGCAGTATCGCCGGCAATTACTGGTTGGGCCTGGGCGAGCACCGTGCCTTTTTCATCACGGATCTCCTGAACAATGTACGGGTTGACCAGATAGCCGCCATTGGCAAACACGGTATAGGCACGTGCCATCTGCCATGGCGTGACCGACCCGGCACCCAGGGCCATGGTCAAATAGGGCGGGTGCTTCTCGGCTTCAAAGCCGAAGCGCGTGATGTACTCCTGTGTGAACTTCACACCAGAGGCTTGCAGCACGCGAATCGACACCATGTTTTTGGATTTGGCTAGCGCCGTCCGCAAACGCATCGGGCCTTCGTATTTGCCATCGTAGTTCTTGGGCGTCCAGGCGGTTGAACCGGTCTCCGCCGAGCCGATGGTAATCGGGCTATCTTCGACAATGCTGGCCGGCGTAAAGCCCCGTTCCAGACCGGCCGAATAGATGAAGGGCTTGAATGACGAACCCGGCTGGCGCCAGGCCTGCGTAATGTGGTTGTACTTGTTCATCGTGTAGTCGAAGCCGCCGACCAGCGCATAGACGGCACCGTCTTTCGGGGCCATCGACACGAAGCCCGCTTGCACTTCCGGCAGCTGACTAATCTGCCAGACACCCTTGTCATCTTTGATAACGCGAATCACGGCACCCGGGCGCAGACGTTTATTGGCCGGGGCTTTTTCCCCCATCATCGACTGGGCAATTTTGATCTGCTCACCCGTCAGGAGCATCGGATCGCCACCACGTACGGCAATGCGAATCTTCTGCGGGTCCAGCGACAGAATCACGGCAGGCTTGAGAAGGTCCGAGTCGGGATAGCTCGACAGCAGATCATCGACGTCGTCGTCTTCATTCTTCAGTTTGGAAAGATCCACAAAGCCCTCGGCACCGCGGAAGCCATGACGTTTGTCATAAGCCAGCACCCCGTTGCGCATGGCTTTGTAGGCCGCTTCCTGGTCGGCTTTTTTCAGTGTGGTGATCACCGTCAGGCCGCGCGTGTAGATATCCTGCGGGAACAGATCGTTGGTCATCTGACGGGCCATCTCGGCCACGTAATCGGCATGCACGGCAAACTCGTTGGCATGACGTTTGACGTTCATCGGTTCGTTCAGAGCCGCCTCGTACTGCGCATCCGACAGGTATTTCAGGTCATGCATCCGGCGCAGCACGTATTGCTGACGAATCTTGGCGCGCTTGGGATTAACCACCGGGTTGTAGGCAGATGGGGCTTTGGGTAGGCCAGCCAGCATGGCGGCTTCACCGGGGGTCAGTTGATCCAGCGACTTGCCATAGTACATCTGTGCCGCAGAAGCAAAACCATAGGAGCGTTGTCCCAGGTAGATCTGATTGATGTAGAGCTCGAGGATCTGGTCTTTGCTCAGGTTTTTTTCGATTTTCAGGGCCAGCAAGACTTCATACAATTTGCGGGTGACGGTTTTTTCCGAAGACAGGAAAAAGTTACGTGCTACCTGCATCGTAATGGTGGACGCACCCTGCTTCTTGCCGCCTGAAACCAGATTGGCGGCGGCGGCGCGGGCAAAGCCGAAGACATCAACGCCCGAGTGCTGATAGAAGCGATCATCTTCGGCGGCCAGAATGGCCTGTTTCATCACTTCCGGTACCTGATTGATTTTGACGACCTGACGGCGTTCTTCACCGAACTCACCGATCAATGCGCCATCCGAGGTGTAAACGCGCAGGGGTACCTTGGGCCGGTAATCCGTCAGCACATCTAGCGACGGTAATTGCGGGTAAGCGAAGGCAACCAGCACACCGCCCAGGCAGAAGCCGATGACGGTAAGCAGGGCGAGGGTGACCAGAACTTTGTTGAGCCAGCGCAAGATGATGATCCGTAAAGAGTTTTGAGGATTATACGGGTTTGTTCGCAGCAACCATACGTTTGAGCAGGCTGTCATAAATGGGCTCGTTGCGGAGCAGTGATGCCACTAATACAGCGGCACCAGAGGCGGTCAGCAGAGGCACCATCAGGGCTGTGCTGCCGGTCATTTCGATCACGAGCAAAATCCCGGTGAGCGGTGCCCGGACAGCGCCTGCAAATAGCCCGGCCATGCCGATTAAGGCAAAGTTGGTCGTTGATACCGCGCAGAGGCCGGTCGCCGACAGGATCATGGCACATAAGCCACCAAGTGCCGCCCCCAAGAGCAGCATGGGTGAAAACAGGCCACCCGGGGTGCCGGCAGCATAGCTAAACGGGCCGATGATCCAGCGAAAGCCAAAAAGAATGAGCAGGGAGACAAAGCTCAACTGTCCGGAAAGTATTTGCTGCGCTTGCGTGTCTCCGCCTCCCATGCCGGTGGGATAGAACCAGGTAGCCAGGCCGATCAGCATGCCGATCACTGTGGCCTTGAGTTCAGGGGGCAGGCGGGTGCAAGCATCAAAGCGATTCAGTGCACCCAGCACCGTCTGGTTATAACCGGCACCCATAACGCCGCACAAGGCACCGAGCAGAGTCATCGCGGCAAGCGCTGCGTAAGAAGGGATTTCGGGTAACGAGACCCGGAATTCCAGGGCGTTGCCGTAGATGGACCAGAAGGTGAGCATGGCCGTGGCAACAGCGGTTAACGTGACCAGCGTGCGGCGCAGCGTCACTCGGCGCGAAACTTCTTCATTGACAAAGGCGAGTCCCGCCAAAGGGGTATTAAAAGCGACGGCCAGACCGGAACCGGCAACAGCGGTATAGAGCAGAAAGCGGTCGGCACGACTCAGGCGGGCAGCTTCTCCGCAGACATTGCCAATCACTGCCGCCATTTGCACGGTGGGGCCTTCGCGGCCGAGTGCAGAGCCGGGAGCCATAGCCAGGAGACCACCGATAAATTTGATCGGCAGAACGCGTAATGGTGCGGGCTTGGCAACGCCATGAAAAACGCCTTCTACATGCTGGATGCCGCTGCCACCGGCCAGCGGTGCTAGCCGTACCATCCAGCGAGACAGACCCATGCAGGCACCCCCGAGCAGGAGTGCCCAGAGCCATCCGGGCACCAGCGCACCGGCGTTGTCCAGCGCGTGCCAGTACGCCATGACCACCACCAGTGCAGCATCTATATCCGTGAGCAAGCTCCGGAATAGCCCACCAACAATGCCCGTCAAGGCACCTGCAACCGCTGCGACGCCGACCAGACGGACGAGGTCGTTTAACCGCGCCTCGTTTTCCTCAGGTTCGATCAGCGGTTGGGCATGGGAAGGGATGCTCATTCTGTGCTCAGACCTTGCGGTAAACCTCGGCCCCGGTCTTCACAAACTCGATGGCTTTGGCTTCCATGCCCTTTTCCAGTGCTTCGTTTTCTGCAAGACCCTGCTGTGCCGCGTAATCACGGACATCCTGCGTGATTTTCATCGAGCAGAAGTGCGGACCGCACATCGAGCAGAAGTGGGCCACCTTGGCCGATTCCTTAGGCAGCGTTTCATCGTGGAACTCGCGTGCTTTGTCCGGGTCGAGGCCGAGGTTGAACTGGTCGTCC
>ERZ650303.345-NODE-345-length-14114-cov-6.380397_pt1 | contig 14114 bp, 18 predicted proteins | sample MGYA00376239_ERZ650303 | MGnify/ENA primary metagenome ERZ650303 (study PRJEB26733, sample SAMN07839262) | wastewater metagenome | biome: small river; feature: stream; material: water | place: USA: North Carolina | collected 2016-04-05 ... | reverse complement strand
GACACTCTTTCCCTACACGACGCTCTTCCGATCTGTTCCGTCAGCAACCTTGGCGCTGAGGCCCGCTAGATCACCCTGAAGCTTGGCGGCCTGTGCCTGTTGGGCCTGTGCCGCAGCCTGCTCTTGGGCAAATTGCGTCTGCTGATTTTCGAATGTTGCCTGTGCGCGCTGGTCCTGATTGGCAGCAAGCTGCATGGCTTGTTCGTTGGCGCGCATGCCCTGTCCGAACGACAGGCCTTGCTGCAACTTGTCCATCGGGCTAGGGCCGCCGATTGTGTAGTCGATTGGGGCTATCATCAGAAGCCTCCCAGCCAGTTCTTAGAACTAAACAAGTCGCCGAATGTCCCCATCCCACCGGTTGTGCCGCTTCCCATGCCAAACCCGTTGGCCACGTCACCAAGCATTCCCTTGAATGCAGAAGCCCTTGCCAAATACCCACCGGCCTGTGCGGCGCCACGGTCACCAAGCGCGCCGATGACCTGCGAACCAGAGTTCTGCGCCGCCGTTCCGGTCATGCCAGCCGCATTCTGGCCGTTTGCAGCGAGGCCCCCGAGGTTCGCCAGTTGCTTGTCGATGAGAGCTTGCAGCATGCCGGGGCGGAACTGCGCGAGAGCGCCAGCCGTATCGCCGCCACGCAAGCCGCCAGTCGCCGCTGCGTTGGCGAGAAGCGCTTCCTCGCCCTGACCTACCAGCGCTTTGAATTGCGCGCCGTTGGCAAGGCCGTTGATAGCATTCTCCTGCGCTTGCTGCGCTGAGATGGGGTCAGTCCCGCCAGTGCGGTTGGCCTCAGCATAGGCTTGCGCCTCAGCCATGCTATTGAAAATCTGCCCATTAACTGAATACTTTGGCCCAGCTGGCGTATTTACGACTCGCGCCCCGCCATCCCGGCCAGAACCATTGCCCCCAAGAGACGTAACCCCGCCACGCCCAACATTTTGCGGATCGTTTACGCCTGGGATTGTTGTAATTGTTGGGAGCGCGCCCTGCCCTGAACTGCCGCCAAGCCCCAAAAGATCGAGCATGCTGCTAAGGGCTGTGTTCCCGGCGCTCACATACGGCTTGAGAAGGCTCTGCACGAGGTCAAACTGACGCCGGGATTCAGCAATTTGGGCATCCGCCGCCTGCTGCTGTGCTTTAGACGCCTTGTTCGCAGCGCTGGATTGCGACATGCCGCTTATGAGAGATCCGCCGATGCCAACGATTGCCGGATCTGGCATTACGAAGCCTCCTCAACGATTGTGTTGGGGGCGCGCATTTCGTCGGCATAGGAGAAGTAAGTCTCCCCATAGAGGCTGAGGATGAATTTCGGGTCTTGGGCCAGTCCGCAAAGCTGGCAGACGAGCAAAACAAGATCGTAATAGCCAGCGCGCCACATGAATGACCGCTCGTCCGACACGCCTTCGTCCTCAGCCTCATTCGCGGCTTGCCATTTCAGGACTTGCACCGCCAGAACCGGCATCAGGTTGGCCATGTTGGCGCGCCAGAAGGTATTTGCTGGCATGCGAACGAAGATGGCCCATGCTGCCGCCTCGGCGCGGGAACGGCCAATCTCGTCGCCGTCGCAGGCATCGTCGAGAAGCTGACAGACATCCCAAACGTCAATCAGCCACTCAACCGCATCGGCTGGCAGCTTCATGAACTCTAGGGCTTGTTGGATTTGGCCAGTATAGCGCATGGTCATCCGTCGCAGAATGGATGCCTGCTGGTGGCTATACGCAGCAGAGGTATCATACTACCCCAACAAGCGGTTGTGAAGATGTTTATCTGCGGTAGCCGACTGAAATTCGACCACCAGTGAAAGTGGCCGCTCCGGTTTGACCAATGGTCAGGCTGGTCAGTGCCCCGGCAAGGAGTTTAGCCCCGCCAGCGCCCTGTGCACCTTGCGTCGTGCTGATCTGCGTCGAGTGCGTTGCCAGCCAGGCATTCTCCCCGGCAGCAAACCGCGTCAGGGTCATTATCCCACGCAAAGGCAATGTCCCGACACTGGCCCATATCACAAAGCCAGCATCGCTATTCGCTGCCCCAACAGCCCCGCCATTGGTGAACAGCGACGTTGACGCATATCCCGTGACCTCAAGACCCGAAACCGTCCCCATCTGCACCAGAATATTCGCCGCCCCGGAAAGCGTCAGGCCATCGAAGGCGATGGTGATTTCATTGGCCCATTCAGGGATTCCAGACAGGTCAAGAGTGCTGCCCGATGGGGTGGGGACTGTCTGCCTACCCCCCTCTAGTCCCTGAACGGTATCGGTGAGCGTTTCAAAGAACCTGATCGCCCTCTGATCGGCGTCACAGATACGGGTGAGCGTGTTGCGGTTGAGACTTTCGAGGCTCATCGCGCCAGCATCTCCATTTCGGCCTCAAGCCGGGCAAATGCGATATGCGCGCGGCTATCCCCGCTGAAACGCTGAATCCGCCAGTTGGTGAAGGTTCCCTGCCTGTCCCACACCAGTCGCTTGGACAGTTCGCCCTTGCGCCCTGCCCTGATGTATCGCGGCTGCGACCATCTCTCCCCATCAAGAGAATACTGGCTGGCTATGACCGGATCGTCATCAATCGCCACGTCTCCGGTGAGCGCCACAAGTTCCAATTCGTGAACCTGCACACCTTTCCCGGCGTTGTAGATGATCGGTGTCGAGAAACTCCACACGGTCAGATCGCCATAGTGCGACCCAACGTCATCGGTGAGATAGCCAATCTTGGTTCCAAACGGATCGGCAACATTCCAGCGATTGTAGCACCAGACCATGCCACGCGCCCGGTATCCGCCCGGCGTTGCGCCGCTTTGCAGGACAAACCACACGGGTTGCTCCATGCTTGCGCTCGCCTCACCGTCATAGACCAGCGTCTTGTCGGGAAGGTGGATGTAGAGAAACTGGTGGCTTCGATCCGCTCTGGCTTCAAGAACCACGTCTGCCAGATCATCATCGGGGTAGAGGCGCAGAACGTCATCAATCTCACGCGATGAAATCTTGCGGGCATCACCGCCCCCGCCAAGCCACACGGCCGGAGGTTCATTGTCACCACCACCAAGGAACGCCAGCGCCTGCATGAATTCACAGCATGCCCGCGACCCGATGACGCCCTTCATGATCTGCGCCCCGTCGATGCGCGCAAAGGGGAATTCCAATCCGGGGTTGGTTTTCAGCGCGAATACCTCGATGGTATAGCGGTTCAGCGCATAGGCTTCGTTCCGCAGCTTGATAAGGGACACGATGGGGTCAGGGCTGATTTCTGACGACCCATACCGCAGCGGGTTCACAGAAAACGGGTTGCCAATGTCGGTTGATACAATCGAGCTTCCGTCAGTCGATAGAAAATACCCGCTGATCCATTCGACATCGAGGGAGGTTCCCAGATCCACATCTGTGATTTGGGCAAGCACAGCGCCATCGTACAGGTAGATATTCCCGCCGCCGTTAATCGCCAGATAGTCAAATGATTCCGTAAAACTGACCCAGTTCGTCCCGGCCACATTCCCGATAAAGGTGATAGTTCCATCCTGATCTACCCTGATGAAGCGGTTGCCCATGACGCGGTATTGTTTGTCGCGCCAGCGCGTTCCGCCACGGTTCGCCCCGCCACCATCGGCAACAGCCACAATGCCCTCGGCGGGCCTCAGATAGCCCTGCGAGATGCCCTGCACCTTCGGAACCGGGACAAGATTGACCGGATATGCGCTGCGGAAGTCTGCCCCGGATGCCGAGATACCGGAAAGGATCGGTATCGTTGCCATTTACCCGATCCGGAACCAGGCGTTCAGAGTTGCGTCGAAACGCAGATGGAAGAACGCATTCGCCGCAAGAGTTGTTGGGGCGCCAGTCACGGTCTTGCCGTTGCCGCTCACCGTCAAGGTGGTCACCGACTGAGTGCAGTTTACGATCACGTCCTGTTCATTGGCCGGGTTGAGCGGCAGAACAATCGTCCCTGCGGCATAACCCGCAACGGGCGTCAGGATCAGCCATGTATTCGGAACGGTGATGGTGACGCTGAAGCCAGTGGCGGACGGGGCCGCGTACTGCTGCGCCATGTTCGTACCTGAAAACGTCAGGTTCGCTTGCATCCACGCAAGAAGCGTCGATAGCGGCGCGCGGCTGTCCTGCCCCATTTGCTGAGAATAAAGCGCAAGCTGATCGTCAGTTTGCAGTGCGGTTGCGGCGGTCAATGCGTTGATCATCAGCTATCACCCAGTTGAAGGTTGCCATCCCGGCCAAACGCCAGAGGGTCAATGGTTTCCGGCAGGTTGTGGTAGCGCGATCCGCTTCCGGCATAACCGCCGATCTTGCGCGGCCGAACGGCCAGCGAATTGGTCTGCAAGGTGTTCAGCCCTTGGCGGGCGAATGTCTTGGTCTCGGGGGAAACCGTCTTGCCCATCCCCGGCGCTAGGCGAAGCGCAAGGTTGGTGTAAAGCGCCTCATAGGCGAACTGCGGAACCTCAGTATCCGCATCAATGTCGCCCTTACCGTCGCCTCCGGAATATCCGAAGTTCAAACCCCAAGCCGATACCATTGCATCGAGGCTTTGAAGGGCATCCTGCATTTCTTCGGGTTGCAGGTCAAAGTCATAACTGGCCTTGCCAATCTCGGCATAGGCTTTCTTTATCACGTCGCGTTTTGTCCAAGCCATGCCACACCGCCCTGAAAGGTAGTAGGGGCGACCGAAGCCGCCCCATCTTTTCCGCCAGACTTAGGTCTGGTTGGCGATGATGACGCCGGTCATCTCCGGGTCGAGCACTGTGGTTGCGTAGCGCGTCACACAGCGGATCGAAACGGTGCCCTTCATCATGTTCTGCTCGTAACCCATGGCAATCGGAACACCCTGCTTGGTACGGGCCTTCATCCAGGTCACGCCGCCCTTGTCGTTGAACACCGAGATGTCACCGAAATTGAGCGTCACAGCGCCATCTGCAAAGAAGGCGTTCACGGGCTTCGTCACCGTGTTCAGGAACGTCAGCGGGGCGGTGTTTGCCGCTTGTGCCGAGCAGTTCTTGTAAGGACCGGTGATGATGATCGCCGGGGTGATGACGAGGTTTGCCGTGCCGCCACCAGAGATGATGCGGAAGGTCATCAACTGACCGGTGTCGGTCTTGTCGATGTTATGGACCGCGTTCACGCCCTGAATGGTGAAGCTGTCACCGTTCTTGGTGTTGGCGATGTTGGCACCCGAAACCGTCAACGTCATGCGGCGGTTGTCGGTCGGCAGGTCGCCGGTCATCGCGGTGGGTATGAACGACTGGTTCCCCGAAACAACGGTCGAGGTCACGGTGCCGATAGCAGCGAGGTTGTAGAGCGAATCCGTGCGGAACGTCTCAAACGTCGCGATGTTCGGAACCTGCGAGCGAATGTAGGCATCCTTCGCCAGGTCACCGATGTAGGCCCGGTTGCCAAGATCCTTCGCCACGTCCTTGAAGTCGAACGGGTTCAGGAACATCTTGCGCGCCCGGCCAGCCGGAACACCACGCGAGAGCATCAGGGCTTCGGCGGTAGCGCCGTCATCCCAGGTCAGCGCGCCGACCTTCTTGACGACGATAGCGCCTTGCAACGCGACTGTCGAAAGCAGGTTGGCCTCGATGTTGGCTGCGAGGTCGATGGCGGCCGACTTGCCCATGCGTTCAAGATGGATGGGGTCGCGGTTCTCGAGGAAGTTCAGCGAATAACGAACGTTGTCCGGGGTGCGGAATACGGTCGGTACCTGGCGCTGGATGATGTCGGTGTCCGACTGGCCGGAAATATCAACACCGGTCACGATGGACGTGCGGTAGTTCTGCGGGCGATAGAACACATCGTTCGAGCGCTGCATGGAGGTGGAGTCCGGGTAGGACGTTTCGACGGCGCGCGACATTACGCAGGCAGCGTCGAAACCCTCAATGAGGTTCTCGAACATGATTTCGAGGTCTTTTGTCAATGCGTTGGGCATCATGCACCTTCAAGGATTGCGTTGATCGGGGGTACGCAAGCCATGACCAGGGCTTGGGCTGTGCCGATACGCGCAATTGAAGGCTGCGGAGACCTGTGGCGGTATCATAGTACCACCACAGGCAGAAATATCAAGCCTTAGTGCCAGCTTCCCGAATTTGGCGCTTGAGAGCCAGCACTTGCGTATAATCTCCAGTCTCCTCAGCCGCCTTCTGGGCCTTGGAAAGCTGCTGATTGAGGTTGCCGACCGGGACGCCCCCTGCCCCGCCGCGCAGCTTGGTTTCCGGTGTCGGCGGCGTCTTTGTGGTCACTTTGACTTCCCCTTCGAGTTTTGCCAGCCGGAATGCAAACCGGTCATGGTCCTTGATGGCCGAGAGTTCAGACAGAGCCTTCGGTGACCTGCCAAGCGCATAGATGACCTTTGCCGGGTCATCGAGGTTGCGGATCAGCATGGCCTGTTGTTCCTTGGTGAGTGTCTCGCGCACCTTGTCCTCGGCGCTGTCATAATCCTGCACCCGCAGCGCGGCCTTGGTGGTGTTGTATTTCTCGAACCGCTTCCGATAGTCGTCATGCGCGGCTTCCTCTGCCCTCTTGGCGGCTTCGCGCTTCTGCGTCTCGGCTTCCTCAGCCTTCACATACTCGCGCATCTGCTGCTCATAGGCGGCTTCGTCAAACCCACAGCCCTCAAGCGTGGGTTTCGCCATAGGCTCGGCCTTGGTCTGCCTTTCGGCCTCTAGCTCGGCAACCCTGGCCTTGGCTTCGCGCTCGCGGCGGGCGGTTTCCTTGATCGTCTCACGAAGGCGCTGAACAGCGCGCTTGCCTTTGTCGCCCAGTTCTTCATCGGGAACGTCTTCATCTTCGTCGGCCGCCTCGCCTTCGATGACAATGGATAGCTCCGGTTCGGCTTCCTCAGCCGCAGTGTCTGCCTCAAGCGTATCCTCGCCCTCTGGGGTGTCTTGCGTGTCGAGTTCGGTGTCGTCTTCGGACGTGGTGTCACTGTCCTGTTGCTGGTCCAGCATTTACTGCCTGTCCTTCTGCTGCCATTATTTTTTCTGCCGTCCTTACCGCCGCGTCCTGTTGCGCGATGGGTATCCCCGCCAGAGTTTCGGCGGTCTGCGCCTTCGTCAGTTCCGTTTGCGCCAACGCCTTCACGGTGTCCGCCTGAGCCTTCTGTGCCTTGGCCTGGGATTCACCGGCCATAGCCTCGGCAAGGATCAGGTTCGGGTCGGGCTGCTGCTGACCTTGTGCGGCCTGCGCTGCCTGCTCCATTTCGGCCTGTTCTTCCTTCGTCGGCTTGACCACGCCCATCTTGAGCAGCCGCTTGCGAGAGTAGTCACGCACGTCCTGCATGCCCTCTGCCTCAAGGTTCATCATGGCGACGTGCGTCAGGATGGTTACCGTTTCCGGGTCGGTCGTTTGGCCCATGATGCCAGTCACCGTGCGGACGATGGCGCTACGGCGGGACGCAGATGTCGGACCCACATCAGCTTCAACATCGAATTCCGCGCGGCCGAAGTCGATTTCCGCCGCGACCTTGCCGGTTTTGGGGTCCAGTATCTTCTTGCCAATCTCGACAGTGCCGCGCTTCCCGTCCTCGGATAGCGTCTTGAGTTTGCGACCCTTGTTCGTGTCAACCTCAGCGGAATAGACAACCGCCGCCATGGATTGCCAAACCTCGGCAATGCGGCGCTCGGCATCGGCAGCATTGTCCATGTAGCCATAGGACTGCATGTCCATGCGGCCCTGAGCCAGTTCCATCGCGACACCGCTGAGGTCCGGCTGCACCTGCTCAGTGTTCTCAGGGTTTCCCATCATGTCGCTGATGTCCTGCTTCATGATCTGGACGAGCGCAGCGACGGCTGGAGCAACCTCTGGCGACTTGGTGAAGGTCACCGGGCCAGCGGGAAGCATGTTCCCGCTTTGATCATAAACAGGATCAATCACAAGGAATGCGTTGTTGTCTTTGTGGTCGTTCTGCCACATGTCAGCATGGCGGCCGATCTGCTCGGCGAGGAACACCGGCTTTTCGATTCCAGACGATGCCGCAGTCTCGGCAACCTTTGACACTTGCAGGTTATAGACGATCTGCCCATCAATCGCCTTGGCAACGTGGCCCTTGAAGCGCTCAACGCGGTTGATAACCGTCCGGTGTCCATACTGCGGGATGAGCGGGATTTCATGGCCTGGGATGATTTCCGGGCCTTTGAGAACCTTGGCGCCGTTCATCACGTACTTTGAGACGCGATGCACTTCCTGCTCACGCGGATCAGTCTCCACGTAGCCGGTTGCTTTCAGTTCCTCAATCGTGGCGTCATCAAGTTCGTCCTCAAGGAACTCCTGCACATCACCGCCGAAGCCCTCAAAGACGCGATAGGTTTCCGTCGTGTCTTCCTTGAGAAAATACTCAGCGACAAAGACCAGATCGGCCCCATTGCCGAACCATGGGAACTTGAACTGGCCCTTGTAGACTTCCGGCCAGTTAGCGCATTCCTCACCAAACTCCTTGATGAAGGCAGCGCGCGCCCATGGCTCGACGTAGAACGCATGATAGGCGTCCGACTTGTCTTTCTTCTTGGCGTTCACATCGAAGAACAGGCTGATTTCTGCATCATAGATAGGCTCAAGGCAAATACGCTGCTGTTCGCCCTTCTCGACCTCTGCCCGCAACCTGACGCCACCGAATCCACCTTCTACGGCGCAGTCAAAGGCATTGTCGCGGGCGTCCCGTCCAGATGCGTCTTGCGTGTCGGCGCGGAAGCGAGCGGCGCAAGCGTCCGCGAGAGCGTCCGATTCCGTGCCATCCTTGGGCAGGAACTTCGCGGCGATGCGGTTCTTGCGATACTCGTTCTTGATGCGCTGAACGGCGCCGGACACATGGTCAATCTCGAACTTGATCTTGTTCTTGAAGTCGTCGTTCTCATCCCAATCCCACTGGGCACCGGGGATATTCACAAACCGTCGGCAGGCCAGCGCCTTTACGCGATCCTCCATGGTCGCGTTATAGCTGTCCTCGAACTGCCGCAGCGCCTCGGCATGGATTTCGGAGTGCCGCTCCTCTTTGCTCTTACGTGCCATGTCAGAACCTTCTCGATGCGCCGAGGCTTTGCCGTGGCGGGATGTGGATGGGCAGATCGGGCTTTTTCTTTGACGTCATCTGCGGAAATAGATCGGTCAGCGCCCAGACAAGGGCATCAACACGGTCAGGCGACCAGCCCTGCGCCTTGCGGTCGAAACCTGTGGTGAAGACGCACATCTGGTCCTCAAGGTTGGTAAATTCCTCGGCGTGGTAGACCTTCTCTAGCTCATAGAGCGAGGCAATCGGCTCAGCGCGCACCACCTTACCACGGGTCGCATGCACGGCACGGTAAGGGATGCTTCTCCCGCGAGACTGAGCGCGGATCGTCGCCTCCACCATGTCGCCGCCCTGATTGACCTCGGCCACGATGCGGTCAGCGTCATACTTGTCGTAGAGGGCAATGGCTTTGCGCGCCCATTCCTCTGGGCGATAGCGGTCACTGCCATCCTCAAGGATGTAGCCTTTGCCATCTGCTCCAAGCGCAGCGGCAATTATGCCCGTTTCGTCTGACCCGACATCGCTTGATGTTGACGGATCAATCGCAATCACGATGCGCTCAAACTCTGGCAGGTTCTGAGTGCGACGAATGAAGCTCCTGCGCCAAAGTGCGTTCTCAACATCCGCCATGTAGAGGCCGTCGAAGAACCGTTTGCGCTGGCGCTCGGGCAATGCCTGTAGGTTGCTGATGTATTCCGCTGGCAGGTTTTCCGCGTTATCCAGCGGGTTTATAACCATGTGGCAATACTTGGACAGATCGACCTTGGTTTCGCCGTCTGGATTCACCCCGTCGATCCACATGCGATAGGTCCAGTGCGCCGAGGTCGTTGGGTTGAGGTCAACGTAGCTTTTCAAGCTGAGCGGCCTGCCATCGACCTGCGATACGCTCTGAGCAAGGCGTGTTTGCGCGACGAGATAGGACGACAGCGGAATCTCGGACGCTTCGTTGAAATAGAGTGTCACGAATTCACGCCCTAGGATTTTGTCCACGCGCTCTTTATCGTCCAGACCAGCAAGCCAAATTTCAGATCCGTTCGGCAGGCTGAAATAACCGTCCTGCTCATGCCATGTCAGAGGAATTCCGGGAAACTTGAGCGAGAACGCTTTGGGGAATGTGTCCTTGCCGATGGATTGCTTTACCGCGACACCATGACGACGGAATATCGCATGCCGTGAGCCTGGCGCTTTCATGGCGCGTGTGCCAATGAAGTCGCAGAACGCAAATGTCTTGCCGGAGCGCGATCCACCATAGCAAAGGACGTGCGTTTTGCCTGACGAAGCCAGACTGCGCAACTCCTGCTGCTTTGGGGTGAGGCTATAGGTCGGCATCTGTCGCCGCTATGGTGACTGAGAGCGCGCCGCTGAGGTCTTTCTTGTCTGTCAGGCCAAGATCTCGGGCGATAATGTTGGAATTCAGCAGGTCCGCGGATGCGCCTTCGAACTTCTGCTGGTAGATAATTTCCTCAGCCCGCGTAATGACTTCGTACAAATCGGGACGCTTTTCCCGCCAAACATTCCACGTCGCGCGGTTGATATCGAGGAACACACACAGCCCGCCGATGGTCATGGCGCGCATCTTTGGCAAGCTGGCGACTGTTATCTGTCCCTCGTACGAGAACGCCTTGGCTTCTTGAAGCGGGTGCGTCTCTACCCATTCGAAGTATTCGCAACATGCAGCCCATAGCGGCTCTGGATCCGCAAAAATGGGTTTAGGCCCAGCAGACGATCTTGCCTGCCAGAACCTATTCCCTTGCGTGAATTTCCCTGCCTTGTCTCGATGCTGCATCGTCAGATTAGCACTTCTTGCCGCCCTTGCCTTTGCCCTTGGTCTTTTTCATGCCGCCCTCGTTCCGGTTTTGTTGGTGAGGTATCATTATACCCCATAATTCCGACTGATGTAATGGACTTATGGAATTTCCCGCTCGCGCTTGCCTGTGATCTTGCTGCGAAACCTTCTGGCATTGCGGACTTCGCGCAGGATTGACCGATCATAGAGGGTGATGCAGCGCTGAGAGTGTCGGCCGCAGACGGCGTAGAAAACGCCTTCCTTGACGCGGAAGCGCCAGACAGACGACACGGCGTCTATGTGGAAGACGAATTCCACCAGATCGTTGCGGTGTTCTGCTATGGCTCGCTCTATGTCGCGGCGCAGTGCCATGCCGTCGATTGATGCTATGCCTCTCTCTCGGCAACGCTGGACAAAATGGTGGGTCATGTACGCACCCACATTCTTACGCGGGCGCGGCCCACCAGCTTGCGGCTGTATGTCGCCTTGCCTTCCAGGCGCAGTATCCTGAGAGCGCCCCATGTCGATGAGGTGGAAACGCCCGCGACCTCCGCGATTTCGTTGGCGCTTTTCGGCACGTCCGACACCACGTCAAATATTCGCGCCACAAGCTGCCCGCTCAATGCTTTCGGATCAGACTCCACTTTCGGCGGCTTTACGCGGCCTTCCTTGATGGCGAGTTCCATCCACCTGTCGGCAAGTTCGGCCTCGGTGAGCGGCTGGCGCTTTTGGGCCGGAGGCTTTGGCTTTGCGACGGGAACGCCGAAACGCGCGGTGATGTAGGTCATGGCATGTACCCCGCTTCGGAAAGCTCCCGAAACCGGTGGATGCCTTGCCTGACGGTTGAATGGTCGGTGCCAAATTTCGCGCCGATCTTGGGGTATGACACGCCTGGAATGGTCTTGTAGATTTCCGCCCATGCCTCGAAACGCGCCCATGCGACATGGCGCTTGCGGCTTTTCGACATCATCTCCGCGACGGTAAGCGAGTGCTTCTCGGCAACCGCCTCAATGATCGAATCCCATGTGTTCGCTTGCGGCTTGAGCCTGCCCGGCAGAATGAAACCTGCGGTTATCATGGCCTCATAGAATGGGTTATTCGACATGCGCTCTACAACGTCACGGGTGGATAAGACCCGGGGGACATGCGAGGTAAAGTGCTGGGCGCGAATGAAGGTTGCACTAGCCGTCATTTTCCTATCCTTCCAAGAACCTCAGCCACGACAGAGCGGCGCGCCTCGACGGGGATTTCAGTCGCGACGAATTGCTTTTCCTCCGGCTTCGGAAGTGCGGCACGTATCGCCTCCCTGCCCCGAATGATGATCTGTCGAATGTGGCCCTCGTTAGGGCACTTGTCTGGATTTGCCCTCACGGCATCCCGGCAGGCTTCGTCAATCTCCTCAAGCGTGAAGTCTTGCAGGGCGTCCATCCAGTCCTTGCGGAGAATGGTTCGGACGTTCGGGTCCATCCGATCCCAGCCGAACTTGTCGGTCTTGCGAACAAGAACCTCCAGACGAAGCCCCACCTTTCCCCGGTGCTCATCGAGCGCGGGCGGCGGCAGCAATTTCGTCAAGTGCACTAGACGCGGGTGCGCCACGGCTGGAACGGTTGTCATAGTTCCCCTCCATCAGACGGGTGAAGTTTTGTGATTTTGTCAGGAAGTCGAAACTTGCGAAGAATGGCCCCTTGGCCCCCGGCTTTCTGCCGCAGAGAAAGTCAGAGCTTGCCGCCCTGTTCATGGCCTCTCGCCAGCCATCAATACCGTCGCAGTCGCGTATTCGGCATTGAAGCGATTTGCGTCTGGCGCTGTCCATTTTTATGACCTGCGACCAGCCAGACCTTGCCGCAGTTTTGTTGTAATAATTCACCGCCTCTGACACGTCGCAGGCCGGAACCACAGAAGCTTTAGCTTCTATCTTAATATATGGTTCTGGTTCTGGTTCTGGTTGCTTAGGCATTGCTTTAGCATTGCTTTGCTCGGTATCGTTATTTTTCAATGGGTTAGGTTTTCTGCCGCCTTTTGAGCCTGCTTCAACTCTGCGCTGGTGTGCTTGCTCTGAAAGCATTGCTTCGCGGCTCAATCTCGGTGAAAACACGCGCCCATTTTCGATGGTCAGGAACTCTGAAATGAGCGGCTTGACGACACGCTCAAACGTCGCTGCATCGCACCTCATGCGCCGTGCAATCCATGCGTCATCATTTGGCAGGCTGCATCCTGGCGTCATCCACATGAGGCGCAGAAGGCGGTTATATGCCCCGTCCTCCTCCAGTGTCAGGTGCGACGTGTCAGCCTCGAAATCAGCCGGATACATGTTGAAGTATGGCAGGCTCACTCCATCGCCTCCCACTCGACAATGACGCGGCCAAACTTCACAGGCTCGCCCATGACGGGGCGGATGGCCCACCGGCTATCATCCACGCCCAAGGCGTCAGACAGGGCGTCCAGCCCGCTCTTGATGGAGGCCAGAGCATTGTCCACGTCCCGGTGGTGGCGGTTTGGCGGGCGGAATGTGACGGTGACATTCAGCCGATCTGCGGTGATTGGTTTGACGCCTTGGGTGACACATTCCCATCCGCAGCCCGTGCGATAGGCCTTCTTGCGACGAGCCAGCGCGAAGTGATTGACCCGCCCGTTCGGTGACAGGTCTGGGTGTGGGTATGGGAGTTCAACCTTCACAGCAGCACCTCCTGAGTTGGCTTTGCGGGTGGGGCTATGTTCGCAAATTCGCCGTGCAGTCGGCGGATCGCCGCGATTGCCACATAGTCTGCTTCTGCGCGGTCTTTGAACTGGCCGAGGTAATGGATCTTTCCGCCAGCCTTAACGACAACCTGCCATTTCTGCCGGCCCTTGTGCCAACACACGCCATTGCCTCGGCGCGTGTTCATTACGTTTTGGCTTCGCGTGGCGACCCGAAGGTTTGCTATCCTATTGTCCGAAGGGTTGCCGTTTATGTGGTCAATCTCGCCAGCGGGCCATTCCCCGTGGACCATCGCCCAAGCTAAACGGTGCGAAAAAATCCATTTGCCGTTTATGGCAACCTTCCAATAACCTAGACTGTCAGCATACCCAGCTAGCGCTCCGACTTTCTTCCTGCCCGCACTTTTAAGCATGTAGAAGTGGCCTGTTTTCGGCTCATAGCGAAGTCTCTGCCGGATTTCATCAATTGGCGGGGCGGCGCGATCAAGTTTCATCGAAAAGATCCACTTGTTTCATTTTTTCTGGAACGTAATGAATTAAAAGATCAGGCTGGCGATAGGCTTCCTCGACGCGCTTGCAGGCTATCTCGACGGTTTCGCCCTGCGCCAGACCGCGCCCCAGAAGCTGGATTGTGACGATGGGG
>ERZ650303.343-NODE-343-length-14133-cov-7.079344_pt1 | contig 14133 bp, 2 predicted proteins | sample MGYA00376239_ERZ650303 | MGnify/ENA primary metagenome ERZ650303 (study PRJEB26733, sample SAMN07839262) | wastewater metagenome | biome: small river; feature: stream; material: water | place: USA: North Carolina | collected 2016-04-05 ... | reverse complement strand
CCTAAATAAGCGAGGTGATGATTATGAGTATGTATGACTATTTACAACAAAAACAGTTAGTGCCTAATACAAATTTTGTACCTAGTAATTTAAACACAAGTTTTATGACTATACCTTATCCAAAATCATTTGCTGATGTGGTTGCGAGTACAAGACCTGATACTAGTAATTTTTTACAATCAGGTTTGAATGATGGTAGAACAAATACATTACCACCGGCATTACCTGGATTGGCTTGGACAGATAAGCTTAATGCAGGTGTTGGAGCATTTAACTCTGCATTAAATGCTATTAATTCTTACAAAGCCAATAAGTTAGGTAAGCAACAACTAGCTTTTGCTAAAGATAGTTTTGAACGTAACTTTGAAGCACAGAAGGGTGTTACCAATAGCCAATTAGCTGATAGACAGAATATACGTTATAAAGTAAACCCTGCTGATAATATGTCTGTTGCAGATTATATGGCTAAATACGGAGTGAAGTAATTATGGCTATCACTTGGAATAATATAGCAGCACCTAATTTTAGTGCTGCTAATGAGTTATTTAAACAAGCTCAAGATAATCTACTTAATGTGGGTGCTACTTTAACTGCTACAGCTAAAGGCTATCAGGATGCTATCCGTAAGCGTAATACTGGTTTAATACAAGAGTATATTAACTCTGCTAGAACACCTGAAGAATTGCAATCAGAAGCATTCCAAGTAGGCTATCAAAATTTAGTTAATACATTGGATAAAGAGTATGACCCTGTTGCAATGAACCAATATAAAGACAGTAGGGGAGACGTGCTTACTAAAAGAGCTAGTGATGCTCTAACTTTAAAAAGTAATGAATTTACTTTTGGCAGAAACCAAAAGAAAGCGAATACTGAAGATGCAATGGCTAAGTTACTTACTATGCCTATTGAACAACGAGAAGCAGCAGCAGCACAGTTGGCTAAAGATGGTACATTTGACCCTAATGTTTTTCAGCAGTATCTACAGGGTGAGGGTGCTATTCGCAATCAAGACAACGCCAATAAGTTATTTAATGCGACTTATGCCGCAACTGTGGAGAATGCCAACTTAGCACCAACAGTAACTAGACATGGTATGCGTATTGCTGATAGAACTGCTGCTACTGCTGAAAAGAATGCTAACACTCAATACCTAAAAGCACTCGCAGAAATTCAAGCAGATAAAGATAAGGCAGAGCAAACAAGATTAAGTAAACTAGGAGAAAAAGATAAATATATTCAGACTGGATTTTCTAAATTAAATGAAGTAGAAAAAAATGTTACTTCAGGGTTTCTAAAAGATACTTTAAACATTGACCCTAGTATTACGTTTTCAACTTGGAAAGAAAAAGCTATTGATGAATATAATGATAGTGACGTTGAGGATACTGTTGAGCAAATTGATAAGTTACCTAATATAAGCGTAAAAGGCGATGCTTATAAAATTTACTTAGCAGAAGAAACTTTACGTAAAAAACGTGATAGACACCTTTTAGGCATACATAATGTGTGGTCATCTGATGCTGACCGAGAAAAAACTACCTATTTATTAAACCAGACTGTTGAAGAGTATGAAGGTAGGCTAAGTAATGTTATTGCAGAAAACAAAAAACCTATATACCTTGATATGATTACAACTTATGCGCGTGAGAATGGAACAGATGTTTATACGGCTGCCCAAAAAATCGTAGGTAACGATGATGCTTTAATTACATCACTGGGTATTGATAAGCCTGTTGTAGAGCCTTTTGTATTAGACCCTAAAATAACCTTAAACCCTACTCAACAAACTACATTAAATAATTTAAGGTTGGAGGCAATAAGGGCAGGTAATTTATATGAGTCAAACCCTTCAGATAAAGATGGAGTAGCCTTTAGTGATGCTTCACAGGCACTTAAAGATTACGAAGCTGCTTTAGGTTTTGTAATGCCTGCGAGTAACTCTAATATAGTATTGCCAAATGAAACGCAGCGTATAGAGCAAAGGGCTTTTGACAGGCTCTACGCTAGTGGTGGCAATATAAATATTACTCCTGAAGCAGTACAGAAAATGCTTAAAGCAGAAAGAACTGCCAATACTTCTGCGGCACAAACCACAAGTAATAATCCTACAGGGGCAAAGGAAATAGAAAAAAGAGCCTTAAGGTCTTTAATTGCAGATTTAGAAACTAAATTAAATAGTGGTAAATTAGACCCTTTAGATGAAGTCCCAAGATATAAAAAAGAACTTGCAAGGCTAAAAACCGCACTAAATAAGTAGATTAGTAAAAAGCAGGTAATTACCTGCTTTTTACTTTTAAACTTTACTCTTTTATGTTTACTTACTTAAGTATAAACTTCATGGATTAAGTTAAACCAAGTAGGTAATAAGTAATGGCTACTAATAACAACCCTTTCCAAAGATACCTTGATGCTATTGCTAGAAACAATGAGCGTACTACAGAGTTACCTGACTACTCTCGTTTCAATATTAAAAATAATTTAACCAGTAATGTACAAACCCAAGAAGGGTTGTATGAAGGTTCAGTAAGTAATGCCTTTAATGATGCTGCTGTATCTGCTGCTAAAGGTGTTGTATTAGTGCCTCAAGTCTTAGCAGGTTTAGCAGATATAGCAGGTTATGTAGGCACAGCAGGACAACTAGATGAGTATGGGCAAGTAGGTAAATTATTAGAAAGTGCAGGTGTAGATTTTAAAACTACTCAAGATTACTTATCTAGTCTGTACTCAAATGCTTACCAAAGACAACAACAAGAATTACAAGCATTAGGTGAATTTAGTACAGATAAATCATTAGGGGATAACTTAGCTGTATTAGCAGATAAAGCAGGTTATGTATTTGATAACCCTGCATTAGCTTTTAATACTGTAGTTGAATCTGTACCTCTTATTGCACTAGGGGGAGCATTAGGTAATCTTGCTCGTGGTGGTACAGCAGCAGTTAATGCGGCTAGAGCAGAAGCAGCTACCTTACAAGGTGCAGCACAACAAGCAGCAGTACGTAAAGCTATTGCATCAGGTGCTATAGGTGAAGGTGCTGTATCAGCAGGTATTTTACAAGAAGATGCAAGACAGCATAGTGATACTGGTTTGACTACACCTGAGCAAACACTGTTATCTACTGCTGCTGGTTTAGGTGTAGGTGCTGTAGGCTACTTAGGGGGTAGAGCAGCAATTAGGGCAGGTGTAGCAGATGTGGATACTGCATTAATTAATAGTGACCCATTACGTGCTGCTTACCTAAAGAATAACCCTGTATCTCATTTAGTAGGTGGTGCAGTACGTGAGGGATTAGAAGAAGTACCACAAGAGAACTTAGAAAACTTTGCAGAAAATATTAATAATACTAGAGGTAATGGAAATATTTTATACGGTGCAGCAGATTCTACTGTACTTGGTTTTGCAGCAGGAGCATTAACAGGTGGTGCAGTAAACTTACCTACAGAAGCAGGTAATGCTTTTAAAGATATTGCTACTGGTTTAAATAAAGCCAAAGAAACAATTAAAGATAAAGTTACATTAAAATCTTATGAAGAATTATCTAATCCTGATAGTGATAACTATGACCCTGTAAAAGCATTTAATTTACAAGCTAAAAACTTATTAAGTGATGATGAAGCTTTACGTACACAAGCTGAAGTAAGCGTAGATGAATTAACTACTGGTTTAGAAACCAATATAGATACTGTTTTACAACGTAAAACACAATTAGATAAAGAAATAAATGATATAGACCCATTAGACTATAGTGATGAAGCTAAGGTTAAGAATTTGGCTTTGTATGAAGAGTCTAAATCTATTGATAAGTTATTACCCTCGTTACTAACTCAGTATGAACAGTTAGCTATTGCTAAAGATGATTTAGAAAAGAATAAAGAAAAGATTAACGGTACTACTTATACAGAAGAGCAAGCTAAACAAGATATTGCTGTATTAAACCAAGAACCAGTACAACAGTCTGTGATTTGGAATTATGAAGGTAATAATATACCTGTAATTATTGTAAGTAGTGCTAAAGTTAATGAAGCAGGTGAAGAAGTTATTGATATAAGTTATGACTTTGATGGTATTCCTCTTGAAGTTACTGTACCTACAAAAGAACTTAACTTACCTGATACTACAGCACAAGAACAAGCTATTGCTAATGTCACTAAACATTTTAGTAAGTTTAGTCCTGAAGAATTAGAGGTTATTTCTAAGAGTCCATACCTATCAGAACAACAACGTAATAGCTTACGTCAGTTATCTGCTGTTAAACAGAGTATAGCTGCTAGTGGTGATATTGGTAAGGTAAGAGACCACATTCTCAATGGCCTTAAAGGAGCTACACCTAGAGACTCTCACAGAGGTATGAATACTTATACTGAATTAGTTAATACAGGTATTCGTAACAATGATGAACGTCTTGTTAATATAGCATTAACTGAATTAGGTGATTTTGCACAACACCATACCGATAAAGCCAAAGTAATTAACGAGGCATTTGCTCAAGTTAAACAAGGTGAGACTATTCGTGTAGCAAGAACCAAAGATGGTGTATGGGGTATGGTTAAGAACCCTACTACTGCTAAACAGAATGGTGAATATGATATTCATGTTAATTCTAATAAAACATCTGCTAATAGACCTGTTGGTTTGATTGATTCGATAAATCAAGAAGTAAGCATCATTACAGACCACTACAATGCGCTTAGAGGTATAGCAGAAAACTTTGGTGGTGTAAGTACACCTAATGCTATAGAGCCTGTTGTAGCTCAAGATAGTACAGATAAGAATGTACCTAGTGCTGATGTAAATACAGGTAATATAGATACTAAAGAGTATACAAACCATTCTGGTGGTGCTTATGGTGCAGATACTTTATGGGATACTGTAGGTAGGTCACTTGGTTTTAATAATCATAATCATTACAGAGATTCAAACAATACAACTTTATCTGCTAAGTTAAAACAAGCAGGAGTAAAGGCTGTTGAACTCAGTAAAAAACAAATGGAGACTGCTAGAAATGAGGTACAGAAGTTATTAAATAGAACTTATCCAGATACCGTGCAGGGTAATTTACAAGTTAGAAATTATTACCAAGTAGCTAACTCTGATGGTGTGTATGCTATTGCTGCTTTAAATGGTAATAATGCTGTAAAAGGTGGTACAAATACTGCTGTTCAATTAGGTATTAAATTAGGTAAACCTGTTTATGTTTGGGATATTAATACTGAACAGTGGTATAAGTTTGATACTAATAGCAAAACATTCAAAGCAACAAAAACACCTACATTAACTAAAAATTTTGCAGGTGTAGGTACTAGAGACATTGAAAACTATAACGTATTAAAAAATGGTAAGTGGGTAGAAAGGGAAGCTTATGTAGGTGATGAAAAGGCTCAAAAAGCACAACAAGCTGTTAAAGATGTGTATGAAAAAACTTTAGCACAAAATACATCACCTGTACAGACTGCTGAGACAACACCTAATAACCTTGAGCCTATTGGTTTAGAAGCTTCTGAGATTTATTCTAAACTTGGCACTAAAACCATATCAGGTAATGTGGTACAGCAGTCTTGGGGTAAATTAAAAACTGCAACTAAAGCAGTGTATGACAAGGCAGTTATATCTACCCGTATCCCTAACACTGATGAGCATTTTGGAAATCCCTTCAGCAGTGATACTAGAGTACTTGCTAATAACCCTCAGTTAATTAAAACCAACTCAACTAGAGAAAGTGTTGAGAGATACATTGATTGGGTTATTAATTCTAAAGAGGCACGAGCTGCATGGATTAGAGAACAGTTACAATCAGGTAAGCTAAAAGGTAAGTCTATACTTTACTATACTGAATTGAATGAAGCCTCTCATGCTAATGCTCTTGATTACTTAATTAATAAGTATGATTGGGGTACTGTTACTAAGCCTGTAGAAGCTGAAGAGAGTAGTAGTACACCTAGCGTAAAAGAAACTCAAACAGAGGCTACAGAAGCAGCTAAACAGAGTAAATCAGCGCGTAGACCACGCTTAGAAGAAGCCTATGCAGAGGTTTTTGCTAAACCTATTGAAGATTGGGACGCAAATGATTTTGCTATTATTGGCGCACAGGCTTATTACCGTGATGGTAAAAAACATACTGATAAAGAACATGATGCTGATAACTCACTTGTACAAAAACTGGTAAAGAAGATTATAAATGATGGAATAAAGCGAGGAGATAGTACAACAGATATTATGAGTAAGGTGATGTTTAGTGCCTTTGATGCAACCTTCACCATTAGGCAGTCAGGTGTTGATGCCCTTGAAGCTTATATTGAAATGCGTAAGGAACAGGTTAATTCAACAACTAACCCTACTGTAGAGTCTAATGATATTACAGAAGTTGTAGCTGATTCTGATGTAACTATAAAGATTGAAGGCAATATTACTGAAGTATTTAACAGTAAGTCTGGTTTAACTCATAAAGTACCTACTGTACTCTTAAATAAAATGTTATCTGTTAAATATTATTTAGAACAGGTATCATCAGTAGAATCTGGTATCTTAAAACCAAAAGAAAAAGAATACATTAGTAAATTATTAAGTGTATTTACGCAACTTAGACCTAATGTTGTTGTGTCTTTTCTTACTGATTTTTCCAAAATAGATAAAAAGATTGCTGAAGCATTACCAACATCTGTCGGTAAATCTGTTGACGGTAATAAAATTTATATTGATGTAACTAATAAAACACCTGTTGATATGCTTGAATTATTAACACATGAATATCATCATGCAGTAACAATAGAAACTCTTGATAAAACCCCACTAAATACAAGCTATCATATTGAGTTAGCTAAGGTACATGAGGCAGTAATTAAGTATTTAGAGGATAACCCTACGCTATCTGCTAAAGCTAGAAAAAGACTCTCTTATGCTTTAACAGCTCCTGCTGAATTATTAACAGTAGGTACTACTGAGCCTATTGCTATAGCTTCGTTACGCAAGATTGACATGGGTAATGGTAAAACTGCTTACACAGTTATTATGGAGCAGTCTATTGCTATAATGAAAGAACAGTATTCTAAAACTTTTACTACAGAAATTGAGGCTCAACTAAATGACTTATTATCAAGAACAGACAGAAACCTTACAACAGATGAAGCTAGCAGCACCAAAGACAGCTCTATCCCAAGCAGTGAAGCAGCAAGTACAACAAGCGACAACACTAGAACATCTGATGAAAGTATTGAATTACAACCAGATAGCAACACTGAATCAGCAGCTACAGAAGTAGTTAATACTGAGTCACAGTTAGATACTACAACAAACCAAACTGAAGAAGAAATTATCGGTACTGTTGAATTTACAGAGGATGAACAAGCAGAGATAGATGACTTACTTAAAGAGTTAGATGACTTACTTAGCTCAAACCAACCCAAAGATAAATTCTCTATAGAGGCTGCACCAACAGGTGAACTACCTATTAAAAAGGAAGTATCAGATGCTGTTGCACAAGCACGTCAGGCAGTAAGAGATTTACTGGTACAGCTTAACTTCAAATTTGTTGATAGCCCTGATGTTAACTTAACGGATATTGAACGGATAGCCAGTAAATACTTAGTAAATGGTACGTCCAATAATGACCCTGCTTTTTTGGGGGAAGCTGCTAAAGCATTATCTTATGCTATTTATTTTGACCTTGATTTAAAAGAAGGTTCTACCGCATCTCGTGCATGGTTAGAACAGTCTTTATTTACTTGGCTTAAAACAGGGGAAATACCCAAAGTACATAAAGGTATTTGGGCAAAAGTTATTAAGTTGTTTTATAGGATTATGGCAGTATTTTCAGGTAAGGAATTTGAAAATATAGATACACGTTTGGAAAACACTTTAAATAAAATAGTAAACGGAGGTAATTTTTCATTGAAACCTAAAGAAGGTTATGCTCCTTTAGTGTTCCAAGAAGAGATGGACAATAATCCCTTAGCAGTACAGAGTTTACTGACCCTTATAAAATCAGGTATTAAGTTTGCATTGACAGGTTCTATTGCTTACTCAGACCAAGTACCTGTATATCGTGATAAAAATAAACCACTACATGATATGGATTTCGTACTAAGCCCTAAAGATGTACAAGCTGCTTATGATTACTTTACACAGTCAGAACCTGAAAATTGGGGAGGGTCTTTTACTCTTTATGACGTACAGAGAAAAGGTAATAGGATTTTAGGTTTTGCTATTGTACCTAAAGGATATGTTATTAAAAATGGTAAATCTGGTTGGAATACAGAAGAAAAAGCACCTGAAAGAAGTTATGACGTTTACAACAAGGTAACAGGAATTAAAGAAGGTTCGTATTATTTCTTAGGAGGTAAAAAAGAAGTATTTACAGGCGTAGCAGGTATAACTATTGACCTTCTTGCAGATAAGGGCAAGGATACAGTCACACAAACATTTAAAGATACTGTAGGTAAAAAACATAGTATTGAAGTTTCAACTTATGTAGGTGGTTTTGCCGCTAAGTTAGAAATGATGCGCTATAAAGATATTGTTGATTTTGTAAATGTTATACCACCTGTTAATCGTGTATTGAGCAAGTCTAAAGAAGTAACCCTAGAGGAATCCAATACGCAGGGAGAAGCTCCAGTTAAACCAACGCCTTTAGTTAGTAGTTTTAAAAAGTTTAAAGCTAAAGCTGTTGCATCATCAGATACAGAGTTAAGTGCTACACTTAGTGATTTGGAAGCTAGACGCGAAAATGGAGATAAATCCCCTGTACTCCAAATGGAGATAAAAGCGTACAGTGATGAAGTTAAAAATCGTTTAGCTGCTAAGCAACCTAAAGATAGGTTTTCTTTAGAATCTAAAACACTCAGTTTAAAGGAATACGTAGATAATGCTATTAAAAATAGCGAATGGTTATCTAAAGAAGACGTAAACCGTATTCAGTCAGCTAAAACTGTAAATGAAGTTATTAGCATACTCGCATCGCTTAAAGATGTACAAACAACAAATAAGTCACAGCAGAAGACACTTGCTCAAATTAGACAGGAAATTCTTGCTGAGGTTAAAGCAGGGAATCTTACTGAAGAACAGTCAGAGCTTTTATTCTTTTTAGTTGAAAAGAACCCAGCACTATTTGATAGTTTAAATGGGTTTAATTTCGTAGATACTCTAGGTGGTTCTGCCGCAGGTAAATACTCCCCTGTTAAAAAACTGGTGACTATTGCTAGAGATAATAAGGGTACTCCTACACTTTTAGCGCATGAAATGCTACACCATATGGAAGCTTTTTTACCTGCATCAATTAAACAGGGTATTGTAAAAGCATGGCGTAGAGCTTTAGTAAAAGCCATTAAAAGTGTGCAGAAGGGTTCTAATGAGGAGTTGGTTTTACGTGCGCTTGTTGAAACACAAGTTACTGGTGATACTACAGTACTCACAGAAGTGCTTAGATCAGTAGGTGGTTTGCCTAATCAATCTCTGTATAGATTATTTAATCCCTCTGAGTTTTGGGCTGAAAATGCTTCTGAATTACTACAAGACCGTATGAGAGAAAACCAAAGTTGGGTTACTGCTACACGAAATTACATAAAAGAACTTTATCAAAAACTTAAGAGTATCTTTGGTTTAGACAATAATGCTGCAATATTACAAGGATTAAGATTAACTCTGAGTGGTAAAACTTTAAGAGACACTAATGTAGATATTCCAGTGGATTTTGTTGCTGATAGTAAAATTATTGATTTATTCTCTAAAGTGGGTAAATTTAATTTAAGCGACATACCCAAAGGATTTGATAGTAATCAACGCTTTAGCCTTGAAGCTTCTAGCAATTTACCAAACATAGATAAAATACTGACTATTGGTAGCAAACTAGGAAACATTTTAATAAGTAAGGGTGTCACAGAGTTTGAGAGATGGTCTCAGGATGTTTTAGCCCTTACCAGTAAGTACGGTATTAGTAATAACGTAATGCTACCGTACCTTGTGCCTATCTATAGCAGACTTATTGATGAAGCCACAGCAACTACTAAAAACGAATTAACACCCTTAGCTACTATTACTCAATACTCCTCTGAAAGTATTTTAAATGTAGTTCGTAAAAACTCTGCTACCCGTAGCATTGGCTTTAAACCTAGTACTACTGAAGAAACAGAAGTAGTTAATACTGCTGGTTTATCTGTACTTCAAGGTTTATCTAAAGAAGTTATAGCTGAAGAACGTACTAAACCTTTATCTACTATTAACTTAGTTAAAGCTTACTTTAGTCAAAAGTTAAATAAAGATGAAACCAAAGGTACTAATCCTTTAGTTGCTGTAAACAACTTTATGCAAAGCTTACCTAAGACTTTTAATGAGGTACGTGCTTATATAAGTAATTACTTAGAGCCTAGCTATAAGATTACTGATGAACAGTTAAAGCAGTTAGAACAATTCAGAAAATTTGAATTAGGTTTTTCAACGATAGCCAGTAATCTATTTAGTAATAGATACATTAATAACAAGTATGCACCTGACGCACCTACTCAGAATGTTATTTTGTATTTCCGAGATGCAAAAGGCAACTTAGATACGAATATGTTAACTGCTATGGCTGCTAGTGCATTCCAATACCTAATTGTTAATGGTACTGAGGTGGGTAACAAAGAAGAAGATGTACGTAAGCTACTTCGTTTAGACGCTAAAGCACCATTACCTTATGAAGTAAGTAGTGCCTTACAGTATGTGGGTGCTGATGTTAAAACAGTTGTAAGAGAGCTTGGTAAAAGTATTTATAAATCTCTTGGTTTGAGTGTAGATAAACAGGGCGATGTAGATTTACAACAGCGTGTAGAACTGGCGTTAGGTCAACTGGCTTTAGATACTTTAGTAGAGTCTGGTTACTTAAAAGAAAACTTACTAGATTCAACAGCTATTACTGAAATATCTGATGCAATGATAGCAGCAGGGTACAGCACTGCAAACACACTAAGCAAAGTAAACAAACTAACCTTTGTTAGTTCTAATGTAGTTTTTAATGATAAAGGTAGCTTAGTTATTAATGATGAGGGTAAAGTTACCTTTGAAGCTCTTAAACCTGTAAATGTAGGTAAAAAAGAAGAGGTAGTATTACCTACAGTAGAAGCTATAAAGGAAGCCAATGAAGGTACTGTTAGCTTCTTACAGGATTTATTTAGTACAGATAATGGTTATCGTATGCCTGAGCTATTAGAGCCTACTAAATTTGTACAAGATAGTATTAGAGGCACTGATGCTAAAGTTTCTGAGTACCAGAAAGAGTTATTAACAGAAGCGCATAAACACGCCTCTACAATGCGTAAGAATACTATCTCTGTGCTTAATAAACTCAAAGGTATTGGTGGTAATAGTAAGTATTTAAGGCAACTAATCAATGCTTGGTATGATAAGGAGTCTTTAGAGAAAGTACACATACTTAGACGAGATAGTGTTATTGTTGCTGCTGAGGATATTTGGAATGCGCTAGAAAATGGTTTGCAATGGGCAAATATTATTGCAAAACCAGATGGGTATGCTGAGTTTTATAGTCCTCAAGATGTAGCACAAAACAGTCGTATGCACACTACAGCTACTTTCTTTAATGAACAGGCAAACCAAGTTCATAGAGCTATGGCTAATAAGAAAGAACACAATATTACATTGAATATTAAATCAGACAGTACTGAAGATTTAAACAACATATTACGCTTCTTTCAAGCTGTTGGTGAAGGATTAGAAGGTTTACCTTTAGGGAGTAGTATTAATTCTCAAGTACCTGGCTATAAATTCTTTACTACTGATAAAGTGAGAGGAGACCACTATGTAAGCTCATTGCTTGCATACCTGTTCTCTGAAGAAACCAAACCTGCTATTGATGCAATGATTACACTCATTGAGAATGATACTATTGATACAAAACAACAAGAAGCTATTAGTAAGTTTGTTGATAAAGGTGGTATGGGTATTCAATCCTTACAATCTTTGATTGCTATTGCTGAATACTTTAAAGCTATTAAAGAAGGTAAAACCAACATAGAAATTAATACTCCATTTAGCTCTGACGGTGTTAATGATGGTGTAGCTTCTGCAAATATCTTAATGGGTACTGCTACACCTGAACTGTTACAACAAGTTGGTATGTTCTTACGCCAAGAGACAGGCGTACAAACTGAGTCTATGCAAGATAATTACATGAAAGGGATTGAAGATTATTATGTATCCTTTGGTAATAAAATTAGAGAAGCTTTAGCTAATTTGGCTAATGAAAAAATAGATAAAGAATGGGCAAAAGCTACTTTAGCATTGTTCACTAAATTACAATTATCTAAAGACGATATGAAAGCTATTAGAAAAATAGCTAAAACTTGGAGTGTTCCATTTAACTACTCAGCAGGTAAAGCAGCGTTACAGAGAGCTTTAGCTAGAGACTTTTTAGAAAACATTTATGACCAGTTTGAAAGTATTGGTGGTGAGGCTTTAGATAATCGTAAAGCCTATGCTGAAGCTAAAGGCAAAAAAGATAACGATAGCATGGCAGCATTAGAAATTGCTTATGCAGGGCTTAAACGAGACGTTCAGACATTGGAAACCAATATCCAAAACGCATTAGGCTATGGTTTTCTAGCCCCAAGCTCTACTAAAGTACGTCAGGTGCGTGGTTCATTGTATCGTAGTTTGAGTGACATAAAACTCCCTGTAAGCAGACCTGAAAATTTATTAAGTTTTACTTTTAATACTGGTAGTGTTGAAATAATTGAAGTTATTACAACCAGTAACTTAGATAAAAATGGTGAAGAAACAAGTTCAACAAAAAACAGCTTTGTTCATACTGGTAGAGATGCTGAACGTATTATAGAAAAATACTTAATGTCTGCTAGTACAGCTATGTTTGGTAAGGCTGCATGGGAAGCTACAGAAGAATTTGCAGGTAAGTTTATTGCGTCTCGTGATTTATTCACAGAGATTCAGAACAGTACATTTAGCTTGTATAACCAACTTAGAAATGCGCTTATTGATGCAAAAATAGAAAGTAAAAAGGATAAAACTTTTGGAGGTTATTTTACTTTAACTATTGCAGAGATGGAGGAAATAGATAACAAGCTATTAGAGTTTGCTCCTATTTTAAAGACAGTGTTTAGCATCAAAGCTACCTCTGAAACAGATGCTTTAGCAAGTGGTTTACGTTTATACGATAGCACTTACACAACCTCTTTACCTTCTAAGAGACCCGACTTAAGACAAGTAATCACTAGATACACCAAACGTGATGGAACACCTGCTACTACTACAACTAATTTAGGTAGGGAGGTACTTGAGAAAGGTGGTGTTAAGAACGGTGCTACAGCTATTCAAAGTATAGATGCTTTTGTATCAGCTACAGTACAAGCTATCTTTGGTATTCTGAATGCCCATGATGCTGCATTCTTTGGCTTAGATAAGTTTGTAGCAGGTACATTACTACAGAATGAAACTTACTTAGAAGCTATGACTAAATATCACTTTGGTTTAGAACACGCAGAATCATTGCTACGTTCTTACAAAGGGTTAGAAAGTGTAGTTCAATCTTTAGGATTAAAGAAAGAATATGCAGACACCTTATCCCAACTATTTGAACAAGTTTTATTAGGGGAAGAAGTTAAAGATAAGACAGAAAATGTTTTATTGGATGAGACAGGTACTGCCATTCTTAGTGGAGGTATTGTAGGTGCTTTGAATGATATGTTGTTGCTTGAGGAGAAAGAAACATTCAATAGTAATGGTAGGGATATTGAAGAGGTACTAGAAGTTCTTGTTAAAACTTTAATAGCTAAAGATATTAGCAAGTTAAACCAACTAAAGAACTTACACTCTGTACACCATTTCTCTGGTGAAGGTGGTCAAGTATTAGTTACTGAAGAACACATCAAAGAAATGGATAAACAGATTAAGTTACTTAAAGCCAAAGAGAAAGAGTTACTAGCTTTAATAACTAAAGAAGCTGATGGTATTGCTATTGATAATAAGAGTATTACTGAATATCTAACTGAGAATAAAGGTAAAGACATTAAGTACACAGTGTTTAAACCTTACTTAGAGCTTAACAGTAAACCAGAACATAAAGCTGTATTAGGTTTAATTGAAAAGCTTATACCTACTGGTTTAACTATACGTTACCAAGAACAGGATATAGCT
>ERZ650303.341-NODE-341-length-14169-cov-8.492065_pt1 | contig 14169 bp, 21 predicted proteins | sample MGYA00376239_ERZ650303 | MGnify/ENA primary metagenome ERZ650303 (study PRJEB26733, sample SAMN07839262) | wastewater metagenome | biome: small river; feature: stream; material: water | place: USA: North Carolina | collected 2016-04-05 ... | reverse complement strand
AGTCCTTGGCCTTCTCTGAACCAGCCTCCAACGCTTCAACGACATACTGGCGGATTGCCTGCCCCAACGCGAACATGCCAGTAGCTGTTCCGGCCACAATCGCCAGTTTTCCGAACAGTGCTTGTGCCTGCCCGACACTATCAGCCAGTGCTTTGTTGACACCCTTCAATCCGCTTTGCAGCGGTGCAGTGTCTCCTACGGCCTTCTCCCCAGCCTGCCCCATCTTGTTCAGTGCTTCTGCCGACGCATCAGCAGCCACCCCCAACCTTTGCCACTTCTTCCGCGGCCTTCGTCGTTGCGCCAGCAGCCTTTGCACCAGAACTCTCCGCCTCAATCTTCGCCTTCGCAGCAGCGACCGACGCCTCCAGTGGGGAGGTATCGCCAGTAACCTTGAACTCTACAGAGCCTTCGTTGCCGCGAGTCGCCATGCTGCCCCCTTACGCCACGGTCAGCGAACCAGCCAGACGCAGAGTACCAGTCACCTTCACAGGCTGATCCATCTGCCACGCGAGATTCAGCCGCGTCCAGAAGAATGGGCCGGTGTAGGTTCGCCCACTCGCCACAGTCAGAACGCACGTGTTATCCGCGGTCCCGTTGCCGTCAAGGTCCCACTTGGGCTTAACGATGGCACCAGATGCCGCGGTCAGTCCGGGGAACGTGTTTCCCGCCGTCTGCGTCAGGTCGCCAGAACCAGTGAACGAGTAGACCAACTGCGATTCGTCGCCGATGCGAACCGTCTGCTGGAACTTCGGGGTCGTGATGTTTCCGGCCAGCGTTGGAACCGATGTCGCCTCGTATGCGAGTTTGAACGTCGCAGCAGACGCAGCAGCCGCCGCGGTGGGAAGCGTTGGCGGGGTGGCGTTGTCGGCAAGGCATGTGTATCCACCGAACCACCGACCAACACCCTTCGGGCGATACGCGGCCCATGACCCATCAGCACCAGTCGTAACGGTGGCGGGGAACTCGCCGAACTCGATTCCGATGTTGAACGCCGTCATGTGCTTCACGTACCCGCTCGCGTACTCCACCAGCGAGGTAATGCCCAGCGGGCTTGCAGCACGCGGGTAGATGCCGGTGAAGTCGATAGTCGCCGACCGCAGCCCCGCGTTCATCGTCATGAAGTTGACGGCAGATCCGGTCGGCGTGGTCGCGTCGTACTCGTTGCTCTCGATGTTCAACGTGGCAACGTCCGCCGCGATGCGGATCGACGTGCCCAGCAGGTAGAGCAGGTCGCCACTTCCCGCCGTGCAGGTCAGGTTTCCAAGTTCACTTGTCAGCGGCCAATCTGCCATAGGTCAACTCCTTACGGGTTCGCGGCCAAGGCGAATACCCTGAATGTCATTTGCATTGTCGCCATTACCACGTTCTCGCTAACGATCGTTGCGTCGTTCTTGTCCACCATGCACGTGCTGGCCTGCGCCGAATACGTGTTTGTCGGCAGCACCAGCCGATGCCGGTTGAATCCGTAGGTAGGCACCCGGCCAGATTGCAGCACCGCGTTCCCGTGCAGCCGGTCGAGTGCTGGCAGCAGCGAAGTCCCGATGTACGCATCCGATGCGGATTCGTTCAGCCGGTCGTACAGGTTGAACGTCGCCGTGCAAAGAAACTCGTCGCCGGTCGTGCTTTCGTTGTTCCGCTCCATTGACACGCCAAACACCAGATACGGCCCGGTGATTGCCGACGGTGACGCGAACACGGTGTAGGCCCCGCCCGTGATGAGGTTCCACGCCCCACCGTTGTAGAGACCACCAGTGCCGGTGTCGGCCTTCATGCGGTCGTAGATGGCCTGGTAGATCGGTGCGAGGATCATGCCGCGTCCTTTCCGATAACGGCCTTGACGCCCGCCGCGAACGCTTCGGTAGCCTTGACGTAGAGAGCCGCGTTCTGCTCGGCTGGCTTCATGTACGGGCGTGCCGCGATTGTGACCGACTTCTTGAGGATGAACATGAGCTGAGATCCAAGCAACTTCGTCGCATTCTTGCCCTTGCGGGTGAGGTGCTTCACGAGGAACAGCCGCCCGGTCTTTGTGCGAAGGTTGTGCATCGGCGTTGCGGAGTTTCGCAGACCGCCTTTCGTGCGTGCCTGCAAACGCTTCGCTTCGAGGTTCAGCGGGATCGGCAGGAACCCGCCAGACTTCGCCCTGATCGTCCCGCCAAACTCCATCATCGCCGCGTGGTTGGCCTTCGATGTGTGGACGATGCAACGGCCATTCTTTGCGGGCGTGTGCGTGATTCCCTTGCGAAGGTGGTTGCTCTGCTCTCCCGGAGGCTGGCCAGGCGCAGAGTGCGTACCTACCGGCGTCTTGGTGAACGAGTCTTTGATGTACGCCTCGTACACATCAGCGGCGCGGTTCACGCCCGTATTCACAGCCCGCTCAAGTTTCGCCTTGAGTTTGGCCGTGTCCACGTTCATTGTCACCTTGCCCACGTTCATCAGTTCAGGTCCCTTGAAACGACAACCTTCTTGACCACGCCCATCGAACAGAAGTCCATCGGCTTGCCTTCGATCTTGTACGCCACGCCGCCGATTGTCATCACATCCTTCGGCGAGCAATCCCACGCAGCACCCGTCGTATCGGTCGGTGCGAGAAACACGTCGAAAATCTGCGTCGTCGTGTCACGCTGGAACAACAATGCGTCCGCTGCAGACGTTGGCTGCACTGTGCATTGAATCGTTGCCGACGATGAAAACTCGCCGTAAGGAATACCGCTTGTGTCCTGACTCCATTCATGCGTTGCCAGTGAAGCCGTCTGCGTCAGCAGGTGCCAAGGTGTCGATGCCATCACGCACCCCCCGTCGTGTACGCACGAATCATGCTCGTCTTGATGTCGTCGATCATCTTCGCGTCCTGCCGCGTCAGCGAATACTGGCCCAGCGTTTCACTCTTGAGGCCAAGGTTCGACCCAAGGTTGCCAGAGAGGATGCTGGTGATCTGGCAGACCGCCCCCTGCAAATCCAGCGGGATCGTCGAGTAGCCACCAACGTACACAACCGTGAAGTTGTTGAACCCGCTCTCGAACCGCGGCGAAGGTGCGAAGTCTCCACCCTGCCCCGGATAACTCGCGTTGTACGAGGCGAACCGACCACGCACTACGTCGATCCGTGACAGCAGGCCAGAATCGGCATCGACGCGGTACGTACTGGAATCCAGCACCGTGCTATCGCCACCCGCGTAGGTCTGCGTTACCGATGTGATCGAAGTAACGGGCCATTCCGCGAGTTGGATCTGCCCCTCGTCGTCGCCGCTCACGTACTCGGTTCGCGTTGCCGACTCGAATCCGTTGGTAAGGTCACGCCCGCACGCCCGCCTGATTTCAGCCGACGCCATGCCCAGCAGAATCGTCAGCCGTGCGTCCTGCGCCGTTCCGCTGATCTGCGCGATTGTCTTGTAATCAGAGAGCGATACAAGCAGTGCCATGTGACTCCATTCGTTGAAACCTACCGGCCCGCGTTTCCGCTTGCCGGTGGTGAGAGAAACGCGAGAGAATCAGCCCGCGACGATGCCCTGCTGTCCGAGGCCGCGTTTGGTAGCGGTGTCGGGGACAATCTTGGGGGTGCAGATGGCGAACGCAGCCGCGTAGGTACCAGCAGCACCGTCGCCAGCGGTGGCGATGACGTTGAAGTACCGCTTGCGTGCACCAACCACGGGGATGTAGACGGCAACGCTGGTATCGTCAGCGGTGGCCGAAGGCAGCGTCAGCGGTGACACGCTGAAGTCTGCGCCGGTGATGTCGGTGCCGCTGGACAGTGCCGTAGCGGACGAGAGGGTGTCAGATTCCTGCACCTTCAGGCCTGCCATTGCGATGTCCATTGCACCAAAGGTAACGACGACCCACACGCCATCGAGGGCTGCGGTATCAAGGCATGTTGATGTCCATGCCGCGTTGTCCTTGATGGCCTGCGGATTGAAGAAACGATGGATCTTGAGCTTCTGGAGTTCGATTGTTCCCTGCATGTGTCAGTTCCTTTGTGTTTGAGGCTGGTGTTGATTACGACTCGGCGGTGATGAGCGACGCGATTGGGCCAGCCGTGCGGCTCGATGCCGACGAGTTGCCGGTGCCGATGTCGTGCATGTTCAACGCACGCTGCACGCTGATCTGGAAGCCGACCTTGCGCTCGTCCCAGAATCGTTCCGTGCTGGTTTCGACGACCAGAGTGCTGGGAACTTCGGCAACCTTCGAACAGACGTTCCAGTCTGCGAAGTGCATGCACAGCGAACCGTTCGCTTCTGTCTGCGGCATGGCGTTGCTGAACACAACGTCGTAACCCTCGTACATGGGCTTGGCGACGCCAGCCAGCACCTCGCCGCGGGTCGTGCCACCCTGAGCAGTTGCCAGAGGCACCAGAACCTGGTAGTAGAATGGACGCGAACAAACGATCGAGGACCGCATGGGGTTCTCGATATCCAGCGGGCGACCGATGACCTTCGCCACATCGCTGTATGTGATTTCGGACCACGCATTGCCGGACGCACGCACGATCGAACCTGCGTAGTCGGCGTTCGTGGACCACGTTCCGCCAGCGTCAGTGACGATCTGGGCGTAGCGACCGACCAGACCCACCTGATTGAAGTAGGTCGAAGTGCCGTCGCCGAGCAGCACGATTTCCTCGAACTTCTTGTCAACCGCGTAACCCATCTCACGGACAATCCAGTCTCCGAAGTTGATGGCCGAACGGCTGATGAGGGTACGGGAAGGCTTGCTGAGTGCCACCATCTCGAACGGTGTGAGCTTCACCTGGTCGCCAGTTGGGTTGCTCTCGGTCGCGGCCACGCCTTCACCGGGGCTGTAGACCGTGATTCCGCCCGTGCGGCGCGGCACGCTCTCGCCGCTGGGGGCGATTGGGGTGAGCCCGCCGTACATGCTCTGAATCGCCGCGTAACGGGGCTTCACGTCGATAATCATGTTGGCGAGAACATCGGGCACGGTGAAACCGCCGCCAGCGAAGTCGTATGACATCGCGGCCTTGCGGATGATGGCTTCGTCATTCGCCTTCTCGGCGTAGCCCTCGCGGCCAAGTGCGGCACGGCGGAAGAACGCACCGGCAAGCTGTGCGGTGTCTGCGTCAGGCAGGGTCGTTTCGCCGCGGGCGGCCTTGGCGTTGAACGCCTTCTTTTCGTAGGCTTCGGCTGAGTTGCCGATGTTGAACCGCTGCGGGCGGCGGTCCTCGGATTCGCCGTCGCCATGCGGCGAGGTCGAGCCCTTCGCGTCAGCGATGATCGACTTCCGCTGAGCGTCAGACAGTGCGGTGTCGGCATCGCCTTCGAGCGTCAGGACCGACTTCGCGGCCCAGACTGCATCGACGTTGATCGGCTGTCCGTCGCTGCCGTTGATTTCGACGCCTTCGGCTGCGAGCTTGGTGACGTATGCCTTGGTGTTTTCGAGCGTGGGGTTGGTTTCGGTGAAACCGTTGTTTCGGAGAAGTGCGAGAAGTGCCTTGCGATTCATGAGAGAGCCTTTCCCTTGTGGGGTTGGTGGTTCTCTGCTCATGCTGGAGAGTGGGCGAACGGTGGCCTACGTAGCGAGCGTTCCCGATTCTCTGCGAGTCGCAGGGTCTATTCGGTTGAAACCTTCCGCCATCGGGTGCGACGTTCGGAAGGTGAGGAGGGATTGCCCGTTATTCTATCCGGTCAAGTGAGGATGAGGATTCGCTTGGGTTTGATGCCGAACCGCTTGACCACATCGGCGGAAACGTGGGCGTCAATCAGGGCTTTCCGCGACTTCTCCGCAATGGATTCCGCCGCGGCGATGTTGGTTGAAACCTGCCTGCAGGTCACATTCATCGGCAAGGCCGTGTACGAAACCTCCAACGCCTTCCACCGGCGAACGATGCTCTCGATGCAGGGGTAGAGCCGCTGTTCCTCTGGAGACGGGTCGCCCCAATCCAACGCCTCGAACCCGATGGACATGGCGAGCGTTCCAGCCATCGCCAACGCGACGCACGCCTTGGTGTACTCGGTCTCAAACCCGCGAAAGAACTGGCCCGTGCAGAGCCACCCGCCGGGGTCCAACGCCATTCGCGTGCATTTGGCTACCACGTGTTCCATGTCGTAGCAGTGGTCAACGAACAGATTGCCATTCGTCGTCAGGTACGAACGAACGTCGCCGCCGCTGGGGACCACTACCTCTCGCTCCAGATCGACCGCCGACGTATTCGCATACGCCACGATTTCGAGCGGTCGCCCGGTCGAAGGTTCGGCCTTGCGAACGATGCTCTTGCGGTGGGCACCCCACGGCGCAGACAGCAGGCCAATCGGGTTGGCCGGGTCGCTCATCGAACGGAAGTCAGCCGCACGGCGGCGGATCTTGTGGATGATTGGGTTCTCATTACTCATCGTTGTACTCCAATCCGGGGGCAAGCACGCACCTACAGTTGTGTGAGATAATGCCGTTGCTCACATACGCACTTCCAAACGTGGAGAAGTTGTACACATGCCCCGCATATTCACTGACGACCAGATCCGCAATGCCCATTCGCTTCACATGGCCTGATGCCGCTCCGTCAATAGTCTTGCCAAGGAGTTCGGCTGCTCCCGGAACGTTCTGACGCACGGTTTCAAGCGACTTGGCCTCGTCCAACGAAACATGGTCGAAGCCAACCGGCTCAGCATGAGCGTCCGCACTCCAGAGGAGAACCGACGCAATACCGCAAAGGCTCACGCAGCCGTTCGCGGCAGCCGAAAGAGCGATGAGACTATGTGCAAGCGTGCCACAACAAGAGAGGCTCGGTGCCTCGGGGTCAGTGACCTTGAACGTGCCCTTGCTGCACTGCTTGCAGAACGTGGGCTTGATGTTCGCCACCAGACCGCTATCGGCATGTACAACGCTGACATCACCATCGACGCTTGCGCCGTCGCCGTGGAGGTGTTTGGTGGACGCTGGCACGCTTCGGGTCGTCATGCCGCTCGCCACCATCGCCGCCTCGAATACATGCTTCGCCGTGGGTACCACGTTGTTCATGTTTGGGTCGTCAACGGAATACTCGCCGCGTGTGCCGATGAGATTGTCCGATTCTGTCAACTGTGCCGCGAACTTCCAGCCGGAATCCGTGAGTACCGGGTGATTCTCGGTAACGGTCAGGACGCTCCCGCACGTCGTTCGTATCTGAACGACACGCCCGTTATACCACGCACGCATGACTGACGCGAACGGGGGCAACTCCACGCGGGTATCCGGCAGAACGCAGTTGGGATGCCATGCGGGTCCCTGCATCGACTGTCCGCCATACTCAAACGGCTGATCTATCGGAATCTCGCCTGGGTACTTGGCCGCGACCGCCTCGCACTCTGGGCACGGGCCGCCCGCCAGAATCCATCGCTTGCCCTGCACGCCAGCCTCTTTCCACGCCAGACGCCCGCCCTCGGTGAAGGCGTTGGTCGTTTCCGTGCGGGCCAAACGCTCGGCCTGATACCCGCTCAGTTCCGGTGCGGCCTTCGCAATCGCGTCCCGCATCTGGCCGGTACTGGTCCCGTCCGCAAGTTCCTTCTCGATCGTCGCCTTGACGGTTTCGACCAGCGTATCCGGCACGCTCTTGGCGAGTTCAAGCCCGCGGTCACGAATGTACTGCATCGCCGGTTCGTTGGCCGTGTCGAAGGTGCCCGCGTTGATGCCGGGGATCTGTGCGATGCCGACCGCGGCGCCGTTCTGGAGCGTCTTGCCGATGAAGTCGTCGGTGATGACCGCAAACGCCTCCATCTGCTTGGCCGTCGGTGGGTCCACGCCTGCGGTATCGTTCACCATCGACGGGATCACGGTCATGTACCATGAGTTCATCTTGTTCGCAAACTCGTTGAAGATGCGAACGGTTGACTTGGGCACGTTGGCGTCCTCGTCCCACTCGCCCGCCATCTTCAGTTGCGTGTCGGGCCGTCCGTCACCATCCGATCGAACGCCTGCCGGTTGACTATCGCCACCAGCCTTTGCGGTGTCATCGGCAGACTTGACACCAGCACTCCCTCCCTTGCGGCAAGCTCCGCATTTGCAAGGTCCACCCGATCTCCCACCGAGAGACTTGGTTTCGGCAACGTCGTCTTCCCTGTCGGTTTTTTCGATTTCTTCGGCATCGTCCTCCGGTTCTGGCTTCGGCGCCTGCGTGATCGTCGGTAACATCGTGGCTGGTGCGTCAGTCTGCCGATACCGCAGCACGTTCTGCTCATCCGGCAACGCCTCCAGATCCATCACCTGCCGGTATTCGTTTGGCGTGATGATGCCTTGCATTTCAGCCGCACGCAGTTCGGCGGCGAGCAACACCACATCCTCCCGGACGGGGTTGTCATAGCTGAACCACATCTCGCCGGGCTCGATGCCGAACAGCGGCAGCAGGCCCTCGGTCAGTTCGCTCGCCATCGTCGCAAGCCGCGGGGCGATGCTCAACTTGGCGAACATCGCATCGGCAACCGTCGCACTCGCAAGGTTCGCAGAGTTCAGGCGATAGATCGGCTCGGGGATTCCCGCCGCGTCATAGATCCGCTTCTGGGTCGCCTCCATGCCTTGGATGTAGTTCATCTCATGCGGCTTGGTCGCGTACTGGATCAGTTCCGTGTCACGCAGCAGCAGGAACGCACCGGCCTTGCCCACGCCGCGGATCTGGTTCTCCAGCGATGCCCGCATCTGCCGCATGGCCGCGTTGTCATTGTTCGGCCCGGCCTTGAACACCATGCCGGGGATGCCGCCGTTGTTCCAGCGTGCAAGTTCAGACTGCAACGCAGCGGCTTCCATGTCCGCTTCGGCCGTCACGCTCTGGAGCCAAGACAACGCCCCCACCGGGTCGAACGGGTCGGGCATGGACCGGATGTACACCACATCGTCGGGCGATGCGTGGAAGAAATCGGATCGGTTGCGAGCGTAGATGAACTCAGCGATGAGCCCGGTCCGTGACTTGACGGGCCACGTGTACGCACTCGGCAGCAGGTACAGCGAAGTCGGCACGCCACCAACACGGTCGCCCGCCCAGATGTACGAACGCCCGCACGCCTCACGCTGCCACCACAGCATCTTCATCCACAGTTGGCCGCAGTACACCGGGTCTGGGTTCTGCAACACAGAAAGCACCGGGCTTTCCAGCACCTCTTCGATTCCGTCGCCCGCCTTGGCCGCGTAGTTCGCGCCCTTGCAAGCGGTCGGGCGTACCTCGCCGTCGCCACGCAGGTAACGCAGGGTCTTTCGGTCGGTGACGGCTCGAGTTGCGTACCGCTTGCGACCCGCACGCACTCGAGTGTATAGCCGCAACGTCTTGGCACTGCACACATTCGACAGGATGCCGCACGCATGGGCAGGCGTTCCCAATCGAGCCCGTGCGACCAACTCGAAGTCGCGGCCCGTGTTGTTGTTGTACCGGCTCGATGCGTCCTCGCCGGGAACCACAGACGCGGATACCCACCCGGCATTGAGCGGGCGGTCGTCATACGGCTCCACAGCCTTGACACCACGCATTGCGGGCTGGCCCTGCTGCTTGATTGTTGATCGTTTTGCCATTATGCCCACATCCTGTGTTCGAGTTCCTGACGGGCCATTGTATCACGATCCGTTGGGGCCACGTGCTGCACGCTCGCGGGGCGTTCGACAGAGCTGCCAGTCCACGCCCCGTACCCCTTGTTCGGCGAATCGAGCCACATCACCGCGTACCGCATCGCGTCCATGCCGTCGTCGCACTCTTTGACGGGCTCCTCTTTCTCGGCCTTACCGTCGCGGCCTGGCGGGTAGACGTACGAATCAAACTCGGCCAGTGTGCTTGTGGGCCGCTTGCGCTCGTACAGGTCGCGGTCTACTTCATGCGTACATCCAGCGAGCAGGTATAGCCGCGGCTTGCCGTCACCCTGTACACGCAAACGCGCGTGGACCGAATCCCGGCCTGCCCCGTGGTTCTTCTCGGCAAGCACGCTTTGGATTCCGGCTTTGGCGAGGATGCCTCTAACGTCCGGGTCGTGGTCCGTGACTGTGGCCTCATAGGTTTCTCCCCTGCTCAGTTCGTTGATGCGGGCCGCGTGTTCGTCGGTCGTCTGCTTGGCCCGGTAGGTCTCGCGGTACAGGTACATCCGCCCGTCGCCGTCGATTGCCCACCACTGGCAGACGAACGGGTGAACGAAACCGAAGTCCATGCTGCGGATCTTGCGCCACGATTGCCAGCCTTCGGGCATGGCGCCGATGACGTGTACCGCCGCGTCAAACTCGGGGTAGACGAGGCCCTCAGACGCTGCCCAACGCCCGTCCAGCAGGCGGGCTCGGCGGTGCCCGGTCAGGCTGTCCAGCGATGCAAGGTACCGCTTCCCCTCGTCGGTCCATGCCGTGCCGTTCCACAACCGCGGGTTGTCCTTGTGCGTCGATGGAAACACGGCCATTGCCCCGCGGTCGGCCCGGCGTTTCAGCCAGTGCGTGGGGGCGGCAGGGTTGCAGTCGGCGATGAGCTGGTGGTACGGCCCCTTGCCGTTGCGGAGGCGGGTCGTCAGTTTCTCCAGATCGTCCTCGCTCAGTTCGGTGGCCTCAAACACGGCGATGATGTCGTATTCCGTGGACATGATCCGATCGGCGTTGTCCATGCCGCCAACAACCAGCGTTGAACCGTTGGAGTACTCGTAGGCCGATCGGGTCCGGCGCAGGTTGGTGCCCAGCGTCACGCCAGCGAGTGCGACGTGCGATTCGTAGGTGACAAGCACGGATTCCGTCATTGATGCCCGCGTCTTGCGGACCAGTAGACCGCGGGTGCCGGGGTACTTGAGCAGGAACAGATGCACCTTCTCCAGCACGCTACGCGTCTTGCCGGTGCCTGCCCCCCCTGGAATCAGCACTTCCGGTGCCCGAGATAGCCACATCTCCCGGGATGCCCCGTAAGGCGTGTACGCTGCGGGCTTGTCCTTGGGTGTCGCCATGCGTCATACCGCGTCGATGGGGGCCTCACGCCCGTACAACTGCACCGCCTGCGTGGCCTTGCCGGAGTCGATGCGTTCCATGTCCTCCGCCCGGTGTTCGTCCTTCTGGCACTGGTCCTCAATCGCCACGGCGGTACGTACCACGCTGGCGATGACCTTGGCCGCGTCCAATGGATCTACCCGGGTGGCGATGCACTCGCGGGCGACAGCAGCCGCCTCTTTCAACCCTTCGACCATCTGGGCCTTGAAATCAGCGTCAACGCCAGCCCAACGCCTGGGACGCTTCAGCAGTGCCTTACGCAACATGCCACGGTCCTTCTCGTCTGTCATGTCCAAGGCGCACCGAGCCCCTCCCGGGTCCATCGGACCAGAAAGTGTAGGATTTGATTCGGTTTGCGTCGGTCCCGGTTGAGAATCGCAGTTTGCCCGCATACTCCTACGGCTTTGTGTACCAGCGTCGTGGGGGAGTTCTTGGTGGTCCTGAGGCGTTGAGGCGTTGTGCCGCGTGTCCGCGTCGGCCTCCAGATCGTCGCTAGACCAATGCTCCAACGGTTGGGTGTTGTTCGTATCGCTCATGGGATTCTCTGGATGCAGGCTGTGTACTGACCCGCCGACGATGCCTCACACACGGCCCGCTGGATGCTGGTTGAGTCGGGGAACTGTACCGCGCAGTCGTGCAGGCGGGCCAGATGGGCCGACCAGCAGGTGTCCGGCGAGTTGATCGGCAGTTGCCATTTCGACCACTGGACCGGAACGAGCAGCGCGATAAGTAGCGAAATAACTGTCACTTGCGAGGCTCCCTCGTGAGTTGTTCAAGCTGGCCCTTGATGTACCCGAGCTGGCCGGAAATGTCGCCGAGTGCCCGGTTGAGGTCGGCTCGCAGGTCGGTCGTCTGCGTCAGGGCCAGTTTGGCGTCTGCCCTCGCGTCTTTGGCGTCTCGTGCTGCCTCCGCGATTGACCCCTGCATGGATGTCACGTACACGGCGCCGGAAATGGCCGTGCCGATGATGAGGGAAAGCACCTTCCACCACTCGCCGGCTGACATTCGTGCCGTGATTGGGTCTGACGGGGTGATGTGGTGTCCGGTGTCGATCGTACTCATGCGGTCCCCTTGATGCGGTCAACGATGCGGCGGGTAGTCTTGTCCTGTTTGGCGTTGGCCGTTGGCTTGAAGTCCGGCACAAACCCCTTGATAGCCTCAACGGTACCGACCAACTGGGTCGATACGCGGCGTTCGGTGATGATGCACCAGGCGGCGTAGGCGGCCACGATAGTCAGGCTTCCGATGGCGATTGGGCCGCGGTACTGGATCAACCACATGCCCGCGGTGCAGGCTGCAAACACGCCCAAACCCGTAACGACCCCCTGCCATGAGCGGAGCCAAACGCCAGCGATTACCGCAGCGGCGAGGCCAAGGATGCTGAACCCGATCAGGATGTTGTTCAGGGTGCCGTTCGCCTTGTCCTCAAGTTGCCCGATGCGGGCGTTAGCCGCGGCGAGGTCTTTCGCCATGCCGCTGGCGAGTTTGGCTTCCGCGGCGAGCGATTCTTTCATCTGGCGGAGTTGGGCTTCAACCACAAGCAGCCTGTCCACCCCCGCCGCAATCTGGCTGGTCTGCGGGGCGACTTCCGGCACGGCGGCCTGAATCTCCGCGTTCGCCTCGCCAATGCTGTTTGCGGCCTCCCTGACGACCGTAGCGGCCTGCCCGGTGGTTTCGGCGGCTTGTGGCAGGCTGGACGGTGCGGCGGCTCTGAGCGGGTTTGAGCGGCACCCTGCCCCAATGAAAGCGGCGGCACAGCACAAGGCCAATGCCGCCGCTACGGTCTGTGTGTTGCCCTTGTGCTTCATGGGGTAAGTGTACCCCGGTTGCGGTTATTGGTTCTGATCCTTGCTTGCCGCATCCTGTGCCCGCCACGTTGCCCACGTTCCAAGCCCGTACATCACAAGCACGAACCCGTAGATCAGGATGGCGAATGTGGTGTAGGTCATCACTTCGCCTCCTGATACAAGTACGCAACCACAAACACGCACGCGACCGTCACGAACAAGACGCCAAGGGCAGACAGCAAAGTGCCGTACCCGTAGTCTCTGTCTTGCTCTCGCGGGTATTTGTTCCACAGTAGCCAATCCAGTCGTGTCATGCCTTCAACTCCTCACGCACGTTCACGTACGCCCACATCGCCACCTTCTCAAGTGCGTCCGCAATCGCCGCCATCAGTTCCTTCTCGTCCTTCGCACGCCCCACGATCAACTTCGCCAACTTGTCGTAGTCCAAACGCTCGATTTCCTCATTGCTCAGCATGGAATCTCCTTTGTTATTCGTCGTCCCACTGCACTCGCGGAAGGTCCGCGATGTACGCCTCGATCCGCTCTTTCGACATGCCCATTTTGGTCAGTTGCTCCCGCAGGAACGAAACGCCCCAGATCGAAGGCGGCGGCGGTTCGTACGCCTGAAACGGCACGAACGGCATCATGTTCCCGATGGTTGGGTCAATCACGCGACACCTCCAAGGTCCAGCACGTGGAAGCCGGGGACCTCGTGGGCGGTGTCTGGGAGTGCCGACACGGTTTCCACGCTCGCCGCCTTCAACTGCTGGCACACGTCGTGGTACCCCTGCGAGTATTCCCACATGATGCCGGACAACTTCGCCGCGTCTGATTCGAGTTTCGCGACACGTTGCCTCGCGTCCTTCAACGCCTTCAGGATTGCCGCCCGCAACCAAACCGGCTCGCGTGCGTCGTTCAGTTCGCCGTGGAAGTGTGCTTTGTCCAGCATCGCGTCTACCAGTTCTTCGTCAGTCACGTTCCGCTCCTTTCACCTTCACCCACACCACAGCCGCCGCGACGAGCAGCAGCAGTTCGGCGAGGGCGATGTATTGCCAAGTCATCACGCCCGCCTTTCGTCGTCGTGCGATTCCAACGCACGCTCCATTCGCCACAGGATTCCAAACGCCGCGATGGTTGCGGCGACGATGATGCCGAGGTAGATCATTGGCGGTCCTTCCTGCATTCCTTGCTCCCTTCGTTCGCCAGATTCTTCCTCGTTGCGTTCAGCATTCTCCACGATGACGTGTCTTTCGGTATTCCGTCGAGTGCGTGCATGATGCACATTTCTGTGCCGCCAACAACACGCCGCAGCCTCTCGACTTCCGCCTCCAACTCCCCCACCCGCTTCCCGTAAAAACACAAGTCGCAACTGCGGGCGAGGTGGCCGTGTTCGCAGATGATGCTCACTTGCACGCCTCCTTCGCCTTGCCCTGATTGCTCAACAGAATCATCGCTTCTGACACGCTCGCCGCGTTCGC